>Ga0187833_10006615_pt1 | contig 10664 bp, 9 predicted proteins | sample ETNtaG_37_FD_167968 | JGI IMG/M metagenome (GOLD analysis project Ga0187833, IMG submission 167968) | Marine microbial and viral communities from oxygen minimum zone, Eastern Pacific Ocean - ETNP2014_SV_400_PacBio MetaG (Illumina Assembly) | ecosystem: Environmental > Aquatic > Marine > Hypoxic... | reverse complement strand
GTATTAATTTCAAATACATCTGCTTTACCTGAAATAAACGATAAAGCTGCTGATTATTTTAATCCTGATGACATTTTTGAAATTAAAAATAAAATGCTAAAAAATTTAACAGACATAAATTTTAGATTAAATTTAATTAAAACTGGAAATTTTCATTTTAAGAAATTTAATTGGAAAAATAATATATCAAAAACATTATCAACAATTTATAGTATTAGCACAAATTAAAATAACAAGCATGAGTTTATTTAAAAACTTTATTTTTGAAAATACCATAAGAAATAATTCTTTGTTTGTTTAAAAGATGTATATTAAAAACAAAAAAACAAATATTGTAAATTATCTGAGCTAACAATGATTATATCAAAGACACCTTATAGAATATCTTTTTTTGGTGGTGATAGCGATTATCCAATTTAGTTTAAGAAAAATGAGGGAAAGTGTGAGAAGTTTATAATATTGAAGGAGATAAAACTATTTCAGTGGCAAACTATATTAGAAAGAAATATTTTATGAAATAAACTAACAGAATTATTTGAATATTATCAAAAGTTTTTGATAATAATTTATCTTCAAAATTTAGAAATTTTGAAATATTTTTTTTGCGATTTTAAAAGTTTTTGGAGTTCCAATATCAATAAACAAACCTTTTTTTTTTATACCTAATAATTTTTTTTTATAAATTAAAATTGGAATTATATCATTTTCCAAAGATTGTTTTTTTGAATTCAAAAAATTAAAAATTTGAGAAGAAAATAAATATGTACCTGAATTAATATATTTTGATTTTTTTGTAATAATTATTTTTTTTTTATAAACATTTAAGTTTAATAATTTATTTGTTTCATTATTTTTTTTTTGTTTAGTGAGTACACACAAGCCAATATTGTTATTTAATTTTATTTTATTAATGAAGTTAAAATTAATTTTAAATAAAGTATCACCATTAATTAAAATAAATTTATTTTTAATTTTGTTTTTAACAAGATTAAGTGCACCCGCAGTTCCTAAGGGTTTATTTTCTATTACACATTTTATATTTGAATTATTAATTTTTTTTTTATCATAGAGTTTTGCTATATGTTTTCCTAAGTGTCCTGAAATAATTATTATATTTTTAAATTCAAATTTAGATAAGTATTTCAATAAATAATCTAAAAAAGGCTTTCCATTAAATTTCACAAGAGGTTTTGGGATTTTGTTTTTTGTAACTGATCTTATTCTTTTTCCTGCCCCACCAGCAAGCACTATAACACTAATATTTTTCATATTTGTGCGTCTTCAAGAATATTACATAAAATTTGTCCTATTGCTATTTCTATCACTTGAATTACAGAAGTTTTATTAGATGGAATTATAATTGGATAGTCAATATATCGTTTTAATTTTCCACCGTTGTTACCAGAAAAACAGAATGATTTAATTTTTTTTTGTTTACATATTTTAGCCGCTTTAATTAAATTTTTACTATTTCCTGAAGTTGTAATAGATATGCTTATATCTCCTTTGTTACCTATTGCTTCAATTTGCCTAGAAAAAATATTTTCAAAATTAAAATCATTTGATGTTGCTGTCATTATTGATGTATCAGTAGTTAAAGCAATAGCAGGAATAGCTTTTCTTTTTTTTCTGTATTTTACAACAAGTTCTGCCGCTAGGTGTTGTGCATCGGCAGCGCTTCCCCCATTTCCATAAAATAAGATTTTTTTACCTGATTTTATACAATCCAATGATTTTTGAATCAGAATATTAAAATTTTTATTTTTTGTAAAATATTCTGGATTTAGCAAAGATCTTATTTCGTTAAATTCTTCAAAAATTATTTTATCAAGTATATTTATCATCCTGGTATAATTATGAATATTATAAATGTTTATTTATACAACAAATATTAATTTCATGGTAATTAATAATATAATTCAATATTGATTGAACCAAAAAAAAACTATACAAGTTTTTTTTATTTGAATTTTAAATGTATATACTAATCACTGGAGTTGCAGGTTTTGTTGGTTACCATACAGCCAAGAAATATCTAAACAATAAATATAATGTAATTGGAATAGATAATCTAAACAATTATTATGATGTCAGTCTGAAAAAAAGTAGGATTTTTGAATTAAAAAAAAATTTTTCAAATGTAAAGTTTATTTTTTTTGAGAGTGATCTTAATAATATAAATTTTCTTAGAAAAATTTTTAAAAAAAGAAAAATTGACATAGTGATAAATTTGGCAGCTCAAGCTGGAGTAAGGTACTCACTAAAAAATCCAAACCCTTATATAAAAAGTAATATTCAGGGTTTTGTAAACTTGTTAGAAGTTTGTAAAACAAATAGTATTAAACATTTTATTTTTGCAAGTTCTAGCAGCATATATGGTAATACAAAAAAAATTAAATTTTCTGAAAATGATAAAGCTGTTTCTCCGTTAAGTTTATATGCATCAACTAAAAGATGTAATGAAATTATTGCTCATAGCTATAGTCATCTCTATAAAATGAAAATTACCGGATTAAGATTTTTTTCTGTATATGGTCCATGGGGAAGGCCCGATATGGCATACTTTAAATTTGTTAAAAATATTTTAAATCAAAAACAAATTGAAATATATAACTACGGAAATCATATGAGAGATTTTTCTTATATAGATCACATAGTCGAAGGCATTTATGCAGTATCAATAAATAAATTAAGAAAGAATATTAAAAGAAAAAAATATGAAATTTATAATTTGGCAAATGGAAAATCAAAAACATTAATGAGTTTTCTCAAAATTATAGAAAAATGTTTAAATCAAAGAGCAAAAAAGAAATTTATCAAACTTCAAGATGGAGATGCTGAGAGAACATATGCAAATGTGAAAAAATTTATTTTGCACTATAATTTGAGAAGTAAAGTAGATCTAAACACTGGAATTTCTAGATTTATTTCTTGGTACAAAAAATTTTATAAAATAAAGTAACTATGTGTAGCATTGTTGGAATAATTTCAAAAAACCCTAAAAAATTGAATTTAATAAAAAAAATGATTGATATTCAAAATCATAGGGCTCCCGATGAAAATGGAGTATTTTACGACAATAATATTTCTTTAGGAATGGGCAGATTAAAAATAATTGATCTAAAAACTAAAAATTTGACACCATTTTACGATAATAGATATGTATTATTATTTAATGGCGAAATTTATAATTATGTTGAATTAAAGAAAGAGTTAAAGGAACTTGGTTATAAATTCAGATCAAACTCAGATACAGAAGTTTTATTTACAGCTTGGAAAAAATGGGGTGAAAAAACCTTTCAAAAAATCAATGGAATGTTTGCTTTTTGTATTTATGATAAATTAAAAAATTTTGTTTTTTTAGCAAGAGATATTGCAGGTGAAAAACCTTTATATTATCAGAAAAAGGGAAAAGATTTTTTTTTTTCGTCTGAGGCAAAATCTCTAACTTCCATAGAAAAACCAAAACTTAGAAATGATAAGTTTTTTTCAAGTTTTCAATATTGTTTTGAGGACACTCTTTGGGAAAACATCAAACAAATTAAGCCAGCTCACTATATAAAATACGATATAAAAAAAGATAAGTTGGAGAATATTGAATATTGGAAAATTAAAAAAAGAAAAATTTTTTTACATGAAGTTCACGAGGAATTAGACTATTTATTAAAAGATTCAATTAAACTTAGAAATAGAAGTGATGTTAAAGTTGGCCTTTATTATTCAAAGGGATTAGATTCTACTCTGTTAAGAATATACAATAATTATAAAAAGCTTATTTATTTTGATGATAGAAAAAATTATTTAAACGATTTTAATAAAAAAATAAAAAAAATTGCTTATCACTTAGATTTTCCTGTTGGATCATTATCATCCTACCCTTTACTAAAGTTAGCTGAAGATGCAAAAAGAAATGGTATTAAGGTTGTAATATCTGGAGAAGGTGCAGACGAAATTTTTGGTGGCTACGTAAGATATATGCCTAATTCATATCAATATTACATCAATAAAAATTTTCCAAGTTATAAACCTTTATTTAATAAAGTAGTAAATCCTTACGCAGAAAATTATTCCAAATTAATTAGCAGAGATAAAAATTATAATTTTGTTCATGGAATAATTAAAAAATATTTTGAATTATTTGATGATCCAATAAATGCAATGGGATATATAGATTTTAAACTGATTATGCCAGGATTGCTTCAAATGGCTGATAGAATGAGCAGTTCTCTGGGAATTGAAAATAGATGTCCATTTTTAGATAAAAGAATAATTGAATTTGGATTTAGTCTACCCCCTGAGCTAAAGATAAATGGATTTATTCAAAAAAAAATTCTTTTTGATTTACTGATTAAAAAAAATAAAAAAAAATACAAAACTGTTAATGAAAAAAAAGGTTTATCTTTCAATATTAAGCATTGGTATACTGTTTCTGATCAAAATCGCCAAAAATATTTTAAATCTCTAAATATTGCTTGGAAAAAAGCATTTCAATTTTGATTATTTTTATAGTTCTGAATAAATTCTTCCCTATTAAAGCAAGTAGATTCAAAGATTTCTTTATTTTTTTTGATGACAATGCCAATGCCCCAAGCTGCTGTAAGTTCTGAATATTAAAAGCTAAAATTGGCTTATTTATTTTTAAGCTTGTGTTTAATATTTTTTTTAGGGATTTCTTCATAAATTGTTTAATTTAATAGGATATATGTTTTCAAAATGAAACAATATAATTAATATTTTTAAATTAAACAGTAAAAATGTTATAGCGTTTAAAAATAATAAATAATGAAAACCACGTCTCATGAAAAAATTTCTATAGGAATGAGTGTCTACAATGAGGAAAAATTTGTGGGCAGAATGATTAAAAGTATTTTGTCACAAACATATAAAAACTATGAATTAATAATTTCAGATGATTGTTCAACTGATCAAACTAATCAGATATGTAAATATTATGAAAAAATAGACGATAGAATAAAATTTTATTCACAAACAAAAAATTTAGGTGTTCCCAAAAATTTAGAATTTCTATTGCAAAAATCAAAATTTAATTATTTTATATATTTAGCTGGAGACGATATTATTTCGGAAAATTATTTAGAAGAAAATCTTAATAATTTATTAAGCAATCCAGAATCCTCCTGTTCAGCCGGCTGTCATATTTGGGAAGATCAAGATATTAAAAAAGATAAAATTTGTTTTGAAATAAAAGGTAATCTTTATCAAAAATTAAATAATTTTTTATCAAACTCACTTAATGCAACAGCGATGAATTTTGCTTTATATAGGACAGAAATCATGAGAAAGTGTCCAGACTTACATCTTAAATTTTATGGACATGATTGGAAAATTATGACTAACGCTTTGAGATATGGTAATTTTTTACGGGCACAAAATAGTTTAATCACTTTAGGAAGAGGTGGAATTAGCTCAACCCCTGAATTTATGAAAAATCAAGAAAATAAACTTATAGAAAAGTTTTTACCCTTATATGAGTTTTCTTCTTATTTTATAAAATCATTTTTATTAAATAATAAAATAAGTTTTATAAATAGATCCATCTTATCTTTAAAATTAATCAAACTTAATTTGTACTTGTCTTATATGAAAATTACTAATATTTTTAGATATAAAAATAAACCACATAGAAAAATAGGTCCAGCAAATAAAAAAGATAATGATTAATTCATTAAAAAAATTCTCATTCATAATAGATAAAAAAAATTACTCAAAATTTTATCTATTATTATTCATCATATTGACTTTGTCCCTTTTAGAAATAATAAGTTTGGGAATAGTTGAAGAATTAAAATTGAAAATTGTCAAATAAAATTAAAAAATTTCTAAATATTTTAGAAAAGGATGATAAGACAAGGCTGGTAAAATTGCTTGCCGTTGCTTTGGCATTGAATTTCATTGAAATCTTGGGTTTTACTATAATAATACCTGCAATATCTTTTGTTGTTAGTGAAATTTCAATAATAAAATTCAAGGAATTCTTAAATTTAGAAATTCTAAATTCATTTTCAAATGATGAAATTAAGTTTTATTCCTTACTTTTTATGTTTTTAATTTATTTTGTTAAATCTATTCTTCAAATTATTTTTTACAAGTATCAAAACAAAACTTACTTTATAATAATGAAAAATATATCTACCAAGCTTTACAGGAGCTACCTGTATAAACCATATTCATATTTTTTAAAAAAAAATACTTCTGTGATTATATCAAATATATCAGTTATTGCGCCAGATGTTGTTTATAATTTTTTAATTCCTTTATTTACGTTATTTACAGAATTAGCATTAATATCATTAATAGTTATATTATTATTAATTATTGATTTAAAAGCTTTTTTAGTATTTTTATTTATTTCAATACTTTCTTTTTTAATTTTCAAAATTTTAGGAGGAAAGCTTAAAGAATTAGGAAATATAAGAGTATCCTCAGAAAAAGCACGTACATTGTGTGTTCAACATACTTTTGTTGGAATTAAAGAGAATATTATTTTAGATAGACTTGAATATTTTTATAATAAGTTTTCAAATATATTTGATGATTTTAAAAATATTTTAACAAAATATTTTACTTATTTAGAGTTACCCAAAATATTTTTAGAATTATCGGGTTTGTTAGGATTGATAGTTTTTATTTATATTTTAATTAAAAATGGTATTACCGGTTCTGAAATTGTTGCCCCATTAGCAATGATATCAATAGTCGCTTACAGAGTCTTGCCTTCGGCAAATAGAATAATCGTATCACTTCAAAAAATTAAATTTGCTTTTCCTTCAGTGGAAAGTATTTATACAGATTTAAATTCTGAACAGAATTATATTGAAATTGAAGATAGTAATAAAGCATTGAGTGTTGATTTAAAAGATTCAATTGAAATTAAAAATGTAACTTTTGAATATGATGAAGGAAATAAAATTTTTGATAATATAAACTTAAAAATAAATAAAAATGAAACAATAGGAATTTATGGACCAAGTGGTTCTGGAAAAAGTACAATAGTTAACTTAATTATAGGACTACTAAAGCCCTTCTCAGGAAAAATACTTGTAGACGGAAAAGATATAACAAAAAACTTGAAAAGTTGGCATAAAAAAGTTGGCTATGTTCCTCAATCAATTAATTTAATTGATGATAGTATTAAAGAAAATATTACACTTGGAGAGGAATATATATCTTATAAAGTTTCAGATGTTCTTAAGAAATCCCAATTAGATATTTTTGCTGATAATCAATCCTTGAAAATAGGTGAAAATGCATCAAGAATTTCAGGTGGACAAAAACAAAGACTTGGTATAGCCAGAGCTTTTTATAGAGATCCTGAATTAATAATTTTTGATGAGGCTACTTCATCTTTAGATAAAGAAACTGAAAAACAGATATTAAATTTTATTAAAAGTATAAAAAACTCTAAGACCTTAATCATAATTAGTCATGATTTAAATATTTTAAATTTTTGTGATTATGTTTATAAAATTGAGAACAAAAAATTTATTTTAAAAAATGTTTAAAAAAGTATCTTATTAAATCATTTAAATTTATATTGATAAAATAAAATTTCAATAAGCGCATGTTTAATGGCAATATATAAAGATAAAAAGTTTTTAATGAAAAGTGATCTAGCAGTAATCACAATCCATAGTGGAAATGGAAAAGATCTTGAGAGAACCTTAAATTCAATTGATAAACAAATATTAAAACCAAATTTAAATTTAGTAATAATTAAAGAGATAAAAAACTTTAATATTAATATTTACAAAAAGAAATATAGAAAGTTTATATTGGATAAAGATAGATCAATGTGGGATGCAATGAATATAGGAATTAGATATACGAAAAAATATAATATAATATTTTTAAATAGTGGTGATACTTTTTACTCAAAAATTACAATTAAAAAAATTAATAAAGAAATTAAAAAAAATATAAACAAGGTTTTAATATTTAAAACGATATTAAAATATAAAAATTTGTACTTTTATCCAAAAAATAAATATTTTAATAATAAAAATTACTCACCTCATCCAAGTTTTGTTAGACCGTTTTTAAATTCAAAAAAAACTGATTTTTTTAATGAAAATAATTATAGTAATGCTGATGGGGTTTGGATGAAAAGTATTAGGAATAATAAAGATTTTAAAAAAATTAATAAAATAATATCTATTTATCATTTAGGAGGTCGAACCTCAAACCCTTCAATTATTTCAGTTATAAGTTTAATTAAATTTCACCCAAATGCAGGAATAAAAGAAATTGTAAAATATTTTTTAAGTAAGTTTTTATCACAAAAATTTTATTACAGAATATTATATTTATCAAAATTCGAGATAAAAATTGAAAAATAAAAATAAATATTCCACATATGTTTGGGCTTGTGATTTTAATAATAATACAGGTGAGGGAAAATTAGCACAGCTTTTTATCAGATACTATTTACAAAAATACAAAAATGAGAAAATAGTTATTGAAACTCCCCAAGGAGTTTTTAACTTTATTTATGGTAAATCAAATCAAATTAAGACTAACAAAAAAAAAATAAATTATAATTTTTATTATAAATATATAAAACCAATAGTAGGAATATTTAAAATTTACAAAAATAAATATTTTCTTAAAAAAAAAACTTTATATTTAAATTTTTTACCAATGTGGAATATTCTTTTATTTTTATTTTTACCAAAAAAAACGGTTCTAGGTCCTATTACTGGTTCTGAACTACATAATACTAGTTCATTAAGAGGTTTTGTCAGATTAATAGTCTTGTCAGCTTTAAATTTTATTACAAAAATAATTATATTTTTAAAGTATGATAAATTAATTTTTTCTACTAACTTAATATCTGTCAATAATAAGAATTATACAAATCTCTTTCAGCTTCAATATTTAAAAGCACTTAAAAAAAGAAAAAAAATTAAAAAAGATATAGATTTTACTTTTTACTTTAGAAAACATAATAATAAACATCTCAAAGAAGAAATTTTATTTATAAATAAATTAATATCAAAAGGATATAATGTAAAAATATGTGGAGACTGTCCTGATAAAAATAAAGAAAATTATTTAGGATTTTTATCAAAAGGAAAATTGCAGAAAATTTTAGACAGATCTAGATTTACCTTATCATCTCAAGAAAATCCTTTTTCTTTTTTTATCCAAGATGCCATAAATTCAAATGTAAGAATTATGTTTCATAAAAATCATGAAAATTACATCAAAAATGTTTTTAAGGATTATTATTTAATTGATTTACAAAATAATTATAGCATTCAACAAATTATTAAAAATTTAAAAAAAACGAAAACTACTAAGTTAAATAAAAAAACTCTAAAATATAAATTTAATATTTAATTACATAGGGAATAGCCTCGGGATAAATCTATATTTTTTATGTTCTCTGCGTCTGTACTGTCTTTGTAGCCTCTTTAAAGCTCTAATAATACTTGGTGTGTGATAAACTTTGCTATCTTCGACCTTACCTTTGGATCTACCCTTCTTAATTTCTTTTCTAAATAAAATATATCCATCTTTTAGATCTGATTTTTATGTTTTAGCAATAATGATGTGAGTCTAAAGTCTGTACAAGTGTCAAGCATAAGAGCCTCACCCTGAAAAGATTTCTTTTTTTATTCTGAGCAAACTTTTATTCCTAAGTCTATTAGAAATTTTTTTTACTAATATTAATATTAATAGGTTGGTCCAATTATTTTTGAAGAATTCTTAGAGTATATGCGTAACAACTGATTATGCTTAGTTATTTTTAATTTTTTTATAAGTTCTGAATTCCAGTAAATTCCTGATAAAATAAATAGCGTTTGGTCAATACTCCAATATCCAAAACTGTTTTCAAAAAAAGATCTAATTGCAATAAATAAAAATATTTTAACTGAAATTAAAATATAAACATCTTTAAATTTGTCTATCTTACGTAGAAATATATAAAATAGATACATTTGACTAAAACCAAATATTAAAGTTATTATAACGGATAATAAACCTCCACAGAGATAAAGGTATAATATACAATTAGCTGAATCATTTCCAAAGCTAAAATGTTTATTTATATCTAATATCGTTCGGTCATATTCAGGACCATTACCAAATATAAAACTAATTAAGTTTTGATCATGTTTAATAATAGTTTTCCATTTTTCTGTTCTTCCAGTTGAAAAATTCTTAGGAGATTTAACGACATAATCAAAATATTTTTTTATCCTTTTATAATTTTGTTGCTCTTCAGGTCTATTAATAAATTCTAAAAATTCATCAAAACTATTAGTCAAATCAGCTAGTGCTATTCTGCTGATTGCAGAGCCTTGATATTTTATTAACTTTTCTTTATATTTTTTTTTTATTTCGTTATATTTTTTTAAATTTTCTTTTCTAATAGTTACTACATCATTTTTTTCGAAAACAATAAATACTAGAAATTTATCAAAACTATTAGTCAAATCAGCTAGTGCTATTCTGCCGATTGCAGAGTCTTGATCAATATATTTTTTTAACTTTTCTTTATATTTTTTTACCTCTTCATTATATTCTTCATAAGGTTCAATAGTCTGCCTGTGAGTTATAAAATTTGAAAGGCTCTCTAAAAGTGTAGCATTTTTATAATTTTGTTGCTCTTCAGGTCTATTAATAAATTCTAAAAATTC
>Ga0187833_10006613_pt1 | contig 10665 bp, 8 predicted proteins | sample ETNtaG_37_FD_167968 | JGI IMG/M metagenome (GOLD analysis project Ga0187833, IMG submission 167968) | Marine microbial and viral communities from oxygen minimum zone, Eastern Pacific Ocean - ETNP2014_SV_400_PacBio MetaG (Illumina Assembly) | ecosystem: Environmental > Aquatic > Marine > Hypoxic... | reverse complement strand
TTACCGAATTCAACCGGTATTTCAATATCGTGGGGATAGTCAGAAAGCCTGAAGTAGGTTGGGTTCCCATTGCGATATTGACTTCTGATTAGGATGTCCACCTCTTGGTTGGAGCCTGGCTGAATCACTTCCATACCGGGCTGAGTCCTCAGTATAGCTAAATCCGTATAGCAGTGGTGAGTCGCTCCATCCCAGGCGTAATCAAAAGAAGCGCCGCAGGAGATAATGTTACCTCCAAACCGATTGTAACACATATCAAGCTTAATTTGTTCCAGGCTCCTCTCGGTAATGAACGGCGCAATAGAATGAACAAAGGGAGAAAATCCCTGTGAACTTAACCCGGCCGCCACACTTATCAGCGTGTTTTCACAAATGCCCATATTATAGAATCTGTCCGAATATTCCGTTTTAAAATCATTGAACAGATAAACGCTGACATCACCGAGCACCATGACTATACCGTCATCCTGCTTAGCTAGGTCCATCACGGTGTCTCTAAATTGTCTTCTCATTTAACTCCGCCATCAAAGTGGCAAACTCAACCTCGCTCGGTGACTTCCGATGCCATTCATACTGATTTTCGATGAGTGTCTGGCAACCGAATCCCTTTTGCGTCTCGGCCACAATGACCCTGACAGTGTCGGTTTGAAAACTGATTTCTCTTTTGAGGCGGTCTACGTCGTGGCCTTCAACGACTGCGACATCACAGCCGAATGCCTTAAAACGCTCGGCCGGATTATGTATCTGAAGTCCCCTGGAGTGAGACATATTGTTATCATAGATAATGGTTAAACTAGGCAATTTCAGGTTTACCGCTACCATGATTGCTTCCCATACGGACCCTTCATTGGATTCTCCGTCACCAATCAATGTATACACGCGTCTACTGCTGGCTTTTATCTGCAGCCCAAGCGCCATACCTACCGCGACCCCGATTCCGTGTCCTAGAGAGCCGGCTGAGACCTCGGCGCCGGGTATTTTTAACCTGTCAGCATGCCCACCGAAATTCGACATAAACGAGCCAAACGAATTTACTTTATCAATATCAAAGTAGCCGAACCTGGCAAGAGTACAGAAATAGGCAAGAGACGCATGTCCTTTACTGAGCACGAAAATGTCACGGTCTTCCCATGACGGATTAGCCGGATCATGCCTGATAGTATCGTATAGAGCGCATAAAATTTCGACAACCGAGTAGCAGGTAGGTATGTGCCCATGCCCGCTTTCTTTTGAAATCCTGAGTATATCTTCTCTAATTTCTTTACAAACGGGTATCATTCAATCTCCAGGTAAATATACAATAGCGCTCTAAATTACTTTATTCTTGTGAAGTAGTTTCGCCAATAGTCCAGTGTGTCTGATAGTGTCTTATCAAACTTAATTTCAGGCTTCCAGCCGGTGACTTCCGTAAACTTGTCAATACAGGGAATCTGCAAGGTCACATCTGAAGGCCTAAGACGTTCCGGGTCTACTTCAATTTTAATATCCCTCACTTTAGACAGGGCGAGCAACTTATCCAGCATTTCTTTTATGGTCATCGTCTCGACGCCACCGATATTGTAGACCTCACCCGGAGGACATTTTTCTACCAGCAGCCAGTAGGCCTTAACAGCGTCCCTGACATCCAGGAATGTCCGGATGCTTTCCAAATTACCTACTTTAATCACCGGGGGTGTTAGTCCGTCCTCAATAGCTGCAATCTGCTTGGCAAAGGTTGAGACAACAAAGACCTCTCCCCGCCTCGGCCCCGTATGCGTAAACATACGAGTTCTTATCGTCCTTATCCGCCAGGACAGCCAGTATTGAAAGCCAAGCATGTCCTCGCTTACTTTACTTACCGCGTAAGGCGAAGCTGGCCTGAACGGGTTATCTTCTTTAATGGGAACTTCACCTTCTTTTACTTGTCCATAGACTTCGGATGAACTGCATATGTGAATAATCGGATCGTAACCAGTGGTAGTCCTTAATTCCTTAACCGCTTCCAGTAAGTTGCACGTTCCTATGACATTGGCAGTCAGCGTCGCCACCGGTGCTAAGAAGCTAAAAGGAACATAAGATTGTGCACCTAGGTGGAAGATAGTATCGGGTTTCTGTTGCGATAGGATAGTCTTCAGGGAAGACAGATCCTGCAAATCACCGTGTTCAAGGGTAATTTTATCAAGGATATGCAGGATATTATCCTTAGGCGCCCGCCATCTGGTCAAGCCGAGAATCTGGACTTCGGGGAACTCCGCCAGAACATAATCCGCTATGTGACTGCCAACAAAGCCGGTTATACCGGTTATCAATACCTTTCTAATTTCTGCCATAGTCCTTATCCCATTCAGCAATGTTCATTACATACTCTTCAAGGGTATCCTGTCCCAGGCCCCAGTTCTCATCATTAAAGATATAGGAACGCTTGCCGGTTACCATATCCTTGGCTACTTTTTGATACTCGGTATAGTCAAGGGTGGGAGTGCCATCGATACTACTTCTTACTTTATAACCGAGCTGCCTAAAGACCAGGTTGCCTAGCCTTACCAGTCTGCCATTAAACCATTCTGGAAGAAAAGGGAGTCTGAGTTTATCCTCAAAAGGTAGTTTTCGCTTTACAAGCCTTTGGGTGAATTTGTCTTCATGGTCCATATGATAAAGGCGTATGGGGTCTTTTAGTATGACCTCTTTCACTCCAGCCGCATAGGAGGCGTAAGATAACAATGAATCTAAGTAAGAGCCGATAATCTCGTCCTCACGAAACCCGCGTAATAAGTGCCAGTAGTACCTCGACATTAACTGAAAATCACCGCTGGCATTACTATGCAAATGAGGCATATCACGCCCAAGCCACTTAATTCTCCGTCGCTTTAGCGGCACGTAAGCATTGGTTCTAATGATATTTTTGCGGCAATAGTCCAGTTGTTCTTGCAGCGTATCGTATTTAACGACATTTCCATCGACATCATTACGGTCAACACGGTACCTTTCTTCATTTTTCAAACCCTTCGTCGCAATAAAGTCCATCAGCTCGTCCGAGTATAACAGGTCGATAGCGCCCGGCAAAATATACTCCCCCCGGGCCCTCCGTATACCACAATTAGATGTAAGTATCGTATACATTGGCATTTTTTCAGAATACTCATACCTGCTATGAATAGATGGGGGAATGATAATGACACGTATTGTGCAATATTTAAGCTGGTCAGGCCATTCGAGGATATCTTTTAATAACGGCTTGTCAGCGGGGGGGTTCGATTCGACCAGAATCAATTCTGATTCAATACAATGCTTTTCCAGTTGCTCCCACAAACCCTTGAGGGACAACTGCATGCGCCGCAGCATATTACCCCCGTGGTCATCATTTCTGCCACGAATTACTATACTTAAATACGGTTTACTCAATTTATTCGTTATTCGGCGGATTAGGCCGATCCCTCACAGCTTAATATATATTACTTCGCTCCCGATTGCTTGTAAATTCGAGGAGCTCTTATATTATCTTCTGATAACTTAAATATTTTGTTTCTGTAGTAATAACCGACTATATAATTATTAATCTTTTTAAACAGGAGATTCGGGGGTATGATTTTAATCAAAGACAATGCAAGCTTATCCATCGGGAAGGGCAGCTTCGCGATTAGCGCCCCTACTAGAAGGATATTATACCTGGTATCTTTCTCTTTTTCCGTGAAGCACGGTAAAGTTGACCTATCTACTATATCGGTCATATCTGACTTGAGAATACTTGGGTCTATATGGTATTCCTCCACGGCATAACTGTATAAGTCTGTATTTTTCATCGGGACGGTTGTTGTATAGCTCGGATATGTTACTTTAGCCTGTTTACTGAATTCTATAGTGCCCAGGTCGTCCTCCAAAGTAGAACCGGGAACAGCCAGCATATAATTAACAGCCGTATTTATCCCATAACCTTGTATTTTCCTCAATCGCCCTACGATGTCATCAGATTTCATCTCTCTTTTAAGAACATAATCTCTGACATGTGATGAGATACTGTCCACAGAGAGCATGACCGAGAAACAGCCAGCTTTCTTGAGTAATCCCAAGATATCGTCATTAACGGTATCAACCCTCAGATAACAGTTAAAAGGAATCCCTATCCTGGCGGAGTATTTTTCGGCGAATTCTTCGAGCCAATCATCGGCTTTGAAAGCAAAACAATCATCACTGAATTTCACGAAGTCCATTCGGTATTTTTTCTTCACGTCTTCTATTTCCCGGATAGTTTTTTCTACAGAAAAGCGCCTGACGGCCGGTCCTTTACCTTGATAAAGCTTGCGGTAATAGCTATTGTAGCAATAGGCGCATTTGAAAGGACAGCCACGGGACACGGCGAATATCTTCCTGGACGTATTCCCGAGATAGGTACTGGAAAAAACCAAATCTCTATCCGATGGGGGAAGTTCGTCTAAATTCAAGATAAATGATCGTACCGGATTTGACTTATTCTTAGTGACAAGATTTGGGACATCGTCAAAAGAATCACCTCGTTCCACCTTGATCAGAAAATCCCGAAGAGCATGTTCCCCCTCCCCTATACAAAAAGCGTCCATACCGCTCTCCTGAAATGTCTCCGGAGAAAATGTCGGGTGGGGACCTCCCATAATAGAAACAAAATTATGTGCTTCGGCTGCTTTTCTATTGGCTTCTACTGTTTTCTCAAAACCGATGACATTTACCGAATACCCGATTACATCCGGTTCTATTTTTTCGACCGCTTCCAGGAAGTCGCTGGTATCAAGCGAACTGAAAAAGGTTTGATGACCCAGCTCTTTAGCAATGGCAGATAGGTAGCCGATAGCCAGAGGGTCAGCAAACCCGAGGTCATGAGTCACAAATAATACTTTCAATCCCTGACCTTCTCCCTACAAAAAAGTTCGTAGCATCCGGCGCTATTTCTGCCTTCCCGGTTGTACAATCCGCTACCCCACCTGCAATTCCAGTCTACCTGGATAACTATATACCTTTTCGCTTGTATAGTTGATATCCGTCGTTACACTTGATTGGAGCAAAACCATCCACTATTCCAACAGAATCTCTGGGTATATCCACAATCAAATCAAAATATGGACCAAGCAGGTGTCTTATTGCTTTACCTAATTCTACGGCGTGGACATTAATTAGGATGTAGTCAATCGAATTACTTTTTATGCTTCCGGAGGCCCCCTGTATCACTTTATATTCAGCACCCTGAACATCCATTTGCACGATATCCACATGGTCGAACCCGTAAGCCTGCAACAGATGGTCAACACTGTACATCGGTATCTTACCGGTCTTACCGGTTAAGATATTACGGATATTATGAAGACTCGGGATTTTCCGATGGCTGGTTACCGGATTCATTGCCTGTCCGTATTGAGAATCCGGGTCGAGGTGAACTTGAAAGTGACTGGTACCATTCGTATTGGAAACTGCCCCTTGCACAAGTGTGGCATTGATACCCTGGGCTTCAAAATGCTCCTTCGCCCACTGATAATGGGTGGGTTCGCCCTCAACTGCCAGACAACGATAGCTTACCGGGATAATTGGGAAAACCCTGTAATCCATAATTCCGGCCAGGGTCAAACATAACCTCCCCCAACCTGCCCCCAACTCAAACATATTCACATGTTCCCTTTTAATATCCGCTAATATGCTTAGAAGACAATCTCGTTGAAACTCGGTTTCGTTCATCATTCCCTCTGCCTCTATGGCACCCTCCCGCTCTGCATCATCTGCCCTTTTCTGTTGAGAAAAACATTTGGACATCCAATGGTATCCAGACCAGAGTTGCTCCCAGCCCTCATCAGGTGGCTGAGTTTCAGGTATTTTGAGATCTTTAATATCAAAATGTTTGATAATCACGAATTTCTACCTGGTTTTCATTTCTTTTATTCTTTCAAATCGATCAATATCCGCTCGAATTCCTCAAGCGTTTTAGGAAAGAGTATTTCCGATTTTTGGCTTCTTGTTAGTACTTCTTTCAACCTTTTTCTGGTTATTTCGTCCTTAACAGAAACTGAATCGAGCAAAGAAACCGCCAGACCCTTCTCTACATTCACGATTGCATATGAACAAACGGTTAAATACATTCTTACACAATCGTTATATAAGAACTCAGCCGGAATGAATGCTGGCAGTTCACTACTACCTTTCATTACCGGAGTATTGCGAGAATCGTCACCAGGGTGATACTTGAAAGCGATTTCCTCGGCGGAGAAATATTTGCCTAATATACCAAAAAACTGACTTAGTTCCCGTTCAAAAGTGCCAACATCCGTCACATAGTCATAATTGATTATAGCATCATCAAAATATATAACGCCATAATCTCCAACATCGAATACTCTAAACCGGCTTGAATCGAAGCCTTTCATCATTTCATTTATGTCTTCCCAACCGATAACCTTACCTACCTTTTTCTTTATGAACTTGTCAGGTATATAAAGAAAGCCATCTGTGTAAGGGAGTTTGCCCATAGCTATATCAAATCCAAAAATCAACTTTGCTATCGCAAGGCTTACCATGTCAGAGATTCTTGTGGGCGTATACTGCCTGAAATAATGAGGTGGCCCAGACGAGACAAAAACCAATTTGTTTCTTTTAGTCAACTTCTCTAGCAGATAAAGCTTAAAACCGCTAAAACCCCGGCTGAAGAAGTATACCTCAGCCCCTTCTGTATCAGCAAAATACTTATTATAAGTATCTTTCAGGTACCGTCTTTCTTTGAAAATATCGGGGATAACGTGGAATATCTTATTTATCCCCTTAGCTTTTACCCGTCCCGGCCTATAGGGTTCAATGTAGAGGAGGTTGATTTTGTTGTGGAAAACCTTTTCGTTGATAACCTGGAAAAACTTATAGAGGTCATGAAAACCCGGAACCACAAGTGTTATCGAGGTAGCACCAGGATTATCTGTTAATACATATAAGGCAGTAGCGATATTGCCGTAACTTTCACAAAGTATTACTATCTTGCTCATTGAGAAGCTCTTCTCCTTCTTATTGCTCTTATTTTCCTCCTTATTCCAAGAGGCAAATAAGTGCGAAGAAGAGCAATCAAAATACTTTTAATAAGATTAAAAGAAATACGTGGATAATCAATATGAGCCGATGACTGGTAATTATCCGGTTTGCAAATCTTTATTCTTTCTCTGGTGGCTATTTCTTTTATCTCAGGATATTTCAAGAAAGTATCTTCGTGTAATGCAGTCCACTTGTCCCTGGTGGCAACAACCGAAGCCTTGTCGAATATTTCATCGAATTTTTCTCGCGATACATCACAGAACAGATATTCCGGCGGTTTTGAAAAGTTTCCTAAATTAGACCAATCAAGTTCTTCTTTTTTTAGAGTCCCATTGGCAATGAACTCATCATAAAAAGGACTACCCGGTAAAGGGCGAAAACTACCAAAACCCTTAGCATGGGTTGGCAGTTTTTTCATAAAAGTAATAGTCTCTTCCATATCTGCTTCTGTTTCACCGGGGATACCGAGCATAAAAGATGCGGCCAGATATAATCCTGCTTCCTCTATGTACTTACTAACTCTGGTATTCAGTTCGACCGTTGTTCTCTTATTGATGATTTTCAGCATACGATCAGATCCGCTCTCAGCACCAAAGCTTACTCCAAAACATCCGGCTTCTTTCATCAACTTTAGTGTATCCGGATCCATTTGGTCGGCCCGCATTTGAGCATACCACCTTAGATGGGTGTGGGGATAAAACAGTTTTGCTTTAATAAATCCCCGGCAAATCTTGTGCAAACGCTCTTTGACAATAGATATCGTGTCATCCATAAAAGGAATAACATCAATATTAAATGTCGAAAGATATTTGACCATTTCAATTACGTACTCCGGAGAATGAAAGCGAAAAGGTTTTGACCAGTCGCTCGCACAGAATTTACAGGAATAAGGGCAACTTCTTGAAGAGATGGCAGGAAGACCCCTGAAGCACCAACCTGTCAACGTATTCACGGTGAGGGTGGTGTAATCCGCATTTGCCAGAGAGTAGTTTGGAAACGGGTATTTATCAAGGTCCATCTCTACTTTTCTTTGTTCATACCGGTCGGTATGGTCTCTACGCATAAGACCCGGGATGGCACTCGTTTTTTTACCGTCCAGGATATCAAGACAGACTTCTTCTCCAGCCCCAATGCATATTGCATCAATGTATTGATTTTGCTGAAAGGTTAATTCCGGTTCAACCGATGGATGGGGTCCTCCGGCAATAATTAAAAGATTAGGATATTTATTTTTAAGTTCACGTGAAATATTTGTTGCTTCATCAAAGGTCGCTGTCAGCATGTTTATCCCGATTACATCCGGGCGGAATTCATCAATAGTCTTCAAAACAATTGGAATATAGTCATTTGTCTTATTTGCCACGATAAGCTCCCGACAGTCTATTATCTTAACTTCGTAACCTTTCTCATGAACGTAGCTGCCAATTGCTATCAGCCCGACAGGAGGTATACGGATAATTTCCCATGAGGGTAACTTAAAGGTATCGAAATCCGAGCTATCAGGCGGTAGTATGAGAATTACCTTAGATTTCATTAAAACGTCTCCCCTCTATTTATTTGGAATCCTTCAAACCTCTAATACGAGGACTGATAAATATTGCATCACCCTGTACAAGCTCCCTCCTATTATCTGAGTGATAAAGGTTGTACCAGTCAAACAATCTGTACCCATAGTCAAACAAGAAACTACATATCTCGTAATATGGCGGCTGTTCCTTATAGACAGGAACAAATAGAATCTCTGAATAGATTAACAAGATAGACCCTGAATTGAGCATTTCGGTTGCCCCCTTCAAGGCTGCTAGTTCGCCACCCTGGATATCCATTTTTGGAATTCCAATTTCGTCAATAGACTCTTGTTTACAAAAGTCATCTATCGTAGTTGTAGAAACCTCAATTTTATCAACAGTTTTCACTACATCTGGTATATCGAACAAAGTTTTCGATTCTTCTAAACCCAGAAATAAAGAGCTCGAGGTTCTTACATTATTAACAAAGAACTGAGTTTTATCAACCTCATCGGAAACGGCTAAAGGAATTAATTTGACTAGACTATCATCCTTAAATCTCTTGCGAAGCCCTATCAACTCTTCTGGGAGTGGTTCAAACCCATAAATCAGCGCTGAGGAAAACCTTTTTCTGTATTCAGCGATGGTATCTCCAACATTAGCACCTAAGTCAAATATAGTTTTTACCGGGATATCGGAAAGAAGCATTCGTTGACTATCAAATGCATTCTTCAGCCTGAGTATTTCATAGCCTAGACTCCTCACCAGGGAATCAACCAACCCCAACCTCTTATCTAGGGAGTAAAGCAATCTTTTAACAATACTAAGTGGACTCCCATGGATAGGTCCCTTCCGTGTCTCTTTCAAAGCTCTGTTTTCCTTTCCTCTATGATATAAACCTTCCCTTTCCCCCTATTTATTAAGAGTCCTTATCTTAATTACGTTTTACGTTTGCCGAAAACCCCTAAAGCTGGCGTCTTTCTCCAGATAAAGCTTCTTACTGACCTCAATATTTTTCTCTAGTTGGTTCTTATAATAACTTTTTAACAGGGTCCTGTTTGCCTCGAAAAGCACCCTGTAAAACTCGTCATCTGTCAAGTCCGTAAAATTAACCGCTAACAGGTCTGAATTGGTATGCTTATTCTCATAAAAGTCAGCGCAGTCTTTGAGCAACCCCTTTTCGATGGCGTAATAATACAAGGGACTGCCAGGATACGGAGTTACCGGACGAATTGTCCTCAGTTGGGCGTGGTCATCATATTTGAGCAAGAAATCCACTCCCTTTTGCAAAACCTCCGCAGTTTCTCCAATGTTACCGAAAATGATATTAAGCCCCGGAGAGATACCCTCGGCAATAGTCGCCTCTATACCTCTGGTAACCTGTTCCGTAGTCAGGTTCTTGTGCGTAACCTTTAACATATCATCATCGAATGACTCGATACCGTAGTTAATAAAGACACACCCCGCCCTTTTCATGGTTTTCAAAACTTCCGGCTTGGCATAATTAAGCCTTCCATTACACGTCCAGGTTATGTTAAGGTCCGCCTTAATAAAGGCTTCGCTTAATGCTACGGTTCTCTCAGCCGAAGACATCAAAAGTTCATCCGAGAAAAGTATATGGGAAATTTGATAGTCCTTCTTGAGAATCTGGATTTCTTCGATAATACTTTCCGGCGACCTTGCCCGGAGTCCTTTATCAAGTCTATAGCAGAAATTACATTTAAAGAGACAGCCCCTGCCCGATAGAACCGGAAAGGCCCTCTGATTGTTCTTTATGTTTGCCTCTCTAATCAAGGCGTAATAATCCATCGGGAAAAGGTCCCAGGCCGGAAGGGGGATGGAATCCAGATCCTTAATCAACTCCCGAGGTCTGGTGGTGACCAGACGCCCGCCGTCAAGATAGGCGATACCATCTACTGAAGATAAATCCTTTTTGTGTTCCAGGGCATCCAGTAATTCAACGGCTGTTACTTCTCCCTCCCCGATGACAATCACATCCGCACCGGTCTTTTTCAGGAAATACTCAGGTTCCGGAGATGGACCATGTCCGCCTAGGATATAGTAGGGGCGATTAGGCACACGATTAATGGCTTCCGAGATTTTAAGTAGCTTCCAGTATTGATAGTATCCGGCAATAACACTGACACAG
>Ga0187833_10006612_pt1 | contig 10666 bp, 6 predicted proteins | sample ETNtaG_37_FD_167968 | JGI IMG/M metagenome (GOLD analysis project Ga0187833, IMG submission 167968) | Marine microbial and viral communities from oxygen minimum zone, Eastern Pacific Ocean - ETNP2014_SV_400_PacBio MetaG (Illumina Assembly) | ecosystem: Environmental > Aquatic > Marine > Hypoxic... | reverse complement strand
TTACCTTCTTTATACTTAACAAGGAGCGTTTTTACCAGTTCAGTAGCAATATCCGGATATAAAAGAACAAACAGGGGATGAGCAGCGCGAAACGTATCCCAGAGCGAAAACACGGTATACATTGATCTGTTGGGAGGGAGTTGATGAATGTCCAAATCTGCACCGCGGTATCTTCCATCTACATCATTGAATACGTTTGGAGCAATGAGGCTGTGGTAGAGGGCGGTATAGAAATTAGTCTTTTCAATATCGGTACCACCTTTAAGGGAAATAACAGATAACATTTCTTCCCACCGCGTGTTGGCTGATCGTCTTGCTTTGTCAAAATCCCAACCCGGCAGTTCTTTTTCAAGATTTTTTCTTGCACCTTCAACGTCAACGGCTGAAATGGCCACTTTCACCAGTAATTGTGACCTTGGTGAAAATTTAAAAGAAGCGAAAGTTTTTAGATCAGTGCCTTGACTTTTTTGGCTATCTTGAAGTAGGATGCCATTTTCCAAGATTCCAGCTGATTCAAAGGATTCCGAGAATTGTGCTACAAAGTAAATAACCTGATCCTTGGCCCAGCCTGTGGATCTGCGCATGCCTACAATTTCACGTTTACCATTGATTTCCACCCACGATTCGGTAGTACGATCACCAAGTCCATGTTTAAGATCTATAAGGATGTGAGAAAGACCTTCTTTTGTAAATGTGTACCTATGAAAACCGGCCCGCTCTGTCACCGTCATTTCAGCTTCGATCATATCGTCTTCAAGAGTGACACGGTAATAGCCGGGTTTTGCTTCCTCGCTGGAATGTGAAAAGCGTGACCTGTAGCCGGTTTCAGGGTTTGTTTCTTTTCCCGGTTCGGTAAGCAATGTTCCTGACATGGGAGTCACCAAAATATCACCGTAATCGATTGCCCCTGTCCCTGAGAGATGGGTATGACTAAAGCCAAGAATCGTAGGATTCAAACTGTGGTAGCCGGAACAGTTGTCCCAGCCATTCTGGCGGGTGTCAGGGCTGAGTTGAACCATACCGAAAGGTATAGTTGCTCCAGGGAAAGTGTGACCTGTGCCCCCCGTTCCGATGAAAGGATCAACAAAGTCTGTTAGATTAAGTTGATTTTTCTGGGAGCAACCAAATAAAAGAAGAAGACTGACCATCAATGAGAACATTTTTGATCTATTTATCAAGGACGTCATATAAGCTCCGAATTTGAAAATAAGGAAGTTTATTCTCCACAGAATTTTTGGGTAAAAACTGGACTTGGACTGGTTCATCAGGGAAAAGATTGAAAAAGTTGTCTGAGAAAGTGCCCTCTAAATCTAGAGTGGACAATTCCACACTTTTGGCAAAGGCATCTGACTTAAGATGGACCTGGATCAAGGTATCTTGAATAGTAGTTTCAATTTGAATATTTGGCTCAATCAGTTTTAAAGATTTGGCTTTAACAAATAAATGACTGTTCTGATGAATGACTACCCCCTTTTCTAATAGGGTCATTTTCAGTATGGCTTCTTCAGCCGCTATATCAGGGATGAGATCCATTTTGTCATACGTGGCAATTATCTCCGGGTGGTCATAATCAATAGCTAATTGTAGAGAATCAGAAAAATATATTCCTTTCTCGGTATCTCGCACTTGAATGATTGCTTTGCCATGAAAATCGTCAAGTCTGTCCGAGACAACAGAAACAATAATTGAATCACCATGAACGGAAGCAGACAAAATGACTTCTCGATAAGCTTTTTCAACAGCGTAGTATCCAGCTTTACGCCTGCCGAAAAAATCGATGGTAGACCAAGAAACAGTTGGCCAACAATCGGCCAGTTGCCAATAAAGAGAACCCATGGTGGTAGGTTTGTTTCGTCGATGGCTCTCTCCAGCACGTTTTAGTGCATCGGCCTGAGCAAGCTGACTAAGATAGATGAGGGATTCAAAATCTTTTGCGGGTTTATATTCGAGGGAAATGTAGTGATCGATCATATTATAGCCGTCAAAGTACGGTTCGATCCAAGGCATCTTTGAACGCTGCCGTGCGGTGACAACTGGAGAAGAGAGCCCTTCAGTCCAGTGTTTTGGATCGAACTGCTTTATAGTTTCGAGTGAGGGGAGGGCTTGCAGACCGTATTCGCTGATGAAACGACCCGCGTTTGTTTCGTACTGTGACAAAGGCAGTTGGCCAAACCAGACTCCCCATTCGTGTTGATCACCTGAAAACCGGTTTTGGATTTCATTTTTTTCAGCAGATGGGGAGGAAGGCCAGTATGGTTTACTAGGATCAAAAGTTTCAACAGCAGTTGGGAGAATATTGTAAAATAGCTCTTTATAGGTTTCCCAAATAGTAACTGAATCATTATCGGAATGATTATACAGTTTTTTCCAATCCCATTCTCTCCAGCCCGTAAGATTTTCATTATTTCCACACCATAAAGCCACTGATGGGTGATTTCGCAATCGTTTTACATTTTGTTCTGCCTCGAGGCGAATATTTTCAAGATGATCTTTTTTCCCCGGGACCATACAACAGGCAAACATAAAATCTTGCCAGATCAGAAGTCCATTCTCATCGCATAGCCGATAAAATTCATCATTTTCATATACACCCCCACCCCAGACTCTAAGCATGTTCATGTGCGCATTTTTTGCCGCTTTTATTATATCCTCATAACTGTTAGCGGCCCTTGGGTTGAAAAAGTCTGGCGGAATGTAATTGGCTCCCTTCATGAAAACCGGGACACCATTGACGCGGAAAAAGAAGCTGGTTCCTACATCATCCTGTTCTCTTACAAGTTCTATTACGCGAATACCGATTCTTTCATTTTTTGAATCAAGGATTTTCCCTTTTGACGATATTTTGGCTTTGATTTGATAAAGGTTCTGATCACCGAAACCGTTCGGCCACCAAAGTTCAGGATTATCTATAATGAAGTCTAATGATAGAAAATTCGTTCCTTTTTCTACTTTAGTTTGCTGAGATACCTCTCGCACAGATTTCGAGTTGGCGGCGATATTTATATCAATCAGCATTTCCTTCACAGTTTCAATTTCTAGATGAACTGAATAGTGAGCTGATGTTTCCGTCAATTTTTTCAGTTGATAGAATACATTCCTGATCTTTGCACCGCTCCACCCCTTTAAATGAATTGGTCGCCAAATACCCGATGTTACCAACCGGGGGCCCCAGTCCCAACCGTAGTGATATTGAGCCTTTCGTGTGTGGACACTGGTTTGATATCCCACAGGTTTAGGTTCATTTGAAGTTGGTATGAAATGTGGGGAAGCATTCAGCTTTTCTTGACCTTCTGTGACGGGTGAATGAAAGTGAATGCGCAATTCATTTTCTCCTTCTCGCAATAATTTCTTACAAGCAACTTGCCATGCTCGGAACATGTTATCTGCTTTCAGAATGGGTTGTTCATTGAGATAAACATCGGAATAAGTGTCAAGACCATCAAATTCAAGCTCTATGACATCATTTCCCATAAGCTCCTGGTCAACGATAAAAGTTGTCTTATACTCCCAATCTTTATCCTCAATCCATTGTAAATCAGTCTCGTTGTTGCCGAGGAATGGATCATTGATAAGGTTGTTATCAAAAAGATCAGTATGAACAGTCCCAGGTACTGATGCCGGAAACCAATCTGAAGAATTAGACTCTCTGAATAACCAGCCTTCCGAAAGGATGATTCCCGTTGGAAAGCTCTCAGTCTTATTGCATCCTAGTTGGAGAAATGATGCGGCAAATAAGAAAAATAGAGGAAGGTGTTTCATTAAACTGGTGAGTCTAACATCAATAGTAGCTTTCCTCAAAGCGGAGTCCCTTCATATGTAAGTGCTGATTCCAAATGTGTTGTATACTGTCCGACTGAATGGTTAGCTTACATTTTCCCTTTAACAATAGAGATAAAATTTATGTTATTGAGAGGAGTAATAATGAAAAATTGGGCTCTTTCCCTGATCTTATTTTATTTCTTTTTCTTTGAAAGCTGTGCCCCACCATCCTCTGCCAAAGAGGACCCCTCTCTGGCAACACCACAGAAAGTTGTCAGATCCAGAAATGGTGTTGTTACTACGGCTCATCCTCTGGCAACTGAGGCGGGCGTAGCCATGTTGGAGCAGGGAGGCAATGCCGCAGACGCAGCGGTAGCGGCCGCCTATGCTCTGGCTGTGGTGGAGCCGAGCATGAGCGGTATTGGTGGAAGGGCACAAATTCTCATCCATACTGCTGATGGAGAGATTCAAGGAATTGATGCTACGACACAGGCTCCCTCATCCTACGATCACATTACTGCACCCAAGGCAAAATACGGTTATCCCACGGTTGGTATTCCTGGGGTGGTAGCTGGTTTGGATAAAGCACTTAAATCCTACGGCTCGTTGCCTAGGGCAACAGTAATGGGACCAGCGATAAAATATGCTAAAAAAGGAACACCTATTCTTCCGGGGGAGGTTTTTCGACGGAAGTGGGTAGTTAATCAATTGAATGAATTTGAGGGGACCAGACGCCATTTTCTTAAGAAGGATGGAACCGTCCATGATCCCTGGGAGATCACGAAGCAAGAAGATTTGGCAAAGGTTCTGCAGGCCATTTCCGATGAAGGCGCTACTCTGTTTTACAAGGGGTGGATCGCTGAAAGAATGGTCGAGGATATCCAGCGAAACGGTGGTGTCCTTACCATGGAATCTCTCGCCGAATACAAGGCAGAGGATTCTTACATTGTTAAGGGTAGCTACCGAGGATATGATCTGGCTGCTCTTTGGTTGCCTTCCTATGGTGCTATAACCATAGAAGCACTTCATATCATGGAAGCATTCCCCGACTCACTTTTTGATGGTGCTGACTGGGCACGGGTAATCTATCATGCCATTTCAGCAGCGTACTTGGATCGTGCCGGGGATCTGCCCATGGAGGATGCGGATCGTCTTACATCCAAGGCGTGGGCACAAAAGCGAGCTCTTGAGACTGGATTACTTTCATCAAAGGCGTTTCCATCTGAGTCTTCAGCCGCTGAACTTCCTCCGGCATGGACAGAGCCAGTAGGTCATACCACCCATTTAACCGTAGTTGACCGTAACGGAATGGTAGTGGCTTTGACTCAAACAGTAGGCCCCCTTATGGGCTCAAAGGTTGCAACTCCTGGACTTGGCTTTATATATGCCGCAACCCTAGGCGGTTATCTAGGAGAAATGAAGGCTGGTCAGCGAGCGGCATCACACATTTCACCTCTTATTGTTATGAAAGATAGTAGACCAATTCTGGCCCTGGGCGCTGCGGGTGGTTCCAGAATACCCTCTGCTGTGGTAGCCATCACAAGCCGTGTTATAGATCAAGGCTATTCTTTGGATAAAGCTTTGGCTCTTCCTAGGGTCTATCCTCTTGAAGAAGGAATTGACCTAGAATGGACAGGTGACAGTGGTTGGTCAGTTCAAGATAGTAGCTATCTTGCTGGATTGAACTATAAAGTATTTATGAAACGGCGTCCCGGTATGTTTGGGAGGTCAAATGCTGTTATGTTGGATACGTTGAAAGGAGAGTGGGTAGGAGCCTCGGATCCTGATTGGGAAGGATCCGCAGCTTCACCAAAAAATTAGTTTACTCTGCGAAAATTCTGGCTACGTCTACACCATGACAGGAATTACAACCTCCCATCGAAATGCTGAACGCAACGGGCATACTATATTCGCCATGATCAGTAACTACCGATGGATAAAGTAAGCCAATTTCCCCATCACCCTTACCGCCCGGCATCATTTCTTTAGTTGTATAAAAGTTTCCATTGCCATCAACTTCCAATACAGCAACAGGGTTTTCAAGTCGATTTTTTCCGGGATAAAAATTTACTTTGATGTTTGGGTATGGAGTTTCCCCATCAGGTTTGTATACACTCCCAGCAACTGTATAAATACCTCTGCCGGCTCCTTCTATTGAGTGACATGTAAGGCAATCCTTTCCAACATTGTGGCTTCGAAGTTCTCCGATTTTACTTTCTCTTACGTCAAGTGCGTGGCACTTATTGCATTTTGCTTCATTCATATGAAGCGGGAAAGTAAACGACTTGTTTGTCGATTCTTCTTCAGTAAGAAAAATGGCACTAGGTTCACCACAACCGTTTAGCATAAACGAAACCAGAAAGATTAATAGATTGTTGTAGCTAAAATGAAATTTTATTCGCAATGATCTGCCAGATGAGCTATGATTTTTACCCAAGTTATAAATATACCTAGAATGAGCTTAAGGCACAATTTTTCGTACTATTAGAAGAGCGGCAATTAAGTGAAAAAGTTTACTTACTTGCTTAGGTAATCAAGTTTTTTCTTTAGTTCTTCAAACCGCTCAAAAGCATCTTTTCCGGGCATCTGGTCAGCTTGATCAATCATTGATGCAAGGTATTGAATTTGATCGACAAGCATGGGTTGGGGATAAGGTCCATCATCTGTAACAAGCGCACGGTAAGATTTAGATGATTTGTCTGAAGATTTTTCTTCAGCAAGCTGCCGGGCACTTGTAAGAAGATCTCTTACCTGTAGTGCAAGTTTCTCCTGTTCGAGTAAATCTTGAGAAGTAACCCCACTTTCCTTTATCCGTGGATCGGCCATTAGTTGAAAAGACTGTTTCTGTTCTTTACCATCAACAATCATTCTGACAGTGTAATTGCCCGGTGCCGCCATGGGGCCGTTTCGAAATGCTCTTCCGGGATTTTTGTCCCAAGCGCCTGTATGACGTAGATCCCAACGGAAACGGTGGGTTCCAGCACTTTTTTCAAGAGTAATTTTTCCACCTCTCATAAAGAATCCGGTGGCCATATTTGTCCGGGCTTGTGAGTTGCCAGTTTCTGACGAAGTGCTACTGTATGATCTCACAACATTACCTTGGCTGTTAAGTATGTCTATTGTTACATCGCCAGGCGGTTCTTTCGCCAAAAAATAGTCAATGATAACTGATGATGGTGGATAGTCAGGGACACCAGAACGACCAAAACTACGGTAGCGGTAACGGTGCGTATCCTTTGGTATAAAGAGTGTGGTATTGCCACTATTGACCGACTTTTCCCATGTATGCAATGCGGAAATATCATCAAGAACCCAAAAAGAGCGCCCCATGGTAGAGACGGCAAGATTATTTCGATAGACCTTAATGTCAGTTACTGGTGTAACCGGCAGATTTTGTTGAAAGGCTTTCCATGTTTTCCCGTCATCGAAGGACATAAACAGACCGAATTCTGTGCCGGCATAGAGGAGCCCTTCACGGGTTGGATCTTCTCTCACCACTCTGGTTGGGTAATCAGCCGGGATGCCGTTTTTTCCGTTTGTAAGAAGGGCCCAGCTTTTTCCGTAGTTTTCTGTTTTAAATATATATGGTTTCCAGTCTCCCAGTTGATAGCGGAGGACCGCGATATAAGCTTTTGATGCCTTGTGGGGCGATGGTTCTACAGCATCTACACGACCACCAGGAGGTAAATCTTTAGGGGTAACATTTTTCCATTTCTTACCGCTGTTCCGGGTAACATGAACAGGTCCATCATTGGCGCCTACCCATATGACACCTTTTTTCAAGATGGATTCACGGATAGCATAAATTGTGCTATAATTCTCCTCACCGGTTATATCACGTGTTATAGGTGATCCGGAGAAAACCTGCTTGTCCGGCTCAAAGGCTGTAAGATCGGGGGAGATAATCTCCCATGTCTCTCCATCGTCAGTTGTTTTGTGCACAAATTGTGATGTGTGATAAACAGTATTCGGATCATGCGGGGAAACATGGATAGGTGATACCCGTTGGAAACGGAACTTCATGTCTCTGGGGTTATGTCCGTAAATGTTTGCAGCACCAACGTAATACTGTCTTTCCTGACCGGTCCGCTTATCAAAAGTGCCAAATCTTCCTTTGCAGTTGGAGTAAACAATCCAAGGTGCGCCAGGCTTAGGCACAGCGGGTCCTGTTTCGCATCCACCTACGGCCATCCAAAGATTGATTCCCCCACCAGGCGCATTCAATGGCGGCAGGTTGGGTACGGCGATAGTTGAATTATCCTGTTGTCCGGCATATAACCAGTAAGGATACTGATCGTCCACTTCAACCTGGTACAGTTCTGCTGTCGGTTGATTGAACTGAGTTGTCCATGTTTTACCTGAGTTAGTTGTTACATTGACACCACCATCATTGGCTTGAACCCAAAGGGAGGTATCTGCTGGGTGGATCCAGATATCGTGATTGTCACCATGTGGTGTTGAAAGAACTCGCCATGTTTCACCACCGTCATCAGATCGCATGATCCGGTTAGCATTAGAAAATAGAATATCCGCATTCAGTGGATTAGATTCCAGATTTGCATAATAGAAAGGTCTGTTCACCAGTTCTTTACGGTCGCTGATTTGGCGATAGGACTCACCTCTGTCATCAGAGCGATAGAGACCCCCTACATCTCCTGGTGCCTCAACGATGGCTGATAGCCTGTTTGGATCAGCCGCTGAAACGGCCAGATCGATCTTCCCTATGAGCCCTTTAGGTAAACCATTTCTTTTTAGTTCCCAAGTGTCACCTCCATCTGTGGATTTGTAAATGCCGCCGTTCTGACCACCGCTTATGATTGTCCACGGTTTCCGCTCTGCCCGCCAAGCTGCGGCATAAACTGTGTTGGGATTGTCCGGTGCAAACTTCAGATCTGAAATACCCACTGTGTCAGCGATGAAAAGGACTTTTTTCCATGTCTTTCCGCCGTCTTTTGTTCTGAAAACACCGCGTTCTTTATTCGGCTGAAAGGCCTGCCCTATGGCGGCTACAAATACAACCTTTGGATTTGTCGGATGAATCTCAACAGCACCTATATGACCACTATTTTTCAGTCCCACATGTTGCCATGTTTCACCATCATCGGTTGATTTATATATGCCTTTACCCGTTATGACATTTGATCGAAGTCCATCTGAGCCTGTCCCAACGTAAACAACTTCAGGATTAGACTGAACAACGGCAATAGCACCAATTGAAGGGGTAGCAAAGTAACCGTCAGAAACGTTGTTCCAGACTACACCAAAATCAGTCGTTTTCCAGACACCTCCGCCAGACGCACCCATGTAAAAGGTTCCAGGATGTTTAGCTACACCTTCTACAGCAGTTACACGACCGCCTCGGGTGGGACCTATATTCCGGTACTGAAAAATATCGAATGAATTCCTGTTTTCAGCATGAAGGTGATACAGGCTTAGAATGATTATTAATATAGACAGAAAAGGAACTTTATTCATCTTAACCCCACTTATTCCCAATATTTAGAGGAAACTTAACCGATGTTTAATTGAATCACTCAGTCAGAATGTATGGCTTGTCATTTACAGAAACAATTCTTCTCAAACGATATGACGAAAGAGAAATATTGTTTACGGAAGGAAAAACCAGTGATCTCGTACCTATAGTTTTGCAGTTGGTTACTGTATTTGAAATGTGAAGGTAGCCCAATTCGATTCATAGTCAATACCTTCTTTGTCACTTTTCACCATTTGGATGACACGAAGGTACCATTCACCGTTTTCACTTAGTTTTATCTTTCCGAATCCTTTCGAGTTAGTCCTTATCGTGACTGCTTCAACGTGAGTTCCTTCATCAGCGTGCTCGTGGAAACCGGAATAACTGGCATAAACCAGTTGATTGGTCACTGGTTTATTGTCCCGTAGAACCTGAAACCCCAATTCATCTCCTTTTTTTAGTTTGTAAGGATTGTGTGAAAGAATGATTTCAATTGGGTAGCCTAGGTTGGTATTGAATGACTCAGTTCGTTTGGAACCCCTCTGAATTACAGTTTTCACATGTTTGGAGTACAGTTCCCGAGCAGGTTGATTGATTTCACCACTTTTCTTTCTTGCCTCCAATACATCGAGAATTCCATCATGTTTCAGATAACCATTGAAATCTTCTGCGGACAGTTCAATGATTCGTGCTTCAGTTGACACACCTATTACATGAGTTCCTGAACTCTTCAAATCCAGGTCTAGTAATGATTCATACCAACCATCTCGCCACTGGTTTTTATTTAACTGGTTTCGTTGGTTAGTGGGGCCCACTACGCTGACGTCAATCATTCGATCTCTTGTGATAATGTTTTCACTTTTGTCAAATGTTCCATTGTATAAGGCCACCGTTACTTTTGTATTTGGTTCGACGATATAAGATCGAAGTTTCAGGAACATGTCGTGTGCAATAAGATTGGACGAAGTCAATACCAAAACGTTCCACAAAACTATTAACTTTTTCATCTTGAATTCCTCTATTGTTTAACTGTGATATTCGTGAGAAACGCAATTAAGCTATTTCTTCACATATTTTCTCAACATCTTTGGTCCCACTTCCGCTCCGTAAATATTGCCCTGAGTATCAGCTGCGACGCCCTCAGCGCCGGTAGTGCTGGCGTTGTCTGGATCTGGCTCCGGATCGGGGATCAATGCTGTTACCCAACCGTCTCTGGCACTTCCAACCCGGATACCCCGTTTCCATCCAGGGTTGTTTCCCCAGGTTGCATTCGATTCTGAATCGGCGCTATAAAGGATATCATTGGCATCAATGTAAAGACCGCTGGGGCGGCCGAACTGAGTCCATGTAGAAATATGTTTGCCATCCTGAGCAAAGATTTGTACTCTGCTGTTCCCTCTGTCTCCCACAAAAAGTCGGCCCTGAGAATCCATG
>Ga0187833_10006611_pt1 | contig 10669 bp, 11 predicted proteins | sample ETNtaG_37_FD_167968 | JGI IMG/M metagenome (GOLD analysis project Ga0187833, IMG submission 167968) | Marine microbial and viral communities from oxygen minimum zone, Eastern Pacific Ocean - ETNP2014_SV_400_PacBio MetaG (Illumina Assembly) | ecosystem: Environmental > Aquatic > Marine > Hypoxic... | reverse complement strand
CGCGTGAGTGAACAAGTGTATAGTATTTGCCATTGCGATTTTCTCTTACACCGCAATAGCCTCGTTCCAGGTCTGCTACCTGACATGCCCTTGGGCATAGCTCGCATTCTACACGAATGTCCGGAAGCTGCTTGTAATACATCGCTTCTGTTGCGGGGAATTCTTCTTCATCCATTCCGGAAGCATTAACCGCTGTTGCAAAAGGTGTGTAACCGGTGCAGAACGCACAAGTCCCGGCAATACCGGTTCTTAAAAATCCTCTTCTTGAAATCATTTTATTCACCTGTTCAAAAAGATTTAATCATGATATACCCGACAAACAATCCTTCATCAACCTGCACAAACAGATTCGCCAGCCCGACAAGCATTCTGGCGGAGCCGATTACAGGTATCTGCGTCTAAATAAATTTTATTTTATTTGCAGTATATTGTCAAGCTGCATGTAGAGTTAAGAGTTTGTGTGATATGGTCAGCACAAACTCTGGCATCATATGTTGACAGTGTATTAGCAAAGTGATACACTTTCTTTAAATTTACTGTAGTTTATAAAGTTCTAGAGATTTCCTTATATTCTTAACAGTAAATCATCTTTGAAAGGAGAGGTGAGAAGGATGAAGATGAAATTAAGATGTCTTAGTTTCTTGCTTGTGTTGATTATGTGTGTTTCTTTCACAAGTGTTTCTCACGGTATTGAGTTAAACCCTGCGAAAGAACAGATAGAAGACACGATTAAACTTGGCGAATCTAATCCTGGAAAAAAGATCTTCGCAACAGGATTCATTAAGCAGGCAATATTCGGAAACTGGCCGAAATATGGCGGTGGTATGATAAAGACTAAGCTGGTTGATCTTGCTGTAATGTCAGCCATGATGAGAAAGGCAAGAAAGAGTTTAAGCGACAAAGATGCACTCTCAATGACGAAATCAGATGTGCTGACTATAAGCTATAGAGGCGGTGATGATGTTTTCAAGATCAAATTGCAACAGGGTGGGACATTGATAGAACCGGAAAATATGAGGAGACCTGACATGCGAGGTAAGGATCCAAAGGAGCATGTCGCCTTCTTCATAGCAAGCTTTCCGTATTCAAAACTGGACCCGAATGCAAAGACTACGATTGTAGTTGTAAAGGATTTTGGAGAAGAGAAATATCAAGTTGATTTCTCAAGGATTAAGTAAACTTTGTTTTTGGACTCGGGAATATTTTGCTTAATTAAAGGGGATAGGTGAATTTCCATAAAAATGTACTAATAATTATTACACTTGTATTGTTGTCTGTTGGTTGTACAAGTACCAACTTTGCAAAGATATCCACAAATGAATATCTGCCAAAGAGTGAAAGTGCTGTGTTACCAATATTTTCCGGAGATTCTGATCTGATTTATGAGAGGATTGGAGTAGTTTTTGTTTATGGAGGAGATACACTGACAAAAGAGCAGATTAATGACAGCTTGAGAGATCAGGCTGGAAAGGTGGGTGCTGATGCCATAATTCTTGCCAAGTATAAAGATATTGAGCCTTCCGGGTATTATGAATCTTTTGGAAGCGCTTTTGTAGATTTTGATTGGGCAAAGAAACACGGAACAGGTAGTTGGTTGATGAAAGGAAAGCCGGTTGGTGCCGGCCTTGCTATAAGTTACAAAGATTCAAAAAACGACATTAAGAATTTGAACACCAAAAAGGAGGTAGATTAGATGCCAATCGTAAAACAATTAACAATTCTTCTTGCGAATAGTCCGGGGTCACTGTCAAATGTATGTGCTGACATGGCCAGTAAAGATATAAATATCCTGGCGATGTCAGTCCTGGACACAATAGATTCAGGACTCATCCGCATGGTAGTTGACGATCATGAACATGCAGTAAAAGCTCTTAAAGATGCCGGGCTTAATGTTATTGAGACAGATGTATTGTCGTTGGAAATGACACACAAACCCGGCACCCTGGCAGAGATAACCAAACAACTCTCTAAAGCGAGGATAAATATAGAGTACGCTTATGTAAGTGTTCCTCCTGGTGATGGGAAATCCATAGGGATCTTCTGGGTATCGAATCTGAAAAAGGCATCAGAGATACTGGAGGGGTGATAGTACATCGCATAATGTTGTGATATAATTGCTTATAAAAGCTTCTTAACCTTACCTGCTAAAAAGAAAGAGCCCGTTATGCAGATCAGGTCATTTTTGTTTGCAATCTTTTTAGCCTCTTTCAATGCTTCATCAATATCTTCAATAACAATTGGCTTTTTATGGTAGAAGCGTTTTGCCGTAACTGCCATCTGTTCAGGCGCTGCCTCACGGGGGTTGCCTGTTCTTGTAAGGATTAGATCGTCAGTAGCACAGGCTATTTCCCTGAGAACGCCTGCAATATCCTTGTCTTCGGACAAACCTATTACCACTATTAACTTCTTAAAAGAAAGATTCTCTTTTATTGATTCCCTCAATATCTTCATTGAAGATACTGTGTGTGCCGTATCCAGTACAACTAATGGGTTTTCTGATACCACTTCAATCCTGGCCGGGCACTTAACCTTTGTCAGAGCATTTATTACCATTTCATTGCCAGCCTTTATTACACCGGTTTCAGATAATACCTCCAGAGCTCCTATTGCTATAGCGCAGTTTTCAATCTGATGCTGCCCAATCAGAGGTAAAAAGATGTTTTTATATTTGTTTCTCCATGTTCTTATTTCGCATTCAGTTCCATAAACGTCGTTCCTCTTTGTTACTTTAATATCATTAATCACGATATCCCTTCCGACGAGATACAGGCGGACATTCTTTTCCTTACATGTCTTTGAAATTACTGAGAGGGCTTCCGGCTCCTGCATTGATGAAACAACGGGAACACCTTCTTTAATTATTCCTGCCTTTTCGTATGCTATTCTGTCGAGAGTATGTCCCAGCCTGTCCGTATGGTCATAACCAAGGGGAGTTATGACTGAGATTTCAGGCAATATAATATTGGTAGAATCAAGTCTCCCGCCCATACCAACTTCCAGAACTGATATATCTGCTTTTTTCTTTTCGAAATATAGAAATGCAATTGCAGTGACTATTTCAAAGAAAGTAGGCATAAGAGTGGGATTCTTGAGTATTATTCTATCTATATACGGCTTGACCCTGTTTATTAATTGTACAAACATTGTTTGTGAAATCATTCTGTCATTGACCTTCATCCTTTCCCCCAGATATATAAGATGAGGTGAGGTGAAAAGGCCGGTCTTCAGGCCAAGCTCTTTGAATACAGAGGCAATTATTGTTGCCGTAGATCCCTTGCCTTTGGTTCCCGTTATGTGGGCACACTTTCCTTTCTTGTGGGGATTTCCTGCGAACGCCATCATCTCTTCCATCCTCTTGAGATCAAAGGTGGAGGTGTCATATTTATACTGTGTCAGCTTTTCGTAATCTATGGTCTGCAGCAGGAATTCGTTTGCCTGCTTATAGGAATTGAAAGGTTTGGATTTCATTTAAATAACTCTAGGATGTTTGATATCGACTCTTTTTCCTTGACAAAAAAATCAGCATGGCTTACAAAATTACCATGAAAGACATCTTCGTTGATCTCGGTAAAGACAGTTACAACATTATCATTGATAAGGGTATCCTCAATCAAGTTGGAACCCTCATTTCAAAGGTCATCAGTCCATGTAAGGCCATTATTGTAACGGACAAAACTGTAGCCCCGCTTTATGGAAACATTGTTCTGGGTAGCCTATCGGAATGCAAATTTGATGTCAAGCTGGTTTCAATAGAGCCCGGGGAAGGGCAGAAGACAATAGCAACGGCAGAGGAGCTGTACGAAAGTCTATTCGATCATGAAATGGATAGAAAGTCTCTCATTGTTGCATTGGGGGGTGGTGTGTTGGGAGATTTAGCAGGTTTTGTTGCCTCGACATTTATGAGGGGTATACCTTTTGTGCAAATCCCTACTACACTGCTGGCACAAGTTGACAGTAGCATTGGAGGTAAAGTTGCCGTAAACCATCCGAGAGGCAAGAATATGATTGGATGTTTCTACCAACCAAAGGCTGTCCTCATCGATACTGATACCCTCCAGACGTTACCAAAGGAGGAAATGACTGCGGGTGTGGTTGAGGTAATAAAATACGGGATGATTAAGGATGCTGCTTTTTTTGAGTATATAGAAAAGCATCTTTCAGAAATCATGAAACTTGAGCCTGCTGTATTAGAAGAGATTATATACAACTCATGCAAGGTTAAGGCGCACGTCGTGGAACTCGATGAAAAGGAAGAAGGCCTGAGGGCTATCTTAAATTACGGACATACCATTGGACATGCACTGGAAGCACTGACATCATACAAGAAATATAGACATGGGGATGCGGTGGCTATGGGTATGATATATGCGACAAAGATAGCAATAGAAATGAAACTTGCAGACGAGGAGGTATTAAAAAGACAGGAGTCGTTGTTTGTGAAATTGGGGTTGAGTCTTAAAGATATGGAATTGAACCCCAATGATATTGTCGCTAAATTATATCAAGACAAGAAAACAATTGGTGGAAGACTGAGGTTTGTTCTCCCTATCAGAATCGGAAACGTAGTAATTAATGATGGGGCAAATGAAGAAACTATCCTGAAAGTCCTTGTCGATTAGCCACTGTTATCTTCATCACCAATATTTAGTACATTTCATACTGGTGTAAATCATGGATGATTTTGAAGGTCTGCTTCGTTTAAATTTGATAAGCGGTATAGGTATTAAAACATATCGCAACCTTATCGAACATCTCGGTTCTGTTAAGTCAATACTGGATTGTCCGAAAAGCAGACTTGAGATGATTCTCTTATTTTAATAAAACCCTCTGTGTATTTGGAAGATTCAAAAACCTCTTGCAAGTCTTTCAGCCAGGAACAGTGGAAGATTGGTATTTTCAATCTTTGTCATTGTTTCTTGATAGTTATATTCTAATCTTATTATCTCTACACTCCAATTGTCATCGTCAAATACTGCAAATGACAGCATCGGGGAGCCGTCACGTGGTTGACCTACACTTCCGACATTAACGATTGTTTTATCATCCCTGGATAAAGTTGCTTTATTGCTGTTTCCATGTAATTCATTGTAAGTATATATCCCCGGGATATGTGAATGCCCGACAAAACAGAGAGAATGTTTCATTTCTATCAAACTAGAATATGCATTACGGGCGTTAGTAATATATTTCCATTGCATTGGATCGTCTGGTGATGCATGGACATAAAGTACGTTGTCTTCCTCTATCTGGAGAGGCAATCTGTTGATTGCCTCTCTGATTTCTTCTCCCACGATACTCCTTGTCCATCTGATAGCTTCACGTGCATACATTGCCATTTGATAATCAAAATCTTCATCCGGGAAAGCATATTCATGGTTACCAAGACATATTTTGTCTGTGAGCGACTCAATCATCTTGAAGCATTCAGCCGGGTTTGGGCCATAACCAACAATGTCTCCAAGGCAGACAACACGCTTTTCTCCTTCCAGCTTGTCAATATATTCCAATGCTTTGTTCAGAGCTTCCAGATTTCCATGAATATCTGAGATTACAACTATCTTCATTGTGTAATATTTTCAGATTCTCGGATTAGTTTATATTCCCATTTTATTATTATAAAAATGCATACTACAATATAAAACTTTAAAAAACCAATAAAATAGTTTGCATTGCATTTTGTATAAATAATTATTAGAAATCTACTTAACCGAATATAGTTTTAAAAAGATGTGGAAAATATGCCTTTGTCGTGTTACTTTTGAATGGTAGGAAAAATTTATAAATGTAGGGTCAATTAAAGTCCTCGGCGTTTTTTGTCCGGGGAAGGTCAACCTGTCCGATCGGAACAGGCAAGTTGGCCGGAGCCATTTATAAACAGATAAATGGAACAAAATCCCCATAATAAAATCCAGGCAAAAGTATTTGAGGAGTTTTGTGATTCCATCGGCAGGGAGAATGTTTTTGATAACATTGAGGAGAGGGTATGTTATTCCTTTGACGCTACAAAGGAAAAGTCTATACCTGATCTGGTGGTAAGGCCTCATTCAACAGAACATGTCTCAAAAATAATATCAATCGCAAATCAACATAGCATTCCGATTTGTCCGCGGGGAGCAGGAACCGGTCTCTCCGGTGGGTCTGTTCCCATAAAGGGCGGCATTGCCCTGGATCTAAAGAATATGAACAGGATAGTAGAGTTAAATGCAAGGGATCTGACAGTAACCGTAGAACCCGGTGTTGTTACAAAAGATTTGCAGGACGAAGCGGCAAAACATCGACTTTTTTATCCGCCTGAACCGGGGAGCGCCGGATTCTTAACTATTGGAGGAAACGTGGCAGAATGTACGGGAGGGATGACGGGCATGAAATATGGAGTAACGAGGGATTACGTCCTTGCCCTGGAGATCGTCCTGCCTGATGGTTCGGTCATAAATACGGGGAGTAAAACACTCAGGAGCGTAGTCGGATACGATTTAACCAGATTTTTTGTCGGGTCTGAAGGGACTCTGGGCGTGTTTACAGAAATAACGTTAAAACTGTTACCATTACCGGCGAAGATAGGAACCGTTATGGCTTATTTTAAAGATATTGACAGTGCTCTGAATGCTACAGACTCCATCTTAATAAAGAATCATTTGTACCCTCGCTCACTGGAATTTGTAGATAAAACATGCGTTGACACTGTGAGAGGGTCTGCGGGAAAAGGGATTCCGGAAGAAGCGGAGGCGTTGTTGCTTATTGATGTAGATGGGAATGAAAAGAATGCAGCAAATGATATTTCCAGGATAGACGCTCTCTGCAGTGAAAACAGTGCATTGAAGACTTCAATTGCAAAAACAGATGATGAAAGGGACGCATTATGGAATGTCAGGAAATCTGTTTCCACATCTCTCTTTAAAATTGCTTCGATGAAGTTCAACAATGATTTTTGTGTTCCGAGAAGTAAGGTTAGAAAGGTATTAAAAAGTGTTTATGAACTCAGCAAGACATATTCAATACAGGTGGCGGCATTCGGACATATCGGCGAAGGCCACATCCACCTCAACGTAATTCATGATGAAGGGAAAGAAATGGATTTATCCGTCCATAAACTGGTATCTCAAATATTGAAGGAAGTGGTATCGATCGGTGAAACTATTACGTCGGAACATGGTGTGGGTGATGCGAAAGCTGAGTTTGTAGAGTTAGAGCTTGCGTCTCATGAAATTGAAATAATGAAAGATCTAAAGAAGATGTTTGATCCGAAAGGTATTATGAACCCGGGAAAGATTTTTGTATAGGAACAGGTGAGCAATGAAGCTTTTTGGAAAGACTAAAACAGAAGACAGTAAACACCAGAGAGTGCTAAGAGAGTTGATTAAAGCTGTGGGGAGAGAAAAGGTACTGTCGGCGATTGAAGACAGGATATGCTATTCTTATGACGGTACTAAGCAGAAGGCACTTCCGGATATCGTTGTAAGGCCAGGCGGTACATCCGATGTTTCTAATACATTAAAAATTGCAAATAAATATGAAATACCGATATATGCAAGGGGGGCAGGCACAGGGCTTACCGGTGGGGCGGTACCGCTTATGGGTGGGATTGTTTTTGATTTAAAGAGTATGAATAGAATAATTGAAATATGTCCCGAGGATTTTGTTGCAACGGTTGAACCGGGTGTAGTTACAAAAGATTTGCAGGATGAAATTGCAAAGTTTGATCTATTCTATCCACCGGACCCTTCAAGCGCCGCATTTTCTACTATTGGAGGTAACGTTGCTGAATGTGCCGGAGGGATAACCGGGTTGAAATACGGAGTTACACGGGATTATATACTTGCCCTGGAGATAGTCCTTCCTGACGGGTCTGTAATTAACACAGGGAGAAAGACGTTAAGGAGTGTTACCGGCTATGACCTGACGAGGCTTTTTATAGGTTCTGAAGGGACATTGGGAGTCTTTACCAAAATAACCGTAAAACTTATTCCCAAACCGAAGAAGATTGAAACTCTTGCTGCTTATTTCAGTGATAGAGATGACGCTATTGATGCTGCTGATCTGATTATAGATAATAATATTTTACCGCGTACACTGGAATTTATGGACAAGATGACCATAAATGCAGTACGCAGCTATACCGGAACTGACATTGGCGAGGACGTGAAAGCATTGTTATTAATTGATATTGATGGAACTGAGGAAAGTATAAGTCATGAAATGCCTGTAGTTGAAAATGCATGTAAGGAAAACAAGGCATTCAGTACTAAAGTAGCTGAGACAGCAAAGGAGAGAGAGGCTATCTGGGCTGCCAGACGTTCGATCTCTCCCGCATTGTACAATATTGCTCCCCATAAGATAAATGAAGATATCTGTGTGCCCAGAAGTAAGATCAAGGAAATATTGCAGAAGGTAGATCAGATAAACGAACACCAGACAATTTATATCGCAAACTTTGGACACATAGGCGACGGCAATATACACGTAAACATAATGTATAATGACGATCCGGGCCAGGCGGAGTTAGCGGAGAGTATTGTGAATAAAGTTATGAGGGAAGTAGTAGCTGTTGAGGGAACGATTTCAGGCGAACACGGAATAGGAAATAAGAAGTCTCAATTTATGGAGTTGGAAATTTCACCTAAAGAGTTGGCGATAATGAAAAGATTTAAGAGCTTTTTTGATCCGAAAGGGATTATGAATCCCGGCAAGATGTTTTTGTCATAAGAAATTAGGATTTACAATAATGAGTACTGATTGGAAAGAAGAGGTAAGTAAATGTTCGAAATGCGGTAAGTGTCATACCGTTTGCCCTGTTTTTCTGGAAACGGGTGATGAGTCAATGGTTTCGCGTGGACGCATCAGCCTTGCCGAGGCCCTTCGAGACAAACAGATAGTCTACACTGACAAGCTGCGTGACTATGTGTATTCCTGCAAAAAGTGTATGAGGTGTCGAACGGTTTGTCCTTCGGGGGTAGATTACGAAGTAATCATTTCGGCCATGCTTCGTGGAGTTGCTGAGAATATGGGCGTTCCCTTGCTGCCAAGGATAATCTTCAGATACATATTGCCCAGAAGGATACTTTTCGACACAATGCTGAAGATAAGCTCTAAGATTCAAAGGTTTATACCTATGAAGAAAAGAGGACAGATGCGTCATCTCCCACTTTTGTTTATGGGCAAGAGATGGATACCTACTTTGGCAAAGAAAAGTGCATTAAAAAAGCTTCGCGAAACTAAAAAACTAAAAAATCCGCGAATGCGTGTAGGGCTGTTTACAGGATGTTTGATTAATTACATTTACGTTGATATTGCAGAGGCGGTGGTTGATGTTCTTAACAGGATGAACATAGAGGTGGTTGTACCACAAGGTCAATTGTGCTGCGGAACACCTTCATCTTCAATGGGTGATTACAAATCCAGTAAAAAACTGGCTGACTTAAATAGAGAAGTGTTTGAATCACACAAACTCGATGCAATAGTAACTGCCTGTGCAACCTGTACCAAGACTATTAAAATGGATTACCTGCGTACGCTGGGTCCATCATGGCAGCCGATGTCGGATAAGATCTATGACATCTCAGAGTTTATTGAAAAGTATTGTGGTGATGAATACGAAGCAAATCCTGTTAAAGAAAAAGTGACATATCATGACCCATGTCATCTTTTATGGGTACGCGGTATATCTGATGAGCCAAGAAATGTCTTGAAGAAATCTTCTAATTATGTTGAAATGGATCAAGCTGGTGCGTGTTGTGGTGGTGGCGGGATTTTTACCATAATTCATTACGATCTAACACTGAAGATGCTTGAGAGAAAGGTGGCTTCGATTGAAAGGAGTGGTGCGAACACCGTTGCGACTAACTGTCCCGGTTGTGTAATGCAGATAGCCGATGGATTTGCGGGCAAGAATTCTAAGGTAAAAACAACCCACTCAATACAAATACTCCAAAAGGCACTGGTAAACGGTGGTATTGATAAAGGGGATGAGAAATGAAAGAAGAAGAACCTGAAAAGAAAAAAACAGCTGAAATAGCAAAACTAGCCAAAGCCATTAGAAAGGTCACGGTGTCCATGGCTAATTTGTTCAAAACACTTGAAAGGCCGTCTGTAAAGCTGGCCACTGAGATTGATAATTTCTACCGGGAAGCGTGTGAAAAACAGCTTATCAATACAGTGGGAAATTACACCTGCAGCTCTTACAAGAGGTAGTACAGTAGTTCCTATTAAAATTTAATTTGAAAAGTTGCCTATGTTACGTAAGGATCTAATTGTGCTGCTTCAGAACGGTTCCATGGACCTGGTGGATATCGCCAGTCATCTGCGGATATCGCAGAAAGATGTTGCGGATGACCTCCGGCATCTTATCAAGAGCCTTAAACATGCCAATGATCGTCTGGTCATTACACCCGCATACTGCCGTAAGTGTGACTTCGAATTTAATAAAGATAAATTGCACAAGCCCGGCAAGTGCCCGAAATGCCATGGCACGTGGATACAGGGACCTCTGTTTGATATCGAACAGAAAACCTGAACCATGATCTAAGCCGAATTACAATGGAAAATTTAGATTTGACAATCTGTAATGATTGTTGTTTAATAGTTTTTATAGAATAAATTTATAATTTTTTTATGGTGAGGAAATGGATACAGCAGATAATTTAATAGAAAAGTTCAGGAATAAGAATTTTAA
>Ga0187833_10006609_pt1 | contig 10673 bp, 10 predicted proteins | sample ETNtaG_37_FD_167968 | JGI IMG/M metagenome (GOLD analysis project Ga0187833, IMG submission 167968) | Marine microbial and viral communities from oxygen minimum zone, Eastern Pacific Ocean - ETNP2014_SV_400_PacBio MetaG (Illumina Assembly) | ecosystem: Environmental > Aquatic > Marine > Hypoxic... | reverse complement strand
AGTCGGGTCCGGCAGGATCAACCGGAGTCGAGAGTACGGTTAGATTTTTGTGGGGTTATTAGCTTATGTCAGATTCAACGTTATTGAATCTCCATTTTTGTTTACGTATCTGGAGGTCCATATTTCACAGCTCGGGCTGTGCCCATTCACTTGACATGGACGCCGCCAAACTGATACGCAGCCTCCGAAACTATATTTATCGTTATAAGTTTTGCCTATTAATTCTTTAGATAATTTTACATCATTATATGAAATACCTTCTAATTTTGATTGTCAATAAATTATAACTCTTCCCTTTGCGAATCTTACTGGCTTATCTCTAGTTAGAAGATTATTTTCCTAGCTTATTTCAATTTCTCGTGCAGCTTCTGATAATGCTTCTGAAAAAGTAGGATATGGATGTATGATGTCAGAGATATCTTTTGCTGTTGCGCCCAACTTTATTGCAAGGGCAGCTTCTGAAATAACCTCTGAAGCATACTCTCCAATAATTTGTACGCCCAAAACTTTCTCGGATTTGGATTCAACAAGTATTTTGGCGAAACCTTGAGTTTCACCAATTATCAATGATTTAATATTTTTATTCATTTTTGATTTTCCAATCCTTACATCAAATCCTTTACTCTTAGCCGTTTTCTCATTCAAACCAACAGTAGCAACTTGAGGGCGAGAATAGATGCATCTTGGAATTACGAGGTCATCGTAAACAGTATCAAGTCCCAATGCATTTTCAGCGGCTACAGTACCTTGGGTTGATGCCACATGAGCCAATCCACCACCTACAACATCTCCTACTGCAAAAATTCCCTTTATGTTTGTAGCCATATTCTGATCAACTTGGATTAAACCATTTGAAGTAGATATAGAAAGTGCATCAAGTCCAATATTTTCAATATTAGGTTTACGTCCCATAGCCACTACAACTATTTCAGTTGCTAGTTTCTTTTTATCCTCGTTTTGCTGAATTGAGACAGTTTTAACACCATCACTTTCGGATATTTCTAAAACAATTGCTTTTACAAAAACATTTACACCACTTTCACGGAGAACCTTTTCAAGAACCTTACCGACCTCTTCATCCTCAAACGGGAGAAGATGATCCATAGCCTCAACCACAGTTACATCTGTCCCCATATCCCGAAAAATAGTTGCAAACTCTACCCCTTCTGGCCCCCCTCCAATTATCACTATACTTGTTGGTACTCGTTTAATATCAGTAAGATAGTCGGTGGTATCAGCATGCAGTAATCCAGGGATAGATGGAATTGATGGACTAGATCCAGTGGCAACTATTATTGCCTTCGAATTTATTTTAAGTGGTCTTTTTTTTCTATCTACCTCAACAATTCCAACTGAAGATAGTCGTCCATGACCATAAACCACTTTGATTCTATTCCTTTTCAAAAGTTTTTCCAATTCTGTAACCATGTCATTTATCAAAGAATTCTTATGATTTAGAAGATGCTTAATGTCTAAGTGAGATATACCCCTTACGGTACCTGCCTTTACAGCATTATCCACTTGTTTCAGAATGCCAGTAGTGTAAAGAAATAATTTACTTGGAATACAACCAATATTCAAACAGATTCCACCCAATTTTTCTTTCTCAATAAGTATCACATCTGCACCAATCTGAGCACCTCTCAAAGCTGCAGAATATCCACCAGGTCCACCTCCTATTACAGTTAGAGTTGTGTTCAATATTTCTGCATCCACTATCTTTATCACCAGAATTCTAAAATTGAATAATTCCTTTAATGTCATATCCAATTAGAGGAGTTTCAAGGAGCTTGTGATTCTGTCTATTTTTGACGAGTAATCTGGGCCAATGCCAACACATGTAACAGTTTCAGGAGGAAGCTGCGTTAACCCTCTATCTTCGATTATTGCCGTGACCAAGCCTTCTGTTTCAGCCAATAATTGAACATTTAAAAGGGAATCAAGATTATTAACTTTCACTACAACCTTGGCCTGTCCGGTTGAAGTCCACTCCTTGTAAACACTCTTTCTAGTTTTTCTTGTTTTTTCTGCAGCTAAAACAGCTGCGTGTGCCACCTGAGCTGATAATTTTCCTTTTCCCATCGCTAAATCAGATCTTATAACGATAACCTGTTTGAATTCTTGCGTCAAAGTTGAATATCCTTTAAAATATAGCTATGAATAAGCTTTGCCAATAGATGTGAAAGTTCTGATGACTGACTGGGATGTTATTACAGTAGGCGGAAGTGTCTCTGGACTCTTAGCAGCCAAGGGTGTAGCGGAGGCAGGTTACACAGTCCAACTCCTAGAGGAAGATCTGGAGATTGGCATGCCTGAAAGATGTGATGGTCTAGTTAGTATGAAATGCCTAGAAAAAATAGGAATTGCCCCAACAAATAACATTATTCAGAACATTATCAAGCGTGCAATCTTTTATTCTCCTAGTGGATTAACAGCTGAAGTAGATGCAAATAGGCAACGAGTCTTAGTATTAGATAGAAGACAATTTGACCGTGAATTGGCCAAGATAGCAAGTAAAACCGGCGTGGATATTAAAATTGGGAATAGAGTCACTAACAATATAGAAAAAAATGGAATAGTTCGAGTGGAATCCAAATCTGGCGTTCATACATCTAAATGGGTAGTAAATGCTACTGGATATTCATCTTTGTCCAACAGAAAAACGACTCTGCAGGCAGCAAAGTTTGAAGTTATTGGCAATTGGTTTGATCGTGATAGAGTTGAAATATATTTTGATCAAACGAAATCTCCTGGTTATTTCATTTGGGTCATACCAATTAGTAGTGATATTGCAAAAGTTGGAGCAGCTGGAAATGGAGTTAACCAGTTTAAAATTCTTGATGAGTTTATAACGTCTAAAGAAGGAACGACTATTAAGAAAACGGCAGCCCAGATAGTTGTTGGTGGGCCTATTGAGAACTTTATATCTGGACATATAGTTTCGGTTGGTGATGCTGCTGGCCAGTCCAAGCCAACTACAGGAGGAGGAATCTATAGCGGAGGGATAGGAGGTATGCTTGCGGGAAAATATTTAGGGGAGAGCCTATCCTCAGGAGATCCATCTAAAGTCATTGAATATGAGAAGGATTGGAGAAATCGCTTCAATAAAGAATTTGGGTTATTATTTCGAGCTAGAAGAGTTCTTGAAAGGCTTGATAATAATAATATTGATAAAATATTTAGAGCAATATCATCATCAGATATACTTACAAAGATATCTTTAGAGAGTGATTTTGACTATCACTCAGTAGCCCTACTTAGGGCTCTTGGTTTAAAGAATATCTTCCAAATTGCTGACATTGTAACTGGGGAAAAGTTAGATCGTCTAGGATCATTACTACGATTATCAAAAGACTGATTTACTTTAGATGATAGAGAATAATATTTTTATTAGTGAATGATGCATTAGAGTAATAATGAAAATCTTCTTTTTTAAGCAAAATAATCATCAGATGTAATACTAGGCAAATACGATTTATCCATTAAAGATTAGAGATAGAACAAACTGTTTTAATAGATGATTATTAGGGTCAAAGTGAACAATATGTCTGAAAAGCAGCAAAGTGCTCAACTGCCGGTCTGTTCATCATGTAATAGGCCTATAATGCCAGGCGATAAAGCATCAAGATTCAATTGTCCAGAATGCGGAGACATTTTAGTATGGCGATGTGAAAAATGTCGAAAATTCTCTCGTGAATATCGGTGTATTAATTGTGGTTTTGAAGGTCCATAGGAGTCAGAAGTTTTGTCGTGCATTATCGCAAGATTAAAAATTCTCCCTATCGATGCTGGAATAAACAGTAATGATATTGTTGAATCTATCAAAAATAAATTACCAGATGGGGTATTTATTAAGAATCAGACTGAAGAACCATTTGCTTTTGGTTTGATAGAATCAATATTAGATATTCAATTAGAAGAGAAGGACGATGCAATGGAAAATTTAGAAGAAGCTATTAGGTCATCACCCATAGTACAACAAGTTGTTGTAATGGGAATGAGCAGGAGTTCAACTACCATTAAATAACCGGAAAAATTTAGGGTAAAACTTATGCTTCTCATTTATTATTAAGCATTGAGACAGAAATTTCCATGACTAAAGAGAAACGGGAATCTATGGTTGAGCTGAAGGTAGCTGAAGCCAAACAGAGAGATGTAGGAAAATGTAGGGTGCGGATAGATATTGATAACTTGAATATTCTCAAGATAATAGCTGGCGATGTTGTGGAACTTACAGGTAAGCAATCGACTGTAGCTACTGTTTGGCCTGCAGACCCTGCCGATCAAAAGCTTGGAATTCTACGAATTGATGGTCAAACTCGAAAAAATGCCGGTGTAAGATTAAATGAGTTTATATCCGTAAGAAAAGAAAATATAAAATTAGCACGAACTGTTACACTTGCACCTGTAGGAACAAGACTGGAGATTGACAAAGATTTTTCAGATTTTGTAAAAAACCGCCTGAAAGGGTTTCCTTTATCTGAAAAAGATGATATCTCAGTTGTTGTTCTGGGTAGCCCAATAATTTTCAACATATCACAAGTAAAACCAAAAGGTATTGTAAGAGTAGAGGAGAAATCACGAATAACAATTCTCGCAGAACCTTTAGCTGAAAGAAAAGTATCGTCTACCATAACTTATGATGAAATCGGTGGGTTGAAGGAGGAAATAGGAAGACTTCGTGAAATCGTTGAACTACCCCTTCGTCACCCAGAAATTTTCCAAAGACTTGGGATAGAAGCTCCAAGTGGTATACTGCTTTTTGGTCCGCCAGGATGTGGAAAGACTCTTTTAGCGAAAGCTTTAGCGAATGAGTGTGAAGCTAGCTTCTTCTCAGTTAATGGTCCGGAGATTATGAACAAGTATTATGGAGAGACTGAAGCAAAATTGCGTGAGATATTCAAAGAAGCACGAGAAAATGCTCCAAGCATAATTTTTATTGATGAGATAGATGCAGTTGCACCAAAGCGTGAAGACGTATTTGGTGATGTCGAAAAAAGGGTTGTAGCTCAGATTTTAGCATTAATGGATGGTCTATCAGATAGAGGTGATGTGGTAGTTATGGGTGCAACCAATAGACCGGAAGGAGTAGATCCTGCATTAAGGCGCCCAGGGAGGTTTGATAGAGAAGCTGAAATAGATGTTCCGAATATTGAATCTAGGCTTGAAATTCTTCAAATACATACTCGAGGTATGCCACTTTCAAAGGATGTATCACTCAAAGATCTAGCAAAACGTGTACACGGATATACGGGGGCTGATCTAAGGTCTCTTTGCAGAGAATCAGCATTAAAGGCACTAAGGCGATACATTCCAGATATTGATAGTGAAAATGAGGTTATTGCACCAGAAGCTTTAGAGAAACTTAATGTTACTTCAGAAGATTTCCAAGAAGCCTTCAAAGAGATAGTTCCAACAGCAATGAGGGAATTCTATATTGAAACTCCTTCAATTGATTGGAGTGATATAGGGGGATTAGATGATGTTAAGAAAAAAATTAAAGATAATGTAATTAGGTCGATTAAACATCCAGAATGGTTTAGAAAAGCAGGAGTTAAATCTACTAGAGGTGTTTTGTTGTATGGACCTTCAGGATGTGGTAAAACGATTTTAGCACGGTCCATTGCTGCAGAGAGTGAAGCTAATTTCATAACTATTCGCGGTCCTGAGATCTTATCAAAATGGGTTGGAGAGTCTGAGAAAGCAATCCGGGAAATCTTTAGAAAAGCAAAGGCGGCAGTACCATGTATTGTTTTTTTTGATGAAATTGATTCAATTAGTAAATTCAGATCTAATGGAACCGAAAATGATGGTGTTGGAGAAAGAGTCCTAAGTCAACTTTTAACGGAAATTGATAGTATTTACAATGTGGGAGATATTTTTGTGGTAGCGGCCACTAACCGGCCAGACCTTCTGGACCCATCTTTAATACGTCCAGGAAGAATAGATCTCACCATATTTGTATCCCCACCTGATGAACAGAGTCGAGAATCTATTCTTCAAATAATTACAAGAAAAATGCCTCTTGAAAAAAATATATTATTAGCTGATGTCGCTAAAAAGGCAGATTGTTATTCTGGAGCAGACCTTGAGTCACTCTGCAGAGAAACTGCTATATCAGCATTAAATAGAAGCACAAACAAATTAACCATCAAGAATCAAGATTTTGATTCTGCTTTCAATCGAGTTAAACCTTCAATTAATGCCAATATAGTATCGTGGTACGAGTCTATTTACGAAAAGATGTCTAATCACCTGCCGAAAAAGACTAATAACGTTTATAGCTAAAGATTGTTAGAGCATATCTTTTAACTCTTTTAACAATGAGGTGTTAACTCCGACATGTGAACGAATAGGTGAATTTGGTGAAATAGCAACTATTGAATTGTGAATAATAGCTAATCCAAATGACCCGTTCTTTATTAGTGAGAAATACAATTCAGCTTCATCCGTTGTGAGAATTTGTTTAAGTGGACCTTTCTGATTATCTATACATAGAATATGAATCCCAGCAGATTCTCTGAGTTTTTTTCGGATCTTTTCTTGATCTAAAACTTGAATTCCTGAAAGGATATTCAAAAGATTATATATCTCACTAATGGAGAGATTATATTTGTCTTCCTGATGTTTTTTTGTGAGTATTCTGATTAAACGTGTAGATTTGCAGACTGGACATCTATTGGGAAGCTTACCTTCAATTTCAGTTATATGCGTATATCCACATCTTAGGCATCTCAAATTTCTAATCGACATGTTTGGTTACTACTTTCCATTAGTTAAGACTTCAAAGTTAAAAGTAACTTTCTCACTATAAGCGATATGGAGAACATTTAGTTGGGTGTTAACCTGAGAAATATTGTAAATCCATTGAAAATACAACTCCAGCAACTTTCTGGTCGAACAATTGCAGTGGATGCATATAATGCACTGTATCAATTCCTATCGATAATTAGAGGTGAAAGAGGGGATTATCTTATGGATAAAGATGGGCGAGTAACTAGCCATTTGAGTGGTTTGTTCTACCGAAATATTAATCTTTTAGAATTGGATATTAAGCCAATCTATATTCTGGATGGTAAACCCCCAGCATTGAAAACCATTGAAATAGAAAGAAGGAGGAAAGCAAAGCAAGAAGCTGTAAAATTATATGTTGAATCAATAACTAAAGGTGATCTAGTAGAAGCTAGAAAATACGCCCAATCTACATCCCATCTGAAAGATTATATGATAGATGATACTAAACGAATTCTAGAACTGCTTGGAATACCATGGATTGAAGCACCTTCAGAAGGTGAAGCATATGCTTCACACCTAACAAATATCAATATAGCAACAGATGTTGTTAGCCAAGATTTTGATGCACTCCTCTTTGGAGCTAAGAGACTCGTGAGAAACGTTACGGTAACTGGAAAAAGAAGATTACCCGGAAAAAGAGTGTTTGTTGATATTACCCCTGAAGAGATAGTTTTAGAGAAAACACTAGACTTCCTTGGAGTAACACATGAACAACTTGTGGATATTGGAATATTGTTAGGAACAGACTTCAATCCTGACGGTTTTAGAAGGATTGGCCCAACTACTGCTTTAAAATATATAAAGAAATTTGGATGTCTTGAAAAGGTAGATAATATTAAAGAAGAATTACAAAAAATAGATTATTCTGCAATTAGAAAAATATTTCTCGAACCTGAAGGCACAAATCCAAAGAAGGAGATTAAGTGGAGTCGACCTGACAGAGAAAAGATTATTGCGTTCCTGAGTGGTGAACGATCTTTTTCTGAAAACAGAATAAATAGAGCACTCGATAAACTTGAGAAAGTTGAGAATGAAAGATCAGAAAACCTAGAGAAATGGTTTTAATGAAAAATGCTCAAAAGCAACAAATCTACGATTCAAAGATAGGTATTGAAAATTATAGCACAGATTTCAAAGGCATAGGTGGCAGAATAAAAGACAGATACCAAGATTTTAAAGTTGAAGAGATGATCAGCCCCGAGATCTTCTCAAATATTTCAGAAAAACCTACAATCTATAATAAATATCCCATCTTTAAACTTACTAAAGAAGGAATTGACACAATTCATGCTATACAAAAGATTCGAAATCAACTTGGATGTAATGCACATTATCTTGGGCTTAAGGACAAACAAGCTCAGACAATGCAATATATTAGTCCTAAGAGTTTGAGAAGAGAGATACCTCAGAAAATTCAAATAACACCAAAGATATCACTGGATTTCTGTGGATACTACAAAGAACGACTAAGAAGAAAAAACTTGGTGGGAAATAGATTTAATATTAGAATAACAGGTATTGAATCCAATTTAGAACGGACAAAAAAAACTATTATGGAGCTAAAAAAGTCTATTAATGATTCTCGTTTACCAAATTTCTATGGATATCAACGATTTGGATCTAATAAACCCAATAATCATTTAATTGGTAGAGCAATAGTAAAAAGACAATTCAAAGAAGCAGTGTTATTCATCCTTGGACATATAGAATTGAATAATAAGATTTCATTATCAAACGAAGATATCAAGGACTCAACCAATTATCCTTCGATAATAAAGAAACTCAATCAGAATCAAGATACTGAGAAACGAGTTTTAAAATCATTAATTAATCATCCTAACAATTGGATACTGGCGCTAAGAACAATTCCAATTGCCATTAGAAGGTTATTCATAAACGCATATCAAGCATATATTTTCAATAAAGTTATGTCTAAAGCTGTCGATAATGACTTTGATTTATTGGAAGTTGAGATAGGAGATATTTATGGAATAGCGAATGAAGATAGAAATATATTGGATATTAGGAGAGCAAAAAGCAAAATGATATCGAGTAATTCAAAGAAAATTCTTCCACTAGTTCAACTTGTAGGATATACTTTTAGAGAAGGCATTGGTAGATTTGATCAGATCACTCAAAATATTCTAGAAGAAGAAGAAATTTCACAAAAACTATTCTATAATAATCAAATGTCTGAACTAAGCATGGAAGGAGGATTCAGAACACCTCCTTTACTGGTTAATGATTTGGAGATCCAAACTGATATGAATGATAAATCGATAATCTTTCTTCAATTCACTCTCCAAAAAGGTTCTTATGCGACTATTCTTCTACGTGAATTGATTAAACCAGCTGATCCCATCGTTGCAGGCTTTTAGGCCTTTCCCGAGATTTTTATAACATCCTTATCACTTTTTATAGATGGATGATTTGGATCTATAAGTATAACTTCGTACCAAGCATGTTTGCCATCTTTGTATAGGAAATAGGAATTGATAACCTTCAAGTTAGGAAACTTATTTGCGACTCTTTTCTCAGAGGTCTGGCGCATGCTGACATTTGCTTTCATTCTCAATATCCCAGCATGTTTAGGTCTTCGTCCTCCACTAGCTTTACTTCGCCTCATACCTCCACGACCTACTTTAATCCTAACTATGATGAAACCTTGCTTTGCTTTATATCCTAAGCGTCTAGCTCTATCAAGACGAGTTGGTCTTTCAAGCCGTTCGATGGTAGGTCGTCTTCTTAGATTCATACCTTTTGACTTTAGATCATCACTCTTGTTCTTGATCATATCTTGCCAAGTTTTCTCTATTGCACGATACATTCTTCAGACTACCGGTATGAATTTGAACACTTCTTAAACATTATCAATTAGACTTGAAAAAACTTAATCATCTTTTCAGACACATCGGTAGCTGCTGTTTCCTGTGCTTCCACTGTTTGTGCACCAATATGAGGAGTACAAATTACATTAGGCATTGCTATTAGTTCATTTTGTTCTGGAGGCTCTATCTCAAATACATCAAGAGCAGCACCCTTAATTTGATCTTTCTTCAACGCTTGTAGTAAAGCTTTCTCATCCAAAACTGCACCTCTTGACGCATTGATGATATATGCAGTTTTCTTCATCTTAGAGAATGCATCGCGTGATATAAAATGTTTAGTCTTTTGAGTTAATGGAACATTCAGTGTAATGTAATCAGATTTAGCAAGGATACTGTCAATTTCGACATATTTTAGGTTTAATCGATTGATTGTTTCTTTGGAAATCTCAACTATATCATAGAATAGGATATTCATACCCATTGCGTGTACAAGTTCACAAAGTCTGATTCCTATTCGTCCTAAACCAATTACTCCCAATACTTTTCCTTTTAATTCAAAACCTTTAAGGTGGCTTTTCATCCAATTTCCTTGCTTCAAACCGGAATCACCAATACAAATACCCCTGGATAGATTCAACATCATCCCAAGGATTAACTCAGCTACGGCATTGGTTACTGAATTTGGAGTATTATACACTTTAACATCGGCTTCTTTTGCAGCCTTAAGATCTATATTATCCAGTCCTACACCTGCTCGCCCGATAACCTTCAACTTTTTTCCTGCAGAAATTGATTCCTGGGTTATAATAGTTCTACTTCTCACTATTACACCATCATAATCAGGTATGGTCAGGAGCAGATCTCTAGGGGTTATGGAAGGTAAATAGGATACTTCAAATCCTGCATTTTTCATCAGAGTTATACCTTTTTCTGAGATGTTATCACAAACTAGTATCCTTATTTTAGACAACTATGTTTTGCCCCATAATCGCACGACAATACTATACCTATAATACTTCCGACAGTAAACCAACAGATTAGCTGAATATT
>Ga0187833_10006605_pt1 | contig 10677 bp, 11 predicted proteins | sample ETNtaG_37_FD_167968 | JGI IMG/M metagenome (GOLD analysis project Ga0187833, IMG submission 167968) | Marine microbial and viral communities from oxygen minimum zone, Eastern Pacific Ocean - ETNP2014_SV_400_PacBio MetaG (Illumina Assembly) | ecosystem: Environmental > Aquatic > Marine > Hypoxic... | reverse complement strand
AAGTTATCATTTTCAACTCTTGTTTTGCTTATAAATGGAAAGGTGGCTGAGCGGTTGAAAGCACTGGTCTTGAAAACCAGCAATGGGGCAACTCATTCGTGGGTTCGAATCCCACCCTTTCCGCCATAAAATATATTAAATTTTAAAATTCTTTAAAAGTCTCGATACTTTATTTTTTGGGATTTTAATTTCTACCTTTTTATTTAAATACCATTTAAATAAACTGTTATCATCAATATTTAATAAATCATTCAATTGTTTTAATTCTAGGATACTGAAATCATTGATGTATTTTTTGATAAAACTGTTTAACAGGAGCTCAGTTTCTTTAATGCCCCGATATTCCGATCTATATAAAATTTTTTTTCTAAGTAGTTCAACACTGTTCATAGTTCAATTAAAATAGGTATATAATATAGGATCATGAATCATTCTAATAGCTATGAATTATTATTAAAAGACATTTCTACACTTAAAAGAGTCGGTCAAAAAACTAAAAAAATATTAAAGAAAAAAAAAATTGAGACTTTGTTTGATGTGTTGTTACATTTGCCTCAAGCATTTGTGGATAGATCTAACATGATTAATATTAATGAATTGGAAATTGGTAAAATTTGCACCATAAAGGTTCAAGTTATAAAATATAATATTCCAAGAATTAGAAATTTACCAAATACTGTTAAATGTGAGGATTCAACTGGGAAAATAAATATAGTTTTCTTTAATAGCAGAGAAGGGTATATAAAAAAAATACTGCCTTTGAATGAATGGGTAATTATAAGCGGTAAAATAAATTTTTATAATAAAAAATATCAAATCACCAATCCAGCTTACGTAGTTCCCTTAGAAAAAGTAAATTTTGTTAAAAAAATTATTCCTAGATATTCATTAACAGAAGGAATTACCGAAAAGGTTTATAGAAATATTATTGAACAAGTACTCAAAAAATTACCATTTTTTCCTGAATGGCATAATGAAAAAGTTATGAAAAAATTTAATTATAAAAACTGGAAAGAATGCATATTACATTTGCATGACCCAAAAATTAAACAAGATTTTCAATCAAATTATTATCGAAGATTGGTTTATGATGAAATATTGTCAAGTCTCATTGTTTTATCTCAAATAAGAAAAAAAATAAAAAAAATAAAGAAGAAACCAAAAATATTTGGAAATAAATTAAGTAAAAAAATAGTCAGTAATTTCCATTTTCAACTGACTAAAAATCAAATTGATATTATCAATGAAATAAATACGGATCTGTTTTCCAAATCAAAAATGTTTAGACTCTTACAGGGTGATGTTGGTTCAGGAAAAACCATAGTGGCATTAATAGCTGCTGCTAATGTTATAGAATCGGGATATCAAGTTGCGTTTATGGCCCCGACCGAAATATTAGCAAATCAACACTACACATTAGCTAATAAAATTTTTAATAAAAGTAATATTAAAACTGATTTTTTAACTGGCAAAACTAGCAATTCAGAAAGAAAAATAAAAATAGATGCGTTAAAAGAAAATAATATAAATATAATATTTGGTACCCATGCATTGTTTCAAAAAAAAACAGAATTTGGAAATTTAGGTTTAATAATAATTGATGAACAGCATAAGTTTGGTGTGAAACAAAGAATGGAACTATCAAAAAAAGGTGGTGAGAATTGTGATATATTGGTGATGTCCGCAACACCTATTCCTAGAACATTAATCATGACTTTTTATGGTGATATGGATATATCAAAATTAACAGAAAAACCCTCTTATAGAAAAGAAATCATATCTTTAAGCAAACCCGAGATCAAAATAAACGAAGTAATACAATTTATAAAAAAAGAAATTACCAATAAAAATCAAATATTCTGGGTATGTCCATTAATCGATGAGTCAAAAAAATTGGACTATGAGGCGGCAGTAAAAAAATTTGATTATTTAAATAAAATTTTTACTGGAAAGGTTGGGTTAGTTCATGGCTCACTTAAAAAAGAACAAAAGGAAACTGTTCTAAAAAATTTTTTAGATAAGAAGATTCAAATATTAGTATCAACTACTGTAATTGAAGTTGGTATTGACTTTCCAAATGCAAACGTCATTATTATCGAAAATTCAAATAAATTTGGATTATCACAACTTCATCAATTAAGAGGAAGAGTTGGAAGAAACAACATGCAGGCAACTTGCATTTTATTATATAAAAAGAACCTTAGTGAAAATGCCAAAAAAAGAATAAATATACTGAAATCTACAAATGATGGTTTCAAAATAGCAGATGAAGATATGAAATTAAGGGGTTTTGGCGACATATTAGGTTACAAACAAAGTGGTATTAAAGAATTTAAATTAGCCGACCCAATTCATCACGAAAAACTATTCAAAATGGCAGAGATGGATATCAGAGAAATAGAAAGTAAAGAGCAAAGTTTTAACAAATATGAACCATTGATAAAGTTATATGATAAAGCTGAAATTATTAATTAGATTGATTCCTAAAAAATTATTTAGGTTCAGCAGATCCTGCGGATACAATAAATCTTGATGCTTCCTCAAATGACATATCTAAATAAATCACTTCTTCTTTAGGAAACATTAATAAAAAACCACTGGTTGGATTTGGGGTTGTGGGGACGAATACATTAATCAAATTTTGTTTTGATTTTTTGCTTATTTCACTATTATTTTCTTTTGTAGCAAATCCCACAGCCCACGAACCCTTACGGGGATATTCAACTAATACAACATTTTTTTTATCTTCATCGCTTTTGGTAAATATATCTAACATTTGTTCAAAAGCAGAATAAATAGTTCTTAAAATAGGAATTCTTTTTAGAATATTGTTAAATATTTCTAATAATTTTTTTCCTATAAAAGATAAAGATAACCATCCAATAAACGTTATTAAAATAATTGAAATGATTATTTCAACACCTGGTATATCGTATGGTAGATAATGGTTTGGGTTCAACTCCTTGGGTAATATTTTTGATGAAATTTTAATAATGAATAATGTCAGGTAAATAGTTATGCCTATAGGTATCAAAACTACCACTCCTGCAATAAAATTGTTTCTCAAACTAGTTAAAATACTTCTTTTTTTTTGTGATTTTTTCATTGATTAAGGATAAGTAGATTGTAAAATAAAATAGAGTAGCGCAATCAAATAAAGGATTGGTAATTTGTATTTCAAATTCATAACTTTATACAGTTTTCAACATAAATGAATTATACTGATATCATAAGCAGACGCAAATTTCTTAATTTTATCAGCTGTTGCGCTTGTGGATTAATAATTTCATCATGTACTACTGCACCAATTACTGAGAGAAAACAATTGAAATTAATTCCAGAGTCAACCTTAAACAGGCAGGCTGCACAAATATATGAGAAGGTTAAAAAGAAAGAAAAGTTAAGTAATAATTTAAATCAATTAGAAGAAATAAAGGATATTGGACATAAAATTGAGCAGGCAGTAAGTGAATACTTTGACAAAAACAACTTTGCTGATCCAACTGCTAATTTTAAGTGGGAATATATCTTGGTAGATAATAAAAAAATTAAAAATGCGTGGTGTATGCCGGGAGGTAAAATTGCTATCTATTCTGGCATTTTAGAAGTTACAAAAAATAAACATGGATTGGCTGCAGTAATGGGCCACGAAATTGCACATGCTGTTGCAAAACATTCGGTAGAACGTGCGAGTAGAAGTATGGCAGTAAATCTAGGAACTCAAATTGCAGATATTATTTCGGGAGGTAAAATTTCTGGCGCTTCAAGAGCTGCCGGTGTTGATGTTGCTGGAATGTTGGCACATTTTGGAATCATGAATCCATTTAATAGAAAACAAGAAACCGAGGCAGATTACCTTGGATTAATTTTTACTTCATTAGCAGGTTTTGATATTAGGGAATCTGTAAAAGTTTGGGAAAGAATGAAAGAAGCAAACAAGGGAAAAGAAGCTCCTGAATGGATGAGTACACACCCATCTACTACAAGAAGAATACAACAAATTACCGACTGGATTCCAGGAGTGATATTAGAGTATCCGCCAATAAAAAAAATGTAATATTCTGGTAAGTCATATTAGATTCAAATTAATGACCACTTTTTTAAAAGTAAAGTATTCGACAATCAGTATCTTTTCTATTCAAGTAAATTATTGTGAGTTTTAAATAATATTTAATTTATTGGTAAACATCAGTTATTTTATATTTATATAAGATTTAATTGTTATTTGATGTTCATCTCTTTTAAATAACCATATTTATTAAAAATTTCCTTGAATGAACCTTGATCAATCACTTTTCCATCTTCCAAAACATAAATTAAATCACAATATTTAACAGTATTATTTCTATGCGAAATAATTATTAACGTCTTATCATCCTTATTATCATAAATTTCATTCAAAATTTTATTTTCATTTTCAATATCTAAAGAGCTGGTAGCTTCATCAAAAACCATTATTTTAGGTAAATTATACATTGCTCTTGCTATTCCAATTCTTTGTCTTTCTCCTCCCGATAATTTTACCCCTCTATGACCAACGAAAGTATTAATTGCATCTGGCAATGTATCTACAAAATTTTTTAATTGTGCTCTTTTTATAGTTTGTAAAAGTAATTCTTCGTCAATTTCATCATCTTTTAATCCAAAAGTTATATTTTTTTTTATGGTATCGTTTAGAAGATAAATATCCTGCGGTATGTACCCAATTTGTTTTTGCCATAAAGATAATTCATTTTTGATATTTTTATTATCAAAGTATACTCCTCCCTTTTGAGGTTCCAATAAACCTAGCATTATATCAACAAGTGTACTTTTTCCTGCTCCGGATTTTCCTATAATTCCTACACTTTTGCCTTTCTTTATTTGTAAATTAATATTCTTGAGAGTTCTTCTGCCCCCTTCTTCATAATTAAAAGAGATATCTTTCATTAAAATGGTATCATTTAATTTGAAATTTTTTGCTTCATTTTGTGTAAATGTATCTTTTTTAAATAAAACGGAACTTGATTCTAAATTTTTAATTTCTTTTGCAACTAAATCAAAAGCAGGCTGGCGAAAGCGTATTGTTGTTAACGAGGCTGTAATTACATTTAACGCTGGAATAAATCTAACCATTGATACCGCAAAAAGAGAAATTAAGGGTAATATGGCTTCTGGAGTTTTTCCAAGAAAAATTAGAAATGCTGAAATCATGGCAACACTAAATAGTGCCACGACTTCCAAGAATAATCTTGGTGATGTTGAAACAAGATAACTAAAGAATTGTAAACTTTCTTTATATTGAACATTTTTTTTAAAAAAGGATAAAAAATGATGCTCCTTATTATACAATTTTGTTTCCTTAATTGCACCTAAACTCTGATTTACAGCATCAATTTCATTACCAAGCAAAATTTGTAAATTTTTGCCTTTTGATTTTAATTTTTTTTTATAAAAGTTATAAAAAAATAAAACAGGAGCTCCCAGAAAGATTAATGAAAAAAATGAAATTAATGGATCTACAACAACTAAAAATATAAAAAGCGCAACGAGTATTAAACTTTCTCTAATCAACATTATATATGATTGAATGAAGACAAAGGCCAGTCCAACATCAGATGTTATAGACCGAATTAAAAGCGAGGGATTTCGATTCAAATGCTTGATATAAGGCATATAAATATAGTAATGATACAATTTATTTGATGTAGTGGATCTAAGTTCCTGTAGTAATTTTCCTTGAAAAAACATCAACAAAAATAAATATAAATTCTTAAACAGAAAAATTGATACTAACAAGCAGGAACCTGTAATTTGTAAAGTTCTTCTATCTATCTCATTTATAAAACCAATTGAAATGTATGGAGATATATTATTTATAAGGCTTTCAACATCAATTATTAACATTGCAAAAACTGGAATTGAACCAATGCCAACAATTTCAAAAAAAGTTGCAAATATGCTCGCGAATAAAATTAAATAAAGCTTAGATAGTTGTTTTTTTGTAAATAAAATATTTAATTTTTTAATCATATAAATTATATTATTTATACAAACTAAAAGATATCTACACCAGCAATATACTGATGAAAATGAACAATAAGAGTATAGGCAACCAAACCAATAATAACAATTATCATATCTTTAGTTAAGGTATAATTTGTAATGTTGTTGGTCGTTAAAACTTTTTTGGAATACATAATGTCAATTAAAGCGTACACTCCAAAAGAGGCAAACAGTATAATAGACCGTAAGTCTCCGTTGGCAAGCAAATGAACAAAAGACCAAACAAGTATGCCAATAAGCATTGGGTGTTTAATGAATCTTTTAATGTTTGTTTGCATGTTTGCAGAAGCAAGCAAGACTATAGAAATTGGCATCAATACTAGAGCTATTTCTCTGCTATAAGATAAAGGTTCCCATATGAGATAAAAATCTGCGATACTATATCCATAAATAATAATTAAAAGCCCAACTAAAGCAATTAATGAGAATAGTCCTTTATATTTATTTTCACCAAGTAGATTAATCAAAATGTTTTTTAAAGGGGAAATTGGAACTAAATGAATGGTAAAAAAAATTATGATACCTAGTATGAGTAAATCCATAATTAAACCTATATTAAAACAAAAACTTGGAACATTGTCGTAAATAATAATATAGCTATATTAAAGGAAATGGATATCAGTAATTTTAGAATTTAATATGTTAATTTGATACGCACAATAAATTTGAAGTAAAGGGGTCAATCTATGGTGCGTATCAAATTAACATTCCTCTATTTTGCATTTTTACTTTAATTTTCAACTTAATTTGATCCAATCTAATTTTGTTTTGAATATCATTAATTTCTTTTTGTGTTTCGTAGTATTTCACATTTTGTTTTTTACATTTTGTTCTGTATTTTTGTAATTGACTTAAACGATCGTAATAACTTTCTTCACACTTTAATAAATCAATCCAAATTAATTTATGTACTTTCTCTAAATTGTTGTGCTCAAATAAACCCACTTTTACTTTACATTTTCTGCAATTAAAAATTTTTTTTAATGTCCAGGCTTCAAAACTTTTATATACATTTTCATAGACGACTCCATTTATTCTCAACAAGTTAATTGCTTGACAGCGCGGACATTGTTTAATTAGCGGTAAAAAACTCATATCATTCTTTTTTATTTTAATTTTACAGTGATTCATTATTTTCTCAATAGATCTTATGCCCAAAATGGGTATCAATTTGATCTATATCAATGTTTATTAATTCCCCAAAATGGGTATAGTTAATCTATGGTTTTAAAAAATATTGATTTCAAAAGTAAAAATACTTTTACTAATGGTGCCTATTATTGGCTAATGTTTATGATCGATAACTATCATAAAGTTAAAAGCATATTAAAAATTGATTATGAAAGTTATATAATTATACAAACAGTTATTAGCCATTTTCTACACAGCTTGAATAAAGAAAAAAATGCGGATTGGAATAGAATGTGGAAATTAACAAGAGATGAAATAGCAAAAGATAATTTATCCAAACCAAAACTTATCACTGCAAGCATTTCATTAGTTACAGGTTTGCCTAGAGAAACTGTCAGAAGAAAACTATTAGAATTAAATAAAAAAAAAATCTTAGTTTTAGATAAAAAAAAAGGTCTTCTATTAGGAGAAAAATTTGAAATATTTCATAAAAAATTTACACAACTTACTACATTAAAAGTAAGTGAAATGTTAAAAAAATGGGAAAAAATTGGAGCTTTAGAATTTATGCTTAATGTTAATAAACGACAAATTCCAGCTACGGTTAGAATTCTTGATAAAACACTGAAAATTGAAAAAAATAATTTATAAATAAATTTTAATTCCCAAAACCAGTATCTCTGAAAGCTTTTTCATTTTATAAAATGACAGTTTACTTCACCAGCCACGTTTAATGATTCAGCAAATTCTATTTGTGGATGCATCATCTAATTTAAATATTTCATAATTTTTAAAATCTTGAACTAAAGCGCTCTTTAAATATAAGGCAAAATTATTTATTTAAATGTTTAATTTCATATAAACATCGATTGAGTGTAGTATTAGTTCATGACTACAATTTTAGAATTCATGAGCATAGATCATGATAGATTAGATAATAAAATCAGAATGTATAGTGCAGAAAAATTGCTCAATATTAAACTAGCTAAGAACATTTTTTTCTTTTTTAAAAGTGAACTTGAACAGCATATTATCTGGGAAGAGGATATCTTGTTTCCTATCTTTGAAAAGAAAACTGGCATCAAAAATGCTGGTCCGACTTCAGTTATGAGAATGGAACATATCCAGATCAAAAATCATCTTCAGGAAATAAAAAGAAAACTTAATGCGAAGATAATAGAAGATCCTTGTAAAGAAGAAGTTGCTCTATTTGAGATGCTGAAATCACACAATGAAAAAGAAGAAAATATTCTTTATCCAGGGATAGATAATCTAACTAGTGAACAAGAAAAGGAGCAGATGATAAAACAGATGTCTTTAAATAAATAGAATGGAATACTTTTTAAGTATTAACTACCTAATCATTCAATTAGAGTAAGTTTTGTAATTTCATCTGATTGATTTCTGGTAATCATAAAAATCGTACATTTTGCGTTTGTAATTCTTTTTGTACATTAGCCATATTAACTTCGTTAAGAGGCTTTCCATTTTTTACAGATAGTGCAGATGCAATTCCTCCTCCCTGACCTGTGACTACACAACAAGCCATATTTCTAGTAGAAGCATGGGCAATTTTATCGCCACCTATAGCTCGCCCAACCACAAGCAAATTTGATATCTTTTTAGGTAAAATTGATCGATAAGGTATTTGCATGTATCTTCCTGTGGTAGGAAGAATTAAGACCCCATATCCGTCAATAAATTCTGGAAAAATCCCAATTGAATCTTCAAATTTTGCCTGCCCTCTCACATTTTTTTCTGTCAAATTATAAATTGCATCAATTTTACGCGTATCCCTAATACCGATTGTCATTCCAAAATTGCGTAAACGTGCATTTGAGCATCCTGGTGCAAATCTACGTAAAGCCAGAATAGCTTGCATCACTTGTTTACGACCTTCAATTTCAAAATGAGTTAAACTATCAGCGTTTGTTCCATCACATTTTGCAAGATGGACTAAATTCATATAAGTCAACTCACCCGTGTCATGCATAGCTCCCCATGTTCCTGAAATAGTATTTAAATCAGATTTAATTATTCCTGCTTTTATAGCTTTTTTAAATGGGGATTTTAAAAAGGGAGAAAACATTTTGTCTTCTTTTCCACTTGTTTCAATTTCCCATTCACCATCGATCCAGTCGCTATAAGTTTGAGGATTATTTTTAACTTCCTTCATAAAAGCTTTTTTATCAACGCCGGACAAATGGAACATAACACTTGCTGGTATCATTTCTTCAACAAGTGTTTTCCTAAGTGGTACACCACAACCTGATGCAACATCAGCATCACCTGTTGCATCAATAATACGTTTTGACATTATTGCTTCTCTACCTGACTTAGATTCTACAATTATACCTTTAATAGTATTTTCTTCTATTATTGGAGAAACAAATAGCCGGTGCAACATTGGATAAATGCCAGCTTCTTGGACTAACTTATCTGCAACCAATTTAAATCTTTCGCTATCAAGTTCGTAACTTATAGATTGACTTTCAGGTACTGCGGCTCCCATGGCTTTTGAACGTTCTTCAAATTCATATGTAATACCTCCTGCATCGTTGGTTTTTTCATGCCTATACCAAGCTAATCCTTCAACACCAACCACAGTTATATTTCCACCAAAACAACCAAATCTTTCAACTAATGTGACTTTCACTCCTGTTCTGGCTGCTGCTAATGCTGCTGACAGACCACCAGGACCTGAACCCACTACCAAGACATCGGTTTCATGGATAATTTCGACATTTCTTTCTGGTTCAGTAACAAATTTCTTCATTTTTTCTTTTTTTGTTTTTCAATTTCTCCAAGATAACAAGGGCTTGAATAAAGAGGTTTTATTATTTTCTTATTACGTGCGCCTGTTTTTCTATCTATACGCCTGGGTGATTTGTTTGTGTACATCAATTTTCTTTTAAAAGTCATTTCTTTTTCCTCGTTTATAGTACCAAAAAGTTTTAGGAAAATCTGTGTATGAATTATTGGGAATTTTTTCTTGATATGGATCAACCTCTAAATTTCTTTCTGTGTTAGTCGTGTAGAATAGTAGAATTTTAAGGGATCAAACTGTTACGAAACAGGGATAAATTTTTATTTTACTTTACCTTTGGTTTTGGAGTGGTTTGTTAATTGCGCAGAGCAACAGAAAACCCTTTACAGTTATTAAGAATCCAGTGCAGTGTCTGCAAGTTTGTTTGGGTGAGCAAATATCACTGCTACATTCCAATCTCACTGAAAGACTAGAATACTGCTTTATTTATTTTTATTTATTGATTAGTCCACCAAGCCATAAACATCAAAAATACAATTGCATATGCCATAATAATATCTCCTTTCTTTATTTATTATATCAAACCTGACAAAACTAGGTAATTAATTTGAAGATAAAAGATGGTTTTTTCATTTAATCCCTAAAAGAAAATTGGTTAAAAATTTGTTACTTTTTAACTTCTTTGCACTTTTCTTTTCTTTTTATTTTTTTTTTTTTTTTCCAAAAAAATTCCC
>Ga0187833_10006601_pt1 | contig 10684 bp, 8 predicted proteins | sample ETNtaG_37_FD_167968 | JGI IMG/M metagenome (GOLD analysis project Ga0187833, IMG submission 167968) | Marine microbial and viral communities from oxygen minimum zone, Eastern Pacific Ocean - ETNP2014_SV_400_PacBio MetaG (Illumina Assembly) | ecosystem: Environmental > Aquatic > Marine > Hypoxic... | reverse complement strand
GGGTGGTTCCTGCCAGCTTGAAAGTCAGGTGTCATCGGTGTATAATGTCCAGCTATGCCAGGGGCGGTGAGGGATGAGCTTTGACCGGGCGAGAGTTGAAGTGTAAAGTATTGGACGAGGAGGTAAATCGGATGGCAAGAATACTGATGATTTCGACTCACGGTTATTTTGAGGGTAAGCCTTCTTTTGGCCGAACTGACACCGGAGGCCAGATAGTCTTCGTAATCGAACTCTCAAAGGCATTGACCAAACTCGGTTATAAAGTGGATATTTTGTCGAGGAAATTTGAGGATTTTAACCAAATTGAACAGCTCACCGAAGATGTTAGAATAGTCAGGATTCCTTGCGGTGGTAATGATTTTATTTCTAAAGAATATCTGGTTGAAAGTCTACCTGAGCTAATTGAAGGATTTATTGAATATTGTAAGAATAACAATCTAGAGTATGAGTTTATAGACTCCCACTACTGGGATGCTGGTTTTGTGGGGGCTAAACTTGCCAGTGTTTTCAATATTCCTCATATCTTTACCCCTCATTCTCTGGGAATGTGGAAAGAAATGCAGATGAGACAGGCCTCAGCCGATGAAGGAGTGGAAATAGATGAGGTAGATTTTGAAAGACAGCTCAATTTCAAACGCAGAAATATAACTGAAAAAGAAATAATGGAGAGTGTCAATCGAGTCATAGCAACTACTCCCGAACAAAAGAAGATAATGCGTGAGGAATATGGAATATCCGATGAAAAAATTGCTATTATCACCCCCGGTTTCTTCCCTGATAAGTATCGTAGAATGGCAGAGAACGACTTGGAGAAGTTCATCGAGAAATATAAGCTGCCGGCAAGGTTCATCTTCGCTGCGGGAAGAATAACACTTTATAAGGGCTATGACCTTTTAATCAAGGCGTTCAAATATGTGAACCAAGAGGTACCCGAGGTTAAGCTCGTCTTCGCTATTGGTTCCCATGAGCCTAGCGAAATGGAAAAGCGGAACAAACTTTCCCAGTTGGCGGAGAGTCTTGGTTTAGCTGATGACGTCATTTTTCACGGTTATGTTGAGGAACTGGAGCTTTTTTATAATGCAGCCGAGGTAATGGTGCTGCCCTCAACATATGAGCCCTTTGGCATGGTTGCTATTGAAGGTATGGCTTGTGGCACATCGGCCGTGGTAACTAGCCGGGGAGGATTGAGGGATTTCCTGGTAGATGGGCAAGATGCGTTAATTGTTGACCCCCTCAATACGCAGGCGTTGGCAGAGACTATACTTAAGCTGCTTAAAGACAAACGCCTACGCCAGGAAATCTCGCGCAAGGGATACGAGAAAGCGTATTCGGCGTTTACCTGGGAGCGCATTGCCGAAAGCACGCTGGAAGTGATCTCTCAATGGTAAGTCAGGGATGACGGTCCTATACTCTTCCCGTAAGAAGATGCTATGCACCGACCTTGATGGCACCTTTATCGGCGACGATGATTCGATGTACGAGCTATTACGGCTGATAAAGGGCGAAGATATCGCGCTGGTTTTCAGTACGGGAAGGCATCTGCCTTCAGTGGTGGCATTCATTAGCGAAAAAGGAATTCAAAAACCGGACGCTTGCATCTTACAGGTTGGCACCGAGGTCTATCTCTTCTCAAACGGAGAATTCGTCATGGATAGCAACTGGAGTCAAATCATCTCTCAAGGTTGGGAGAGAGAGAAAATAGTCCGGCTACTGGCTGATATTGGGGAATTAGTCCGCCAGGATGATGAGTGGCAAACGGCATTCAAGGCAAGTTACTTTCTGAAAGAGAATCATACTAATGCCTTGCTAGAGATCAATCAGCGTATGCAGCAGGCACAGCTAAAGGCACACATGATTTATAGCGCTGGTCAGTTTCTGGACTTTCTGCCTCCCACTGCTGGTAAATCTGAGGCAGTGAGATATGTCGTAGATAGTTTTGGCTTAAGGATGGAGGGCGTGATAGTTTGTGGTGATTCCGGTAACGATTTAGATATGTTTACCGCTGGATTTAAGGGGATAATCGTCGGTAATGCCCATACCGAACTGAAGGACTTTGAGGGTGACAACGCTTACCACGCGGTGGCTCCATATTCTGCCGGGGTAATTGAGGGACTAAAGCACTTTAATTTTGTCTAGGTGGTTGTCTAGCCTATATCCTGCTGTATAGGTAAGACATTAACAATAAAAGCCCGGAATGTCGCTGGCTAGACTGGTGGCATAAGATAGATGTCTCCTTCCTTGACGAGGGAGTAGCAGCATTCTCTCATAAACTTAGCCGTGTCTTCCGGAAGAGCCTGACTTATATAAATACCCGAGCCTATTTCAAACCCGGCAATAGTAGTCAACCTCGGTGTTATCCTGATATGCCAGTGGTAATACGGGTCATCTTCATCCACTGTTGTCGAGGTATCAATTATAAGATTGAAGGCGGGATTATCAAGCTTCACATATAAACAAAAGAGGATATCCTTTAGCACCGTGGCTAATTCAGGGAAACGTGAATTTGGAAATAGGCCAAAAGAGGCCGAATGCTCTTTGGGGATAATCCAGGTCTCATAAGGCATCCGCGAGGCATAGGGATGAAAGACAACGAACTCTTCAGTCTCGGCGACTATTCTTTCTTTTTTCTCCAGCTCCTCAGCCAGTAATTCACAGTAAAGGCATTCACCCATATCAGCGTGGTAATCATGGGCGACATCAAATCTTCGGTGGTAGTAAGGAGTTATGATAGGTGTCGCCACTAATTGGGAGTGGGGGTGTATCAGGGATGTTCCCGATGCCCAGCCGTAGTTCTTGAAAATAGTGATAAACCTGAGTTGAGGATTTGCCTTTAAGGTATTGTATCTCTGTTGGTAGGTTGTCAGTACTTTCTCTACTTGTTGATATGTCATCAATGCCATCGATGTATTATGAGACGGGCTTTCTATGATTACCTCATGCTCCCCAAAACCGCCTATTTTACGGGTAAAACGCCCCTCCTCCCTGCGGGTCATATCCTCTTCGGGTGTCAGCGCCGGGAATCGATTAGGCACTACCCTTACATCCCAGGTTGAGTCCTCGCTTGAGGCGGGGATTCTGAAGACTTCAGCGGGTGTTTGACTTTCATTACCTAGACAGAAGGGGCAGGAGGCATCCCAGTCAGGTAATTCTTCGGCATGCTGCGTCTTCGGCTCCTGCTGCGGGCGACTAGCTCTCTCCGGGGCTATTATTACCCACTCTCTGGTTGTTGGATCGTGTCTTAGTTCTGACATATTAATAGTAGATTCTAGCACCTGGGGTTGATGTTTTCAACCCGCTCCTACCTGTCAGGAAAGGAGGGACAAAATTTGTAATGTTTCGGTATCAATAATTATGAAGCAACCATACTCTCTTCCCCCTCTTCGGTAACAGTTTATTTTGACGTAATCGGCTGCCTTGAACACAGTATGCCCTTGTTACGCTTTAGCTCTAGATGCTAAAATGAAAGTACCGCATAGGGGGAATGTATGCCATTAGATTCCATAATCGTTAGGGGAGCACGGGAGCATAACCTCAAAAACATAGATGTGGTTATCCCGCGGGATAAGCTGGTAGTCGTTACCGGTGTCTCTGGTTCGGGTAAGAGCTCACTGGCGTTCGATACCATCTATGCTGAGGGGCAGCGCCGCTATGTGGAATCTCTATCTGCCTATGCCCGCCAGTTTCTGGGTAGGATGGAAAAGCCTGAGGTGGATTATATTGGAGGCTTAAGCCCAGCCATCTCTATTGACCAGAAGGGTCCGAGTAAGAATCCACGTTCGACAATGGGCACGGTAACCGAGACTTATGATTACCTGCGCCTGCTTTTTGCCAGGGTTGGCCACCCCCATTGCCCCAGGTGTGGACGGGAGATAGCCAGTCAAACAGTGCAGCAAATTGTTGATGCTATTCAAGCTCTCCCACAGAATACTCGTATTATGGTTATGGCACCGCTGGTCAAAGACCGTAAGGGTGAGTACCAGACGGTATTTGATGATTTACGCAAGACGGGCTACATCAGGGTGCGGGTTGATGGGCATATCTATGACCTGTCTGAGGAGTTCCAACTTGATAAGAATAAAAAGCACTCCATCGAAGTGGTAGTAGATAGATTAGTAATCGGGCAAAACGGCAGCCAGAACCGCCTGGCTGATTCAGTAGAGACCGCTCTCAAACTTGGAATGGGCGTGGTGCTGGTGTCTATTGTCGATGGTGAGGAGTTACTATTCTCGGAACACTTTGCCTGTATGTATTGCGGGATTAGCCTGGGTGAGATTACCCCCAGAACATTTAGCTTTAACACTCCTCATGGCGCCTGTCCTGCCTGTACTGGTATCGGGGTTAAGCTGGAGATAGACCCTGAATTGATTATTCCTAATAAGGAACTTTCGATAGCTGAGGGGGCAATTCGTCCTGGATGGTGGTTCTCCTGGCATTCTCATGAGCTGGACGTATTGGCCAAGCGTCACGACTTCTCTACGAGTAACCCGGTTAAGGACCTGAGTGAGCATCACCTAGCACTCCTGCTCTATGGGGAAGAGGGGAAGCTGGTAAGACGCAGGAATCGTTACGGTCGGGTCAGGGAACATTTCACTGGCTATGAAGGGGTGATCCCCTATTTAGAACGCTTAAGTCAGGATACGCAGTCAGAGCGCACCCGGGCTGAGATTGGGCGCTATATGACGTCCACACCGTGCCCGGTTTGCCAGGGTAAGAGGCTTAAACCGGAGTCATTAGCGGTAACTATTGACGGTAATAATATTGTTGATGTCAGCTCAATGTCAGTTATTCAGGCATTGGAGTGGGTAGTAACTCTGGGTGGTGATGGTAAAAATAGGGCTATCCTGACTGAGCGTGAACAGATGATAGCTCACCAGGTTCTGAAGGAGATTCAAGCCCGTCTGGGTTTTCTCATGAATGTAGGCTTGGGCTATCTGACCCTGGATCGTCCGTCAGCTACTCTGAGCGGTGGTGAAGCGCAACGAATTCGTCTGGCTACCCAGATTGGAAGCGGGCTGATGGGTGTGCTTTATATTTGTGATGAGCCGACAGTGGGTTTGCATCTGGCCGATGGCTCCCGTTTGATTGAGACTCTGAAAAGGTTAAGGGATTTGGGTAATACCCTGTTGATTGTGGAGCATGATGAAGCCACGATGCAGGCTGCTGACCATATTATCGATATGGGGCCTGGGGCTGGTGAGTACGGGGGGTATGTTGTAGCCACGGGAACTATCGCTGAGATTATGAACTCAAAGGAATCAATAACCGGTCAGTATCTCAGTGGGGTGAGGCAGATTCCTCTGCCAGCGGAGCGTCGCTCTGGTTCGGGTGAGGAGATAATAATTGAGGGAGCGCGGCAAAATAACCTGAAGAATATAGATGTCCATATTCCCCTGGGTAAGTTTGTTGGCATAACCGGGGTTTCGGGTAGTGGTAAGAGTAGCCTTATCGATGACATTATGTATAAGAAACTAGCACAGTTCTTTTATCGGTCGAGGGAGAAGGCGGGTGATTGCGATGGTATCATCGGTGTCGAGAATATTGATAAGGTGGTCAATATTGATCAGTCTCCTATCGGGCGCACTCCTCGTAGTAATCCGGCTACCTATACCGGAACCTTTACTCCTATCCGTGAACTTTTTGCTACTGTTCCGGAAGCCCGGATGAGGGGTTATGCGCCCGGCCGATTTTCATTTAATGTCAAGGGCGGGCGCTGTGAAGCCTGTGGTGGGGAGGGGTATATTCAGATTGAGATGCAGTTTTTGCCTGATGTGACTGTTCCTTGCGAGGTGTGCCGGGGGAAACGTTACAACCGTGAAGCCCTGGAAATCAGATTTAAGGGCAAGAACATAGCTGAAGTCCTAAATATGACTGCAGAGCAAGCCTTGTCTTTCTTTGAGAATCTCCCCAGGGTAAAAGGTAAGCTGGAAACCTTGTGTGATGTGGGGTTGGGCTATATCCGTTTAGGTCAGCCGGCGCCTACCCTTTCTGGTGGTGAGGCACAGAGGGTAAAGCTGGCTACCGAGCTGTCACGGCGGTCTACCGGCAGGACACTATATATTCTTGATGAACCGACTACCGGCCTTTCCTTTGAGGATGTCGCTGCTTTACTAAGGGTACTACAGCGACTGGTTGATTCTGGTAACACGGTGATTGTCATTGAGCATCACCTGGATGTGATTAAGAATGCCGATTACATTATTGACCTTGGTCCGGGTGCTGGTGATGAGGGCGGTTATATGATAGCTACAGGAACACCTGAGGAAATAGCGCAACAGGACTCTTCAGCTACTGGGCAGTATTTGAGCCGGGTATTACATAAGGATACCGAGTACGCCGCTGCCAGCCAGTAAGGTTTGTTTTGGCTAATGAAGAAACACTACCACTAACTAGGGCCGGAAAGCCAAAGATATTTTACGGCTATATCATTGTTGCCGCCGGCTTCTCCAGCATGATGATTGTCCATGGGGCATTCAACAGCTTCGGCATCTTTTTCACGCCGTTGCTGGCTGAGTTTGGTTCGACCCGAGCTGTGCTATCAGGCGCTGCCTCCCTTGCCTTCTTGTTAATGGGTTTTACGGCTATAGTTATGGGTGTCTTGACCGACAGGTTTGGCCCCAGGGTAGTTCTCACTGCCAGCGCCTTATTCTTCGGCGGAGGCCACTTATTGATGTCGCAGGCTGATGCTATCTGGCAGATATACTTGTTTTTCATTGTTATCGGTATCGGCTTGAGCGCTTCAGATGTGGTGCCGTTATCCACGGTCGTCAGGTGGTTTGTCAAGAGACGCGGCGCTATGAGTGGTGTCATGAAGGTTGGCACCGGTCTGGGGATGATGATTACGCCTCTGGTTGTGAGTGGGCTTATTGGTGCTGTTGGCTGGCAGAACTCTTACCGTATCTTGGGGGCATTAGTTCTGGTAACTGTTATCCCGCTGGCTCAATTAATGCGGCGAGACCCACGGGAAATGGGACTGCTGCCAGATGGTGAAAGTCAACCAGTTACTGAGGTCCCGGCTCTGGTCGAGAAAGGGTTGTCCCTCCGGGAAACAATTCGCACCCGTCAATTGTGGTTTGTTTGTGGTTTCTATCTGGTGATTCTTTTCTGCGGTAATAGCATCCTGGTTCATATTGTTCCTCACGCTATAGACCTTGGCGTTTCTCCGCCAATAGCTGCTGGTTCTTTTGCTGTCATTGGAGGAACAAGTATGCTGGGCAGGGTAGTGATGGGTTTCGCTGGCGACAGAATCGGGATTAAGCGGGCAATGGTCGTTTGCTTTCTTATCCTGATTGCAGCTTTGTTTTGGCTACAAGTGACTAGAGAGTTGTGGATGTTGTACCTGTTTGCTGCGGCATATGGCTTTAATCATGGAGGGTTCTTTGCGCTTATCTCACCATTGATAGCCGGATTGTTCGGGACCCGTTCTCAGGGTACCTTGCTGGGCGTCGTCATCTTTAGCGGTACCATTGGCGGGAGTATTGGGGCTCTCTTAACAGGACACATATTTGATATAACCGGCAGCTACCAATTAGCTTTCTTAATATTGCTTCTGCTGGCGATTATTGGCTTAATATTAACTACCCTGATAAGACCGATTACCGAAGGAAGTGAGAAATAACACGGGAGTAAGTTGCTCAAAGGAAGGTTCTATTTGCATTTGGTTGACTTTATCTGTCATTGTAAGGAGTCCTTCAGGGGAAGGACGACGTGGCAATCTGGGAGGTGGGGGGTATACCTTTCTTCCCACACAGGTTGCTTCGCATTCCGCCACTGGCGGAATGCGAAGCAACCTGTGTGGGAAGAAACAACATCGACCAAAACCGAATAATACCCCAAAGAAGTCTTCGGTTACCAGGTGGTATTTGAGCTGGGTATTGTCTAAGAATGTGGAATATGCTTTGGCTAGCTGAGTATTGCTTGGATTGATGAAACCCTGTTTCTGCAAGTTGCCTTTGATTGGAGATGAATTTGCCTGACCGAAGGAAACCTAAATTCTTTTACGGCTACGTTGTTGTTGCCGCTGGCTTGATTGCTTCGGCGTTGCTGGTGGGTCCATATGTTGCCTTTGGTGTCTTCTTTAAGCCCATGTCGTCAGAGTTCGGCTGGGCGAGGATGACAACCTCAGCGGCTACATCAGTTTTGGCTCTGGTAATGGGATTCTTCGGTATTACTGCCGGCAGGTTGACTGATAGATATGGTCCCCGGGTGGTCTTGGTAGCTTGCGGCTTATTTATGGGTTTGGGTATTTTACTAATGTCGCGGGTTAATGCTCTCTGGCAACTGTATCTGTTCTATGGGGTAATGGTTGGTGTTGGGATGAGTGCTGCTGACGTACCGATAGTAACCACGGTCGTCAGATGGTTTGTCAAAAGGCGGGGACTGATGACCGGTATTACCAAAGTTGGTGCTGGTATCGGCATTATGGTCATACCTTTGTTGGCAAACTGGCTTATCTCCAGTTATGGCTGGCGCAGTGCTTACACTGTCATCGGCGCCATTACCTTAGTGGTGCTTGTATCAATGGCGCTACTTTTTAAGCGTGACCCAGGAGAGATAGGGGAGCTGCCGGATGGTGCCACTGATGTACAGGTAACAGAGTCGAATATTAGCACCCGTCAGTTTTCGGTAAAGGAGGCAATGGCTACTAGGCAGTTCTGGATATTTTCCGTCGCTTGGTTTAGTTTCAGGTTCTGCATGCAGTTAATCACGGTGCATATTGTACCCCATATTACCGACATAGGAATTTCAGCGACCATAGCGGCTACTATTATGAGTGTGATTGGCGGTTTTAGTATTTTAGGCAGGCTTGGACTCTCCAGTCTTAGTGACAGTTTAGGGACTAAATCGGCGTATATGATTGCCTTTTCTCTTTTAGCCATCTCTCTATTCTGGCTGCAGTTCGCCAGAGAGGCGTGGATGTTTTATCTTTTCGCTGCCTTCTATGGAATTGCCCACGGGGCTAGTTTTGCCTTGCTTTCCCTGATAGTGGCTGAGTTGTTCGGGCTGCAATCACTTGGTACCACCCTTGGGCTCATTCTATTTGTTGGCACTTTCGGAGGTCTTATCAGCCCGATGCTTGCCGGCCGGATATTTGATATAATGGGTAATTATCAGCTAGCTTTGTGGATTTCTTTTGCGTTAAGCGTTGCAGGCTTAATACTAATCTCTCTGTTAAGACCGACTAGTAGTAGAGGAGGAACAAATGAATCGTGAAGAAGCGCTCGACTCGGTTAAAGATAATGTGGAGAATGGAAATCTGTTGAAGCATATGTTAGCTACCGAGTCAATCATGGAGACTCTGGCCAGGCGGCTTGGTGAGGATGAGGATGAGTGGGGGCTTGCCGGCCTCCTGCATGATATAGACGTGGAACTCACCGAAGGAGACATGAGTAACCATGGTAACCTGGGGGCTGACCTGGTCAGGGAAATGGGAGCCAGTGAGGCGGTGGTTCATGCCATCCTGTGCCATAATGAAGCGCTCGGCGTTCCCCTGGAGACGAAGCTCGATAAGGCACTATTTTGTGCTGACCCGCTGACGGGTTTAATCACGGCAGCTGCCTTGGTCCGATCCGACAAAAATCTGGCTGGTGTCGAGGCTAAGTCGGTTAGGAAAAGATTTAAGGAAAAGAGCTTTGCCGCCGGTGCCAACAGAGAGCAGATTGCTAGCTGTAGCGAACTGGGGTTTGAACTGGATGAATTTATCGAGCTGGGGCTGAAGGCAATGCAGGGAATTGCTAAAGACTTGGGTCTGTAGAAATGAAGCGTCTATTGGTAATCTCTATTTTTCTAGTATTCTATTAACACTTCTGGCACCGAGCTGTGGAATACTGTCCACAGCGCCCTCACCTGAACAGATGATCACCCCCGAAGAACTTCCGGTGGAGCTTACCTCAGAAGAAATACCCCCTGCCTCGCCCATTACTCAAGGAAGCGAACCTTCCTCTCTACCAAAAGCGGATTTGTCCATTTCTGAAGCACCGGCTTTGAATGAGGTAGTGAAGCTAACCCTTACCGTGTTATTTCACGGCGACGCGGCGAATACTACCGCACAAATCAAATTACCTGGTGGGGCGACTTTGCTCAGCGGTAACTTGACCTGGCAGGGAGATTTGAAGGCAGGTGAACCGGTTATTCTTTCTGCTGGAATCGTATTTAGAGAAGCTGGTAGGTGGTCTATTGAAGGTGTTGCCAAGGCTATAGGAACGAGTAACGCCGATTACATTTATCTAACTGTTGGTGTTGACCATGGTGAATTTGGCGGGGGTCTCCTATTCCAGTGCCAGTTGCTAGGGTATCAGATAGGTGGTCTGTCATCAAAACTGGCTTAGAGATTCCCCACGCACCAAAACTAAACGAACCAGCAAAGCTATTTGTTTCTGTCTTGTCGCCGGTTGATTTTTCTGGTTTAACAGCAGACATCATAATTTATCAGGGAGCATAACTACTAGAAAGCTCAAAGAGACAGGCGGTTGATTTGAAGGCTGGCGTGCCCGTCCATCTTTCGGCAATAATTGTTTTCAGAGAAACGGGCTATCACGCGGTTACAGCAGACGTGTCTGAGGAAATAAACAATATTTGGCATCTTAGTCCACAAGACACGATCTATTTAAAGATTGGCGTTGATGAAAGTATATTTGAACGGGAATCTGAAAGAGAAACCCCTCCCGCGGACCTTCCTCCCCCTTCG
>Ga0187833_10006600_pt1 | contig 10684 bp, 9 predicted proteins | sample ETNtaG_37_FD_167968 | JGI IMG/M metagenome (GOLD analysis project Ga0187833, IMG submission 167968) | Marine microbial and viral communities from oxygen minimum zone, Eastern Pacific Ocean - ETNP2014_SV_400_PacBio MetaG (Illumina Assembly) | ecosystem: Environmental > Aquatic > Marine > Hypoxic... | reverse complement strand
CAGTAATACCAGTGTTTATTTAGTTTTAAAAGTTAATGAGGCATTTACATATTAAGGTTAGCGGTTTACATTGGACAACTTTAGATACAGTTCAAGATAGTACATTGGAAAGCTATTTGGGTTAGAAAAGATATGAGTTATAGCAAAAATTTTGCTACATTGACTGATGTTTCATAGGTTTTATAAATCAAAATGAATAATAAAAAATATTTAGCATGGTTTGTTAATTGTGCTGATAACAATTTAAGTGCTTTTACTGTGGGAAATCCTTTATTAATAAATAAAATTTGTGAAAGTTTTGAAAAACCTTACATTATAAATATTGCAAACTTAAAGTTTTTTCCCAACAAAATAAAAGAATCTAATTACAAATTAGATAAAAACTTAAAATTACCTAACAATGTTGAATTTTTTAACCCACTTGACACAATTGATTTTAAAAATTTTATGATCGGAAAAGAATTAATCGGCATAAATAGACTAACAAGAGGTTTTGCTGAATTGAAAGTCCATTTCTTATTTTCGCAACATAAAATTAAAGAAGTGCAAATAAGCAATATTGGAAATACTCAAACAAATTTGCAGATTTTAAAAGGTTCTTTTTGGAAAGGTTTGCTTGCGAAATTTATCCATGATTACTCGCATAAACTTACTGTTTTACTAAGCAATTTGGGAATAGTTTCAAAAATGGAAATAAGATTTACTACAAATACTAACTTAATTAAATATAAACAAAAAGGGGGGACTTTTTTGAAAAAAATTTTTAATTATTTTAATTTACACTATGCAAAAGAATTTATACTTATAAACACTAGGTCTTTTGATACAATTAAAGAAAATAAAATTCGAGTTGAAGAAAGTCAAATAGTTTTACTAAATGAAATGCTGAATCATCCTGAGTGGAAAAAATATGGAAAATCACTGGACTCAAAAAAAATAGAAAAATATTATTTTTACCTAACAAGAGTACTGAAATATTTATCAAATATTTATAAAAAAAAAGTTGTTGTATGTGTGCACCCAACTGTTGATTTAGAATTAACAAAAAAAAACTTTCCAGATTTTGAAGTTGTTAAATATCAAACAAGGGAAAATGTTTTTAAGGCTTTTTTATTATTATTTGTTGAAACAAGTTCAATTATAGACGCTGTTTTACTTAAGAAAAGAATTTTAAATATATCTTCTAATTACATGGATAAAAATCAAATTATTACTGGTCAAGCTTATTCTAAAAAACTTGGAATTTTAAGTATCAACATTGATGACGATATAACTATTAACTTTAATAAAGATGATTTTTTATTGAATCTAGATAAAGCTAAAGAAAATTATCTAGATTATATCAAATCTAATATAGCTCCGGATGGGGATAATTTAGGTTATGAAAAAATAATTAGAACTCTAAAAGAAAGATTTTTTAATTAAATGCATTCATTAGTTAAAAGAATTAATAAAATTAAATATAATAAAGATAGCAATATTAAAACTTTCACTTCAAAGACGCATGGCTTGAAGGATATTATATTTTATAATAAAAGATTAAAAACTTTAAGACTTACTGGGTGCAAACAAATTTGCGATTTAATTGAAAATATATATCCACAAAAAAAAATTAAAATTAATGATATTGGATGTTGCTATTTTCAATTATACAAAGAAATTAAATTAAGAAAATTAAATTATAATTACTATGGATACGATATTGATGAAAAATTTATCAAACTAGGATTAAGTCAATTTCCTGAACTTTTAAAAAAATTTAAAGTAGCTAATGTTGAAAAAATAATTCCAAGAAAAACTAATATAACTGTTTTATCTGCTACATTACAACACTGTGAAAACCCACTCAAATTATTAAAAAATGTTTTTGAAAGCACTAAAGATTTGATAATCTTAAGAACATGGTCTGGCGATAAATCGAAAATTCAACTTATAAATGATAGAAAGTTAGTCAAAGTCCCTCTTTTTATAAATCAATATTCTTACGGCGATATTGCAAATATTTTTATAAAAAATAATTTTTATCCCAGTTTTATTCAAGACAAGGCAACAAATAATTCCAAAAGTTTTAAAATTTACAAAAATAAAAAAATCTATAGAAAGATGCTCGTTATTTTAGGAGAACGAGTGAACTTGTAACAACAGTAAACAGGCCGAATATGGTATTTTCTTTTGAGAAAAATTTTTTAGAAAAAATCATTTCAATATATAAATTTTTTAGGATCCGAAAAAAATTTCTGTTTTGGGATTTTCCAAAAACTTGGTTTAAGTAATATTTTAAGAAATTTTTTATCACTATTCCCATAGCCAAAAAATTTTTTTTTAATTAGTTTATAAGATTCTACAAATTTATATAGTTCAAGAGCGTTTAATTTATTAATATCTAAATTTTTAATTACCTTACTACTAATTCTTTTGAATTGTCTGTCACCAATATTTAAAGATGGTGTTCCTAAAATTGGCGCTTCATAAATTGCCGAACTTGAATTCCCGATAATATACTTTGCATGCTTAAGTAGAGATAAAAAATTTTCAAATCTTAAATTTTTTAGAATTCTATATTTTTTTATTTTAATTTTTTCATAACAATTTAAGATTATTTCACTACCTGGATCGTTATTTGGATAAATAACAACAAAGTTCTCATTTAATTTATTAATAAACATAATTAATTTATTTGTATCTTCTCTTAATACCTTTACTTTGGAGGTAACTGGATGCCAAAGTAATATAGAATAATTCTTAAACTTAATTGAATATCTTTTCTTAACATTTTCAATAGTGGGTAACTTTTTGTGTACTATCGCATCAACATCAGGTGAACCAATATTAAATATATGTTTATTAATTTCTCCCATTTTAATTACCCTATTTCTTGCTTCAGCCGAACCAACAAAATGAATATGACTTAATTTTGTTACTGCATGCCTAATAGTATCATCAATGGTCCCTGAAATTTCTCCTCCCTCGACATGAGCGGTTAAAATATGATTTAGTGAACCAACGGATGCGCAAGCAAGTGCTTCGACTCTATCACCATGAATGACTATCAAATCTGGTTCGATTTTTTTTACAATTTTAGAAAATTTTTCTGATGTTTTAATTAATATTATTTCTAATCTCTCTCCCAAAGATTGATTTTTAAATTTTATAACTTTGGACCTAAAAAACTTTGTAATTTCAGTATATGTATTTCCAAACTTTGGCATAACGTGCATACCCGTGATAATGATATAAACTTTAAATTCTTTTCTAGTTTTTAAAATTTTTATTAATGATTTTAATTTTCCAAAATCAGCTCTTGTGGATGTAAGAAATATAATTTTTTTTGCTTTATTTAATATCACTTTTTCTAATTTGAATATTTTTTTTAATGTTTTTTATTGCTTGTTTTCCAATAATTTTCCAGTAGTTATTAGCGCTAAAATCTCCATTGCCTGGTCTTTTTACCCAAATATTTGTTTCAGATAATTTTTCACCTTTCTTTATTTCTTTAATAGAAACAACCGAAGCAAAAGCAAAATTTCTAGTGACTTGTTCTTCCTTTAATAAATTTTTTTTTCCCTCTCTTTGTAAAAAAATAATATTGCAATCCTTTATCAAATTCTTTAATTCTTTTTCATTTATAGAGGCTCTTATATCTGGTCCTTTTCTATTTTTTTTATCTACAAAATGTTTTTCGATAATACATGCTCCTAGAGCAACTGCTCCTAATGATGAGTGGTTAGTTCTAGTATGATCGGAAAGACCTATTACTAAGTCTGGAAAATTTTTTTTTAATTCAGTAATACTATTTAGTCTTACTAATTTATTGGGTGTAGGATAAAGATTAGTTGTGTGCATTAATGCAAATTTACACTTTTTCTTTGCTAAAAAACTAACCATAGTTCTAACATTTGATGTTGAATGCATGCCTGTACTTATTATCATTGGTTTTCTAAATTTAGTAATGTAATTAATTAAAGGAAAATTATTCATCTCACCTGAGCCAATTTTAAATGCATTTACTCCAAATTTTACCAACCTGTCAACAGCAGCCTTACTAAACGGAGTACTAAGATATATCATTTTTTTCTTTCGGACATAATTGAACAACTTAAATTCTTGCTCTTCGTTCAAAGAGGTCTTTGAAATAATTTCATAAATATTTTTATTTGCATTTGCAGGTTTGATTTTTTTTGCTTCTAGAGACATTTCATCATCTGGGATATGAGTCTGATGTTTAATAATTTCTGCTCCAGATCTTTTTGCAGCATCAACTATCTTAAAAGCTATTTCTAGCGAACCATTATGATTTATTCCAATTTCAGGAATAATAAGAGGCTTATGACTAATGCTAATAAGTCTATTTGCAATTTTAATCTGAGCCACATTGGGTCTGTCCATATATTAGTTTATTTCTAATAAATTATATTATTAAATATATTTTATTAATATTATAAATAATTACCTAAATAAAATTTTTTTTAATTTTCTATTTTTTAAAAATATATCTGTAAATAATAAATCTTCCGGTTCATCAATATCAATCGGCCATTTCAATTTTTGAATAAACACTTTTGTATGTCTTTCATTTAAAAAATTTCTATTTTTTAGTAAAAAATCAATCTTTGCTAAATAAAAACTACCATCAACAAAATAATAATCTTTTTCATGTAACTGTGTATTTGTAAAATTTTTTATATTTTTATTAGTTAAAAAACTTAATCTATTTTTTCTAAATTTTATACAACTGTACGGGTGTTCTTTCATCGGTATTACTGACACTAATGATTTAAGTTTCCTACGTTTAAATTGATATATAGCTGATTGAATATCATTTAAATTTCTAATAGGCGATGTTGGTTGCAAAAGCAGAACAGCGTCAAATTTTAAACCTTTGTAAACTTTTAGCCATTTTATAGCATGATTTAACGTTTTAAACATGCTGGTGGAATCTTCTGAAACATGCTTGGGTCTTAGATAATCATTTTGGAAACCAAATTTTTCACAGTATTTTTTTATACTTTTACTATCTGTTGAAATAAAAGGAAAAACATCTTTTTTAATTTTCTTTAAAATATTTAGCGTATAATAAATTAATGGCTTTTTGTTTAATAAAGTCATATTTTTATTCTTAATTCTATTCGATTTTGCACGCGCAGGAATGAAAGCAAGAATTTTCACTTTAAGCTTTTAATAAATTTTCCAATCTCAATATATTCATCTACAGGTCTTTTAAGCCAAATAGGTATTGAAATTGCTTTACTTAGTAAATCGTAAGTTTTTTTTGTTTTTTTAATATCATTTTTTGGTAAAGCATGATCCCAATAGTAAGAACAATGCCATTTTATTGCATCCGGTAAGTTCTTGGTTCCAATATTAATCTTAAATAGTTTATCTATAATCTTCTTTCTTAATTTTTTATCCTCTTCAAAAAAAATAAAACAATCATAAATTGGATCACATTGTGATGGAATTTTACGAATTTTATAAAGTTTATTAATTTCTTTAGCTAGTGCTAAATATCTTTTTTTGTTATTCAAAATGATCGAGTTGAGTTTGCTTAATTGAACTTTCCCTATCGCACCTTGCAATTCAGTCATACGATAATTGAAGCCATAGATTGTCCTTGTATCTTCTCCTCTTGGAAATTGTTTGTTATTTTCATGTCCATGGTCATGATATTCTCTGGCATATTTATCTATGTTAATATCATTAGTTAATATCATCCCACCCTCACCAGTGGTGATAATCTTTCCATAATCAAAACTTAATGCGCCGACATGTCCTATGGTACCTAGATATTTGCCATTGAACTTTGTTCCTACTGACTCGCAATTGTCTTCCAAAATTTTTAAGTTATTTTTTTTAGCAATTTTATTAATTCCATCCATGTCAACAGATATACCCAACATGTGAACTGGTAAAATAACTTTTGTTTTAGTTGATATAAGTTTTTGAATTTCACTTACATTTATATTTAAGGTATCGTCTACATTTGCAATTATAGGTTTTGCTCCCACATCAAGAATTGCTTCGATAGTTGCTATAAAATTAAAAGCTTGGGTAATTACCTCGTCTCCTGGACCAACATTAAGAGATTTCAAAGCAATTTTTATAGCCGCAGTACCCGATGAAACAGAAAGACTATGTTTACATTTAAATTTTTTAGAGCACATTTTTTCGAATTCTCTAACATGAAATCTTTTTCGAATTTTATCAAAACCATGAGCAAATAGAACCCCACCTTCACGAAATACTCTTTCAACAGCTTGTTTTTCTTTTTTTCCAATTAATTCAAATCCTGGCATAAATTTAATTAGTTTATTTTATTTTTTTATTGAACTTAATTTTCGTTTAAGCTCCAACAAACACATTATTCACTTAAAAGTCTTTTATTTAACATCATAGAAAAATTGATGAGAATCAGTGTACACAGTCATATGTCTGAGTGCAGTATTAAGATTTTCAGATTTATACTGTTTAAGCTGCGTAGCAAGTGTATTTTTCTGCCTTTCAGATAAATAAAATTTATAATTTTTTTGGTTTTTAAGTTTTTCAAGTCGGTTATAACCACTTTTCTTCCACTCCAAAACATCATATTTAAAAGTTTCTACAACTTGTTGTTTGATGTTCCACTTGTCATCTATTCGAACAAATTTAGCATTCTGAAATTTTAAAATTTCCTCACACACTTCTACTAAATAATTAGCATCTAAATTTAAATTAGAAGCATAATCTTTAGTAATATCCAATAAAAATTGAGTAAAAGCATCACGATGATTTAATACAATTTTATATGTGTAAAGCATGTTTAATTTTCCATATTCACCACTTTTTAATCGATCAAAATTAGAATCTTTCTGCCAAAATTTATTTAATTCCTCAAATGTATCAAATTGTTCAGCTTCACGATGGTCTTTCATGAATTCTGAATACAATTTTCCTATTTCGCCATTGTCACTTTTACTTTTTTCAATAATTTTATCAATAACATCAACAGGATGAATATTGTAACCTTTCAAAAATTTTAAAAAATCATAATACCATTTTTTACTCCACATCATTTGTTGTAAAAAATGAAAGTATCTAAAATAACTGAAATCTTCTACTGAAAGCGTGTTTGTCTCAGTTACAGTTTCTTGTCCTTCAAAAATCTTTTCACCCTGGTATATACCATATGCATTATCATGAAGTCTCCATCCTGTTTTTTTAAAGTAATTTTTTCTAGATTCTTCGTCATCCATTTCAGTTCCAGGTAAAAGGTGTAAATTATAATTCCAAACTTCGAAATCTAAATCAATTAGTTTTCTATTTGCTTCAATATGACTTTTTCTTGTTTCATTAGGAAGACCAATAATCAATTCAGAAAATGACTTCTCTTTGGGACCAATTGAACTCAATTCTTTTTTTAATTGTACAACTTGTTCAAAAGTTAAATTTTTTCTTTTAATTGCACTAAGAACATCGGCATCTAAAGTTTGCATTGATGCTCCGACTTGAGCAATATTTTTAAATGCTTTAGCAGTTTTTGAAATTCGATCAGGTCGAGTTTTGTTCCATTGAACAGCAACAAAACTTGGAAAACCCGTCTTTACATGTCCTTCATATAATTTAGCAGCAAATTTACTATCTCTCTCTAAAATACCAAAATTTGCATCCGCTATAAACAGAGTTGAAGCTAATTTACATCTTTTATAAATATATTCTATTTCTTTTAAAACACGCTCTTCATCAAATTTCGCTAATTTTTGTGTACCTATTCCCCACGCGCAAAAAGTACATCGGTAAGGACAAGACCTGTTAGTTTCTAGAAGAGGAATATAAGGACCATCAAAAAATGGATCCAATAATCCATTTAAATATGGTGAAGGTATATCATTCAAATCATCCAAAGTACCTATATTTTCTCCAATATGAACTTTGTTATTTTTTTTTAAATCATTGATTAAAGATCCTTTAACGGTAATAGATCGAAATTTATTGAGATCGTAACTAACTTCATTAAATCTTTTTATTAACTCTAAGAACCCCTTTTCACCTTGATTTACTATATAAGCGTCACAATTATAATGTGTTGAAAAAAACTGTCTCGCACCTTTTTCATTTGCATTATGATTAGTAAAATATGGACCACCTCCAATGGTAAGGCAATTAGGAACATATTTTCTAACTATATCTAATACTCTACGATTTAGATTCATGTTCCAAACATAATAAGATAAACCAACCACATCCGGTTTTTCTTTTTTTATAGCATCCATCATTTTTATGGAGTCTTTAAAAATTTTGAAGTTGCAATCTATTCCAGCTTTTTTTAAATATTTTGCAGCATAGGAAGCAACATAGCCAATATTAATAGGAATTGTCCAAATGCCACTCTTTGTCCAAGTATGAACTAAATCACCCAAAAATATCTTCATTACAATAACGTCCTAATTTGCTATATTTTTCAACGTACTTCGTGCAGACTCTATTATATTCATCCATGACAATCAATTGTTTTACTATTCATATGAAATTTTAAAAAAATTAAGACTGGTTTATGTTATAAAAAATTTTTTATCATTTTTTTAAAATCTTTCTTAACTGTAAACTTGATTGGATTTTGATCAAACGCAGCTTGTTGAGTTTTCATAATTTTATTTAATTTATTATAATCATCTTCATGGATTCCAAAACGATGTAATTTTTTTGGAACACCCAATTTATCAAAAATTTTTTGTAAATGATTTATTACCGACAATGAGGTACTATTTTTTTTAAAATTTAAATATCTGTTTAAATATTTATATTTATCAAATTTTTTTGAACAATTATATTTTGCTACATATAACAAAAACATACCTCCACCAATACCATGTGGTACCCCATAATAGACACTTAAGGGGTAAGATACAGCTGAAGCGACTCCACTACCGGAATTCATAACTACAATGCCTGCCAAATGAGTTCCTTTTAACAGGTTTAACCTTTTATTTATATCTGCTCTTTTGTTTTTTAAATCCATTATAGAATCTAAAATATACTTAAATCCAATCTCAGCCAACTTATCAGAGAATTCATTTGAATTCTTACAGGAGTAACCTTCAATGATATGCACCAGTGCATCTACAGCGGCTCCAACAGCAACAAATTGTGGACAGGAAATTGTAGCTTCGCCATCTAAGATTGATAAAGTTGAAAACATATTCTTGCCATTAATACCCATTTTTTTCTTTGATAGCTCATCTACAAAAGATGCATTATAAGTAGCTTCACTGCCAGTTCCGGCAGTAGTAGGTATACAAATGGTGGGCAATCCTTTTTTTTTAATTTTGTCAAAACCTCTATAATTGATTGGATTGCCACTATTTTTAATTAATGCGGCAACTGCCTTTGTTGTATCTAAGCAACTTCCTCCACCAATTCCTACAACAACATCACATTTAGTTTTTTTTGATTCAGTTAAATTTTTTCTTAATGTGTTATACGTGGGTTCAGTTTTACCTGAAGTAAAAATAATATTTATTTTACTAAAATTATTATTTATTTTTTTATATACTATTTTCCACAAATTAGATTTTGCAAATCCTTCGTCGACCAAAAAAAGTGGATTTGAGTAATCATATTGTTTGATAATTTTGTGCAAATTTCTGATAGTTCCATTTCCAACTATCACGTTTGATTTAATTAAAAAATTAAAATCCATGTTTTTGTTTTGGCTTTTTAAAAATAATCTTCCTAGAATACTATGACTTATAGAATTTTGATTGTAAATTACTGTAATTACCAAAAGAAGGGGAGTTTAATAAAAAAACGTGCAAATCGTATTTTTTATCATTAAAATATAACCATTTTCTTTTAAAATTATTTCTCAGAAATTGTACGTTAGCCGCCCTTCCATCTGCAATGATCATAGTTTTTGGAATTAAGAAATGCTCAAATTTTAAAATATCACATGACATGGGCATTAGATCTCTATGGGCAGTTGTAAAATTATTAATTTTTTTTTTTACATCAAATATTCCTGGTCCATCTAAAAAAATAAAATCTGGATTGCATAAAGGTAATTTATTATATTCTGTTGCATATAGACCATTAAAAGTAGTCATTTGACATTCTGAGTAATGAATCTTAAATTTTGTACTAATTGATACTTTTTTTTTAATAAATTCGTTAATTCTTTTTTTGGTTATATTCAAAAATTTTTTTCTATTTTCAACCACAAATAGTTCAAATGGATTTCTTCTTCTTAAATATTTCTTTACAAAATTAAAATATTTAGTTTTATTTTCATTTAATGCCACTAAAAAAGCCAAAGTAGACCATCCTGATCCAAACTCTAAAATTGTTGTTCTTTTATTCAAGGTTATATATTGAAATAATCTATACAAGCTTCTCAATTCCGGTTTGTATGGCTTATCAACTACCATTGCATGGTAATTCAAATAATCTATTTTATTGTTTTTTATTTTTGAAATTCTTACAAGTTCTTTTAAGCCTCTATCAATAAAAAATTGCTCCATTTGTTTGTCACTTACCTCTTTGGGAAATTTAATTATTTGTTTCATAACTTGCTTAAATACTCTATTTTTTTTTTAATTCAATCATAAAATTTTTTACAGGTTTTATCATAATTTTATTTAATTTGTAACTCAGTTCATTCCAATCACCTTTTAAAATCAATTTTGTTGAGGCTAATAGATAGGACGAGAACCTG
>Ga0187833_10006597_pt1 | contig 10686 bp, 9 predicted proteins | sample ETNtaG_37_FD_167968 | JGI IMG/M metagenome (GOLD analysis project Ga0187833, IMG submission 167968) | Marine microbial and viral communities from oxygen minimum zone, Eastern Pacific Ocean - ETNP2014_SV_400_PacBio MetaG (Illumina Assembly) | ecosystem: Environmental > Aquatic > Marine > Hypoxic... | reverse complement strand
CATACAGTTGTAGAGCCGGGAACAATTACATGTTTGGGTATAGGCCCAGATTTAGATGATAAGATTGATAAAGTTACTGGAAAATTGAAGATGGTATAGTTAGATATTTAAATAATCATTAATTCTAGAATCGTTTTATTGGGCCTATAGCTCAGTCTGGTAGAGCGCGAGACTCTTATTGCCAACAGAGTTGTCAATCCGTCAGCCGTTGGCTGAAGTAATCTTGAGGTCGGGGGTTCGAATCCCTCTGGGCCCATTAGGACCAGAGGCTAGGAAATCTTTGATTTCCCACTGTCTCTGGGCCCATTTATTTACTCACAAATTCCTGCAAAGCATTGTAAGCCTTCATGGAATCCTTCTTGCCCAGGATAAAGGTTAGTTCTGTCATTGTTGAGACTATTTCATAAATGTTTATCTGTTCCCAAGCTAATTTTCTTATTGCGGTAAAGATGACTCCAGGAGTTGTAAGAAAGTTTTTTCCTTCAAATACAACTGTCAGTGCAACCAAGTCAAACTCTTTATTGAGGATTTTTTCACCCTTCAGAAAATTAGGGAGCTTGTTCTTATATTTTTCATTAGTAACAATGCTCACTTCATTGCTTCCTAGAATAATATTCAATGTGTCTCCCTTTCCAAAATTAACCAAGCTATATAGATTTTTTATTTTATTCAATAAATTGCTGGATTTGACAATATTAAAATCAATTATATTTGTTCTAACTATGATTTCTCCCTGAAATTTAAATTTCTTAATCTTTTTGTCAAAATCCTGCAGTTCCTCCTCATACCTCCTTAAGGCCATTATAATAGCCGATTCCTTCACTTTCTTTTGCAACTCACGTTCAATTTCAGGCTTCAACTGTTCAGCAAGATTGCCGTAACTAATAAGATTCTTGCACATAGCCTCAAGCAAAAATGTATTTTCACTTACAATTTTCTTGACTAAATGACTTACGGTTACCATTCAAAATGCCCTTGCTTAATTTGTTATCATAATAACATAATGTTTATATAATATATAAATGTTTCTATTTTTAAAATGGGAAGATATAGCTCTGTAGGAATATGTAAGTTGTGTTGGAAAGATAAATTTAAAAACATTATATTTTCTCCTGATTGCACAGACTTAATGTCTGACTTTTCAGACAAGTAAGGGGGTGTGGTTTTGTTTAATAGCAGTATTTGGATTATCAATGAAATGATATAATTAATAAAATGAACCTAGCAATAATTGGTTACGGGAAGATGGGACATGAGATAGAAAAGGTTGCTAAAGATAAAGGCATGACTGTGAGGACTATTGACTCTAGTGCGGAAGATGTAGATTACAAAGAGATTAATGAAGAATCATTGGGTGGTGTGGATGTCTGCGTGGATTTTACACATCCAGACTCAGTAATTGGAAATATTGAAAAAATCTCAAAGTTCAAAAAAAATATTGTTGTAGGAACTACAGGATGGTACGACAAGACGGAAGAGGTAAAAAAGGTTATTGAAAATGCAGGAACAGGCCTTATATGGTCAGGCAACTTTTCAGTAGGCGTTAATGTTTACTTCAAAATAATTGAAAATGCAGCGAAAATAATAGATAAGCTTGACGATTATGATGTGTTTGTGCATGAGTTTCATCACAATCAAAAAGCAGACAGCCCATCAGGAACAGCAGTAATGCTTGGAAAGATATTGACAGATAATATAGCAAGAAAAAGCAAAGTAGTAACAGAAGAATTAAAAAGAAAAATTGAGCCAGCTGAGCTTCATGTGTCTTCAACCAGATCTGGAACAATTCCAGGAACACATATTGTAGGTTTTGACAGTGTTGCAGACACAATTGAATTAAAGCATACTGCAAGAAGCAGGCAAGGGTTTGCATTAGGTGCTGTAATGGCAGCTGAATGGTTACAAGGCAAAAAGGGATTTTACGATATAGATGATATGATGAAAAGTATTGTTCAATAAATAAAAACAATCAATCAAAAAACAATAAAATATTTCAATAAAAAATTTGATAATAATAACAAGAATGTAAAAAATCTTAATGGAGGATTGATAAAAATGTTTAAAGGTGCTATGACGGCTATTGTAACGCCATTTACTGAAGATGGAAGTATAGATGAAGGGGCATTAAGGGGGCTTGTAAACTTTCAGATTGAGAATAAGATAGGGGGCATTATACCGTGCGGAACGACTGGGGAAAGTCCTACACTTGAGCATGATGAACATAAAAAAGTTGTACAGACAGTAATAGATGCTGCAAATGGAAAAACAAAAGTCATTGCAGGAGCTGGAAGCAATTCCACAAAGCATGCAATTGACCTTACAAAACTGGCAGCTGATTTAGGGGCAGATGCAACTCTGCATGTATGCCCTTATTACAACAAACCAACACAAGAAGGGCTGTTCAGGCATTTTAGCGCAATTGCAAAATCCGCTGACCTTCCAGTTGTTGTTTATAACATCAAAGGGAGGACTGGAATCAATATGGAAACTGTTACTCTAGCAAGGCTTGCAAAAGAGCACTCAAATATTGTTGCAGTAAAAGAAGCATCTGGAGATATTAATCAAATGCAGGATGTGCTAAACACTTTGCCAAAAGAATTTGATGTTTTAAGCGGAGATGATAAAATGACTTTTCCATTGATGAATATAGGTGGTAGAGGAGTAATTTCAGTAGCAAGCAATATAATTCCAGCAGAAGTAAGAGAGCTTACACAGCGTGCTTTGAATGGAGACTTGCAAAAGGCAGAAGAAATTCATAATAAGTTTCTTCCATTATTTGAAGGAATTTTTATAGAGACAAATCCATTACCGATAAAAGCAGCTTTGGCCATGAAAGGCATGATTAAAGAAGCTTACAGGCTGCCAATGTGCGAGATGCAAGCAGAGAACAAGGAGAAATTAAGAAAAATGCTGGAGGATTTTGAGGTTTTGGATGTTCTTAAAGTAACTTAATTTCTTTCATTATTTTTATTTAAGGTTTTTATGAAGATGATGGGGTAAACAAATGGCTAATAAGAAATTACTATTTACGAAGAAGCAGATTGCGGAAATAATGCAAAAACATCCTACGCCTTTTCATATCTATGATGAGGCTGGAATTAGAGGTAACGCTAGGCAATTTAAGAAAGCCTTTAGCATTCTTCCGGGGTTTAATGAGTTTTTTGCAGTCAAAGCGCTACCCAACCCTTTTATCATGGGGATTTTGAAGGAAGAAGGATTTGGGGCTGACTGCAGTTCCTACCCAGAACTATTGCTAGCAGAAAAAATTGGATTGCAAAAAGAGAATATCATGTTTAGCTCAAATGACACTCCAGCTACCGAATACAAGAAAGCTCGCGATTTAGGTGCAATAATCAACCTGGATGATATAAGCCATATCCCTTTTTTAGAGAGCGCTGCAGGATTTCCGGATTTGATCTGCTTGCGCTTCAATCCAGGGCCTGCAAGGAAAGGCAATATAATAATTGGTGATCCAAAGGAAGCAAAGTACGGCTTTACCCGCGAGCAGCTTTTTGAGGGTTATAGGATACTCCAAGAGAAAGGCATCAAAAGATTTGGTTTGCATACTATGGTAATTTCAAATGAGCTTAATCCGGATTTTTTCATAGAGACAGCAAAAATGATGTTTGAACTAGCTACAGAAATAAAAGAAAAATTAGGGATAAAACTAGAGTTTGTTAATTTAGGCGGCGGTTTAGGAATTCCTCAGAAACCAGAGGAAAAAGCTTTGGATTATGATAAACTAGCTGCAGGAATAAAGAAAGCTTATGATGAAATTATTGTTAAAAATAATCTGGATGGAATAAAAATTTTCATGGAATGCGGCAGGGTAATAACCGGACCATATGGCTACCTAGTTACAACTGTGCTTCATTTGAAGCATATTTACAAGGAATATGTTGGATGTGATGCTTGTATGGCCAATTTTATGAGGCCTGCCTTGTATGGGGCGTACCATCATATTACTATATTGGGAAAAGAAAATGAGCCAACTACAAAAATGTATGATGTAACCGGGTCATTATGCGAGAATAATGATAAGTTTGCTATTGACAGGCCTTTACCTGAGGTAAGGGAAGGGGACATTTTAGTAATTCATGATACTGGGGCTCATGGGCATGCGATGGGCTTTAACTATAATGGAAAATTAAGGAGTGCGGAGTTATTGCTTAGAGAAAATGGAGAAGTTATTCAAATAAGAAGGGCAGAAACTGCAGATGATTATTTCGCTACATTGGACTTTGTATCATTAGAAAAATTTCAATAACCAAAAACTATAATGCAAAACCAATGAAGCAAAACTGATCAATAATTAAAAAATGGTGATTTAATGAAAAATAAAGTTATGAAACAAGGATTGAAACTAAAAAATTGTTGAATTAAAATGGTAAAAAGAAATCAAGACATGGCAAAATTGCAGGCAGGTTACTTATTCCCTGAAATAAACAGAAGGAAAAAGGAATTTCTGGAAAAAAATCCTGATGCTAAAATTATAAGCTTAGGAATAGGTAACACTACAAAGCCAGTAACACCACATATAGACAAAGCGCTATCAAATGCAGCTGCTGGACTAGGCACTAAAAAAGGCTATAGCGGTTATGGTAATGAGCAGGGCCTTACTGAGCTAAGGGAAAAAATTGCATTTAAGATTTATAATGGAACTGTAAGTAGAGATGAGATTTTTGTCTCAGATGGAGCAAAGCCTGACATTGGAAGATTGCAGTTGCTTTTTGGAAACGATGCAGTTATAGCTGTACAGGATCCTGCATACCCGGTTTACATAGACAGCAGTGTAATGTATGGCAAGACAGAAAATTATAATGAGAAAACAAATACCTTTGGCAGCATTGTATACTTGCCTTGCACTCCAGAAAATAATTTTTTCCCTGACTTAAGTAAGATTAGAAAAGTGGATGTAATATTTTTCTGCTCGCCTAATAATCCTACAGGAGCAGTTGCAACAAGAGAGCAATTGCAGCAACTTGTTGATTATGCAAGAAAAAATAAATCAATAATTATTTTTGATGCTGCATATAGTGAATATATCCAGGATTCCAACATTCCTAAATCCATTTATGAGATAGATGGTGCAAAAGAAGTTGCAATAGAAGTTAATTCATTTTCAAAGTCTGTTGGATTTGCTGGCGTGAGGCTTGGATGGACTGTTGTTCCGAATGAGCTGAAGTTTGATAATGGCATTCAAGTAAGACAAGATTGGGATAGAGTCCTAACTACACTATTTAATGGAGCATCAAACATCTCTCAAAAAGGTGCTTTAGCTGCTTTGGATAATAGGGGATTAAAGGAAATGGAAGAAACAGTTTCATATTATATGGAAAATGCTAAAATCATCAAGGCGACTTTGCAGGAATTAGGGTATGAGGCCTATGGTGGAGATAATGCCCCTTACATATGGGCAAGAATGAAGACAACGAAATCATGGGAAGCTTTTGATCAATTATTGCAAGAAGCAAATATAATCACAACTCCTGGTATCGGATTTGGACAATCAGGAGAATATTTTTTGAGATTTAGTGCTTTTGGCCATAGTGAAGATATTAAGGAAGCAATTCAAAGATTAAAGGTGCATTTAAAATGATAATAATGAAATTTGGAGGATCGTCTATAGGAAATGCGGATAGGATAACTAACACAGCTGATATTGTAAAGTCTAATATTGATAAAAAACCAGTAGTAATTGTATCTGCAGTGGAGGGAATAACTGATAAATTGATAGAGTTAGGTAATGCTTCTGCTGAAGGTAAAGGTAATGATAGCTTAGACAATATTAATAAAATACATTATGAAATTTTGGAAAAATTAGAATTGGATAAATCATTAGTAGATAAAAATATTGGAGAGTTGTCAACAATTATTAATAAAATAAAAAATGATAAGAAAATTGATAATAAAATATTGGATAGTGTACAGTCTTTTGGCGAGAGAATGTCGTCAAAGATTGTTGCAGCGCAGTTAAATAAAATTGGAGTTAAAGCACTGGCGTTTAATGCATGGGATTTAGGCTTTATTACAGATTCTGATTTTGGAAATGCAGAGCCATTAAAAGAGACATTCGCTAATTTAAATAAGAATATAAAAAAGCTGAGTGTTGTGCCTGTTATTACCGGATTCATGGGAAAAACCGAAGATGGAGAAATAACTACTTTAGGCCGCGGTGGTTCAGATTATTCAGCAGCTCTTATTGGAAGTGCAATTGATGCAGACGAAATACAAATATGGACAGATGTTGATGGGATAATGTCTGCTGATCCAAAAATTGTTAGCAATGCAAAGACTATTGAGAGGGTTTCGTTTGAGGAAGCGTCTGAACTTTCTTTTTTTGGAGCCAAGGTTTTGCATCCAAAAACTATACTGCCTGCAGTAAAGAAAAATATACCGGTTAGAGTCTTAAATGCATTCAATCCGAAAGGCAATGGAACTTCAATATTGAATAAAGTTGAGAGGGGTGAACAGATAATTAAATCTATAACCAGCAAGAAAAATATAATTTTGATTCATGTTGATTCAAAAAGAATGCTTGGTGCTTATGGATTCTTAGCTAGACTTTTTGATGTTTTTTACAAATATAAGAAAAGTGTTGATGTTATTTCAACATCAGAGGTAAGCGTTTCAATGACCTTAGACAATGAGAAAAATCTTAATGACATTGTCCTAGATTTGAAAGGTATTGCAGATGTTGGCGTGTTAAAAAATAAAGCAGTTATATGTATTGTTGGAGAAGGCATGAGGAGTATACCAAGAGTTTTAGGCAAGACTTTCTCCACAATAGGCAGAAATAATATAAATGTCGAAATGGTATCCCAAGGAGCATCTGGGATAAATATTACTTTTGTTGTTGATGGTAAAGATGCTGAAAGTGCAGTTAAATGTTTGCACGAAGAATATTATAAGTGATAATTATGACAAAACTTAAAGTCGGAATTTTGGGAGCAACTGGGATGGTTGGGAAAGAATTACTTAAAGTGCTGTTTGACAGAAAGTTTCCGATAGGAGAGTTGAGATTATATGCTTCAGAGAAATCTGCAGGGAAAAAAGTGCAAACAGAATTGGGAGAAATAACTATTGAGAATGCAAATACTGCAGATTATTCGCAGCTGGACATTGCTTTTTTCGCAATAGGCGGAGGGTGGCCAAAGGAAAATGCTCCAAAAGCCATTGAAGCAGGATGTGTTGTAATTGATAATTCATCTACTTTTAGAGGTGATAAGGATGTCCCTTTAATCATTCCCGAGATTAATCCCCAGGCTATTGGAAACTCAAAATTGATTGCTAACCCTAACTGCACTACAGCAATAGCAGTAATACCTTTGCACCAAATCTACAAGAATTACGGGCTGAAAAAAGTTATAATCTCTACTTACCAGTCTACAAGCGGTGCAGGCAATAAGGGAATGGTAGAGCTTGAGGAAGAAACAAGAAAAGTGCTTAATGGCGAAAAAGCAGGCAATGAATTATTTCAACATCCAATACCATTTAATGTGATTCCGCATATTGACGCATTTCAGGAAAACAGATATACAAAAGAAGAGATGAAAGTAATTTGGGAAACTCGCAAAATATTTGGAGATGAAAATATTCCAATATCATGCACCTGCGTAAGAATCCCTATAATGAGGGCGCATTCAGAAAGCATTGTTGTAGAGACTGAGAAGCCTGTAAATCCGGATGAGGTAAGGAAGATATTTGAAAAAACTCCTGGAATAGTTGTCAAGGATGATATTGATAATAATGTCTATCCTATGCCATTAACATCAAGCGAAAAATATGATGTAGAAGTAGGCAGGATAAGGCAGAATCTGATATTTAAGGAGCATGGACTGGAATTCTTTGTATCTGGAGACCAGCTTCTGAAGGGAGCAGCATTAAATGCTGTCCAGATAGGTGAATTAGTGGTTAAGGAAAGATTTAGTTAGAATCTTAAGGATAAGAATTTTGGCAAATCAGTCATACAAAAACAAAAACTAGTTCTAAATTAAGTATTAGATACAAAACATTATTAAACAAAATAATAAATATTATTATAAAAACCAATCAATGAAATAATTTTAACAATGAAACAAACAAATGAAAATCAAGAAAAAGAGCTGTTCTGGGCAGACCAGTTAGCTGAGAAAATTATTAACAGAAAAAAATTTCATTATATTGATAAAAAGGTTCCTAAGTTTGATGTTTTTACAGTAAAGACTTCTGCTTCTTTGTCTGGGGTTTTACATATTGGAAGATTAAGCGATACAATTAGGGGGGAAAGCGCCTATAGGGCATTGAAAGATGCAAAGATTAAGGCAAAATTAATATGGGTAGCAGAGGACATGGACCCTTTAAGGAAGGTGCCTAAAAATGTCCCAAAGGATTTTGAAAAGTACATTGGCATGGCTGTAACTGATGTGCCTGATCCTGATGGGAATTATAAGAGCTATGCTGATAGGTTTAAATCAGAATATTTTGAGGTTCTGGATGAATTTGTAACAACCAAGATGGAAAAGTTTTCCATGAGAGAAGAATACAAAAAGGGCAAGTTCAACAAGTACATAAAAAAAATTCTTGAAAGAGCTGAAGAAATAAGAGAAATACAAAACAAGTACAGGACAAATAAGCTGAGCAAAGGCTTTATTCCATGGAAGCCTATATGCGACAATTGCGGGAAGATAGTCACAACTAAGGTTAAAGAAATTTCAAATGGTGTTGTGAAATACCAGTGCAAAGATTATGAATTTGAGACAAGAACAGCAAAGGGCTGCGGACATAAAGGGGAAAATGATCCTTTAAAGGGCAATGGGAAATTGTTGTGGAAGAGCGAGTGGGCAGCGCAATGGGCGCACTGGAAGGTTATAGCAGAAGGTGCTGGCAAAGAGTACCAAGTTCCTAACAGCGCTTTCTGGATTAATGCAGAGATTGTTGAGAGAGTTTTAAGTTTCCCAATGCCAGAGCCTATCTTTTATGAGCATTTGATGATTGATGGGGAGAAGATGTCTGCTTCTTTGGGGAATGTTGTTTACCCAAAAGACTGGCTGGAAATTGGTCCTGCTGAACTATTAAAATTTTTTTACAATAAAAGGCTGATGAAGACAAGAAGCTTTTCATGGAAAGATTTGTCAAAGCTCTATGATGATTATGACACACATATGGATGTTTTCCTTGGCAAGGTTGAGCTGGATAATAAGAAAGAAGAGCAGCATATGAAAAGACTGTTTGAGATAAGCTGTGGCAAGGAAATTAATCCTGCAGGCATTACTTTTTCCCATGCAACTATGGTTGCGCAAATAGGGCCAACAGAGGAAGACATGATAAGGAGCATGGAAAAGACAGGACATTATGACAAAAAGATGCATAATGCAATTTTTGAAAGAATTAACAAGGCAAAAGTATGGCTTGAAAAATACGCACCAGAGGATGTTAAATTTATTGTGCAGGATACTGTTCCAAAAGACTTGAAATTAAGCAGCAAAGAAAAAGAGGCTTTGCATTTGGTTGTCAAGGCTTTACATGAAAAAAAATGGAATGAAAAAACCTTATTTGAGGAATTTTATAATATCTGCAAGAAAATAGGCATTAAAAATACTGATTTCTTTAGGGCTGCATATAATGTTTTGCTGAACAAGGACAGAGGCCCTAAACTAGCCCCTTTTATTCTTGCTTTAGGCAAGGAAAAGGTTATTGAGTTGTTTGAGAAGGTTTAATATGAATTAACCAATTTATGGTAGTTACATATAAATCAAAATTTAAAATCAAATTTTGAAAAACGAAAAGTTTATATCTTTGTAATTTTTGAACATATCATTAACATAGGAAGGTGATATTTATGGCTCTAGAGTATGAAGTTATAAAACAGGCGCTTGACCCAGAAACACATGATAAAATTAGAAATCAGGTCGGTGAAAAGCTTTCACCAGTCTTGGCCAAATATGCAGCGGAGATTCGAGAAAATAAAAAAGTAACCGATGTTAAGCAATTGGTTTCTGATATAAAAGGTTCTATTGCTGATATCCTCGCAGAGCATGTAGAGATAAAAGGGGGAAAGAAAGCAATTGGTGCTCTTACAGATAGTATTACAGATGCGGTTTTTCGGGATGTTTTTGGATTCGATGCAGCACAGGCAGAGAAGCATTTAGAGGGCCTGACAATTAGCAATTATGATGATTTTGCCCACGAGTATATTGGTAATACGAGAGACGCAGCTGTCCAGCATGTACAAAAATATGGGGCAACAGGCGTTCAACAGCATATGCAAGGTCCTAGAACAAGAAAGGCATTCTTTGAAAAATCTGGAGGGGATTTAGGTGCAGGCTTTAGTTGGTCAGATAAAGCTAAAAATGAATCTGATGACTATGGACGTGTTGCAACCTTGCTATCATCAGGCATTGGTGGAGGGATGAACACGGATGCAGCTAAGAAATCAAAAGGGCATGTACAATACCATAAATAATAAATTTTTACTTTTTCTATCCTTTTTGAATTTACTACCTTTAAAACCGAAACCTTTATATACTAGTTTTACCACTTCTAGATAGTTACAGTATTAGGTGGAAAAATGGAAATGTTTAATGGCGTTAATTCGAGAACTAAGGGTAATGATATAGACCCTTCTTTACGCTACGATGGACCCTCCTATTCTGACATTACATCAGCTTTCATTCCAAAAGGCGCTCCATTTAGTAATGCAAGCGT
>Ga0187833_10006596_pt1 | contig 10686 bp, 10 predicted proteins | sample ETNtaG_37_FD_167968 | JGI IMG/M metagenome (GOLD analysis project Ga0187833, IMG submission 167968) | Marine microbial and viral communities from oxygen minimum zone, Eastern Pacific Ocean - ETNP2014_SV_400_PacBio MetaG (Illumina Assembly) | ecosystem: Environmental > Aquatic > Marine > Hypoxic... | reverse complement strand
TCAGAGAATACAACACTGAGCGACCACACCAGTCACTCGGAGATCTGTCGCCAATACTGTTTTTACAACAGAGAGGGTTCGGCCAATTTTCTATTTATGCGCTGTAGAAAGATGGGGGTGTTGACAAGCGCATTTGCTACAACTGAGTGTCCTTTGTGGTTCAAGTGGCCATCATTTCTAAACCTTAGCCCAGCATAACCACCATAAACTTTGCTGTTGAGATCTTGACTTAAGTCAATGACGCTAAACCCTCTAAGCACAGCACGTTTTCGCAAGTCTTCAAATGATTTCTTAGCCACTAAGTCTTTTGCAAAAGTTGTAGTTGTAGCCATCAAAATGGAGCGCTTAGGGTAAGACTTAGGAGCATACTTAACAAGTAAATCCAAAAAAAGCTTATTTCTATCTATATTCTTGCTCAGCCTGCTATTAAAATCTATTGCCGCCCCTGAATCACGAGAAACATTTCGAATCAAAGCATGTGCTTCTAAGTTTATAAAAATGTATCTTGCCAATGCACTTTTAGCAAGCAGGGCTCGCATCCAAGAATTTCCGGCTTTTTCGTTAGAGCGATGGCGGAGTTCATTATTTGAAAAATAGAAGTGTGACTTGACATTATCATCCTGAACATAGTCAGTGGGACTAATGAGGAAAATTATCGCGACTTCTTCAAATGCACGAATATGCTGTGAAGCAAAAATAAATTCCCCAATATAATCAGGGAAAGAAGTTCCAAGCACTGCCAGGCTTGCCGACCGCACAAGTTTGCTAGAAATAGGGTCTGCACTTAACTGTTTTCCCCACAGCAAATTGTGAAATGTGGAAGAGTTATTTACCTGCTTGCCTTCTGCTAGAGAATCTCCAATAACAACAACTCTCCTGTAATTATTATCTGGGTTTTTCAACAGAGAAAAGTCATAGTCTGACAAAATTCCAATATCGTTAGTCCTTTTAATAGCTTGCAATTCATATGGCGGCACAACACCCTTGATATATTTTTTTTCAGAAAACGGTTTATACCTTCGGAGGCATTCATTTCTTATTTTGTCAACAGGCTCACAAGAGGTCGATCGCTTTACCTCAAGGTAATCAGAAACACCTACAATTCGAGCTAGAGCTTCAGCAAATGCAAGCAAAAACAGCAATGGCAATGAAACAGCACAAATGAGGGATAGGAATTTGCTTTTAGCAGAGGTGAGGGATTGCACCATCAGCGGCCCTCGAAACCCTGTCGTGGAGATGTTCTGGCGGGTTTAATTGCGAGTTTTTTATCTCAAGGATTAAGCGCGCTTAAAGCAGCGCGACTTGGATGTTATATTCATTCTCAATGTGGTATAAATTTAGGATTTGGATTAATAGCTAGTGATTTGGTAAAAGAAATACCCAATGTAATAAAAAAAATATAAGTTTTGATAAGAATGCCCTTAGTTTAGTAAGATACAATAAACACTTTTTAAAAAAAATAAATCTTACTTTATTTACCAGAACTTAAAAAGGATTTGATATTAAATAATTCATTCTTTAGTTTTCCTGAATCTTCTATTTTTATACTTTTGGTTAGATTCTTAAAAAAAATATTTTCAAGAATTTTCTTATTTAAAAATCTGAAAAAAAAGAAATAATTTTTGTAAATATATAATAATTTTTGTTTAAATTCATACAATCTTTTAAATCGATATCTTAATGTGGTATGAGCAAGAAAATGATTTAAGTATTTTGCAAAACTATCAAGTATACAATTCTCAATATCCGCTTTTAATTTATCGTCTCCCAAAGAAATCAATTTTGAAATTTCATCTGCCATTTTTCTCACATCCAAAGGCATATTGCATCTGATCAAGTCTTCAGAAAATACATAATTTTTAGATATAGAAGAAGTGCCTCTTTGTCTAAGATAATGCTGTTCGGCATCTAATACTTTTGATTTACCAAGTGTTGCTGTTCTTAATTGTATATAAAATTCATTAATAACTAAATCAGAAAAATTTAACTTAGTAAGTTCGTTCGCTACAATTAACAAATATTTTTTTTGAAAAATATTGTAAAAATTTGGCTGGAATTCAGTAAATACTGACTTTATGTGATTTTTCCAATCGTCTAGAGGTTCTTCTTTTCTGTAATATTCACATGGTTTAAGAAAATTAATTTTACTACCAAAAGGAGCATATGCAAAGTCATCAATTTCAAAATTTAATATTTTTCCTGAAACAGAAATATATTCAGGATTTTTTACTGCAAAATCTATTAATTTTTTTAAACCATATTGTAAAATAAAATCATCATTATCGCAGAGCATTACATAGTCTGTTTTAACTTTATTTAAAGCTTCATATTTCATAGAATAATATTCATTATATCCTCCATGGGTATTGTACTGATAAAATTCAATTGCAAGATTCTTTGAAGTATTTGCTTTTTTGATTAAATCTTCAGTAACACCATCGTTTTCACCGTCAGCGATTATTATTGGGAATTCAAATTTTATACTATCCATATATTTCAACCATCTTTCGGTAAACTCATGTCTTCCCTTAACGAGAAGCAACAAGGTAAAAGGAGCAAGATTTGACATTTTTAAATAATATAAATTATTTTTAAATTTAAGTTTTTAAAATTACACACTCCTTTAAAAAAATTTATATATTTTAAAAGAAATCTAAATAGAATTAGATTGAAGACGCCTATTATAATATTTTTCATAATTTTATAGATTTAAATAAACTTAGAGTATCTATAATGCCATTTTCAATTGAACTAGAAAATTCAAATCCTTCATTGATTATTTTTTGAGCAGATACATTGTAAGAAAAATTGTTCATTATCTTGTTTTCTACTAATTCAATTTTTACATTGGGTATATGTTTTTCTATCTCGTTTATGATTTGTCTAACCGAAAAATTTGAAGTAACAACATTGTAAACACCTCCATTAAAAAGTTCTTTTTTAATTATAAAGGCAATTACTTTGGAAGCATCGTTTAAATTTAAATATGGTCTTTTTTGATCTAATGCTGTCTTCCAAACTGTAATTGGTTTGCCAAGTGCTGCCTGATAACAAAATTTGCTAATTGCAGCGTGAAATCTCATTCCTGGTGAAATACCGCAAATTGAACCGAACCTTAAAGTTTGAGACAAAACATGACTATTTTCAAAATACTTTTTTACTAGACTTTCTTCCTTTAATTTAGTTTCAGCGTAAGGACTTTGAGGATTTAAATCTTCAGAATCACAATTCTCATCAACTAAATCTTTTTTTGTTCCATAAACACTTGTAGAAGAAAAATGTATTAATTTAACAGAATGCTTTTTAGAAGCTTCAAGAATGTTTTTTGTTCCTAAATAATTCACAGATTCATATTCTTTAACATTTTCAAAACTAGAAGAAGCTTCAGTTAAGGCAGCAAGATGAATAACATAATTAGCAGAATGAAAAATTCCATCTAAATTATCTGAAAGAATATCCATTTCATAAAATTTGTATTTTGTAGACTGAGGCAAGTTAAACAAAGACGTGTATCTTTGAGTATGGAAATTATCAATCATTATAACTTCAATATCATCAAAAAATACAGGTAAATCACGTATTAATTTTGAGCCAATATGACCTAGAGCTCCTGTTACAATTATTTTCATACTATCTTCTTTGATATAAACTTTTTAAAGTCTGTGTAACTCCTAATATAATCTTTTTCATCATATTGGTGATCACTTAAAATCATTAATATTGTGTTTTCCTGCAAATACTTTTGTACACCCCAAATGCGAGATGAAACTTCTACCCCTTTAGTTTTACTACTAAGAAGTATACTCTTTTTCATAAATCCATCATCAAAATCCAACAAGCAAGCCCCTTGTACACAAATCATAAATTGTTTATGTTGTTTGTGGGCATGATTGCCTCTAATTTCCCCCTTTTTCCCTGTTACAAAAAATATTCTTTTAGCTACAAAATTAAAATCTTTTGGATATTCTGCAACGTTAAGATTGGTGTTACTTTTAATTTTTTTTAAATAAGTGACTTTTATTCCCTTCACGACTTGGCCTCTATAAAATTTAAGATGTAACTAACTACTTTAGATTGTTCGTTCTCTAATAAACCAGGAAATAAAGGGAGGGATAGTATCTTAGAGTATAATTTTTCAGTTACTGGAAGATTTACTTCACTTGCATAGCCTGCCATTTGATGAATAGGTAATGGATAATGCAAAGCTGTACCTATATTATTGGAACTAAAAAATTCCATTAATTGTCTTCTTTTATTTGTTTGAATTACATACAAATGAAATGAATGGTATGAATTCTTTCGTATTTTTGGAACTAAAATATTGCTGTTACTTAATTTAGTAGAATAAAATTTAGCCTGTCTGTTTCTCTCTAGAATGTCTTTGTCCAAATTTTCTAACTTTACTCTTAAAACAGCAGCTTGTAATTCATCCAGTCTTGAGTTGATTCCTGGAGATAATGTTTTTCTTTTGTTGTTCCATCCATATTGTCTAAATCTTTTCATTTTTTCTGCTAAATCCAAATCATTGCAAACTATACAACCACCATCTCCTAAGGCTCCAAGATTCTTGGTAGGGAAAAAACTGAAACAGCCAACATCTCCAAAAGAACCAAGTTTCTTATTTGAATAAGAAGAGCCTACTGATTGTGCACAATCTTCAATTAATTTAATTTTTTTTAAATTTGCAACCTCAGTCAATCGATCCATATCACTTGGTTGCCCATAGATGTGAACAGCTATAACAGCTTTTGTATTTATGGTACATGCTTCAAAAACTTTTTCTGGATCAATAGTGTAAAACTCTGGATCTATATCTACATAAACAGGTTTTGCTCCAGTCATTATAACCGCTGCTGCTGTTGCTACTGCTGTATGGGATGGAATTATAACTTCATCACCTGGGCCAATTTGCAGTTGTTTCAATGCTATAAATAAAGCGTCAGTTCCACTATTGCAAGTAATCGCTGATTTTGAACTAATGTAATCTGCAAATTCTTTCTCAAAATTTTCCACCTCCTCTCCTAAAATATAATAACCTCTAGATAATACTTTTTTAATAGCAGCTTCAATTTGATCTTTATAGATTGCATACTGCTGAAAAGGAGACGCCAGAGGAATCATATAATTAAATATACAATTTTGTCAGTTTTAAGTACATTTGAAAAATAAAACTAACTAATGTGTGAGATAAATTTTCCGCCATTTTCAATAAATTCTTTTTCTTTCAACTCTATCTCCTTTCTATGATTCCATGCAAATAAGACTGCTATATCTGGGTTATATAAAAGAAAGTCTTCATAAGGCTTTATGGGAATATGCATGCCTGGTGAAAATTTATTTTGTTTAATCGGAGTTGTATCTGAAATAAATTCAATCAAATTTGATTTGATACCACAATAATTTAGTATTGTTGTACTCTTAGATGTTGCTCCATAACCAACAACTTTTTTTCCAGATTTTGAGTATTCTGATAATAAATTAATTAAGCGTTCCTTAGAGTTTTCACAGTCTGTTTTAAATATTTCATATCTAGAACTATCATCAAGACCTAGTTTTTTTTCATTAACAATTGTATCCTTAACTTTTTCAGAAATTTTTCGCACACCTTTTTTGCACAATATGTACCTCATAGAACCTCCGTGAGTTACTTGAGGAATAACATCAATTAATTCAAAGTCAGAAGCGGCAAATATATTGTGAACTGACAAAGCTGAGAAAATGTAAACATGCTCATCATATATTTGATCATAAGATACTTTTTGAATCATTTCTCCTAAATATGGGTCTTCAAAAATTAAAACACCTTTGTCTTTTAATAAAATTTGAGCAGCTTTGCCAATTTCATTTAAATCAGGAATGTGGCACATCACATTGGCAGCTAATATAGCATCTGCCTTTCCAATATTTTCTGAAATACTATTGGCTACCTCTTGAGAAAAAAAAGAAATTTTTGTATTAACTCCATTTCTTATGGCTATTTCTGCAACATTTGATGAAGGCTCAATACCTAAATGATTAATCCCTTTCGATGAAAAATTTTCTAATAAAATTCCATCATTGCTTCCAATTTCAACTACAAATGGGTCAGAAGAAGATGTTAGGTAGTGCTCTTTGACCCAAGCAGCGTAATTTTTAAAATGCTCTTGCATGTGTTTTGATGATCTTGAAAAGAAGGGGTAATTTTCATGAAACATCATTTGCGGGTCTGGTTGTGTTTCAATCTGAAAACTAAAACATTTATCACAAAATGCAGGTGCTAGTTCAAAAAAATACTCAGTTTTAAATTCATTTTTATCAAGGAAACCATTAGCTATAGGCATGTCTCCAAAGGACATAAATGGACTGATTAGATTAGAACAAATTCTACATTTCATTTTTTTAGTTCGTTATATAAAAGTAAATAAAATAACCGCAAGAGATCAAATCATCTTTTATAGAATTTTTTTATAAAATTTATAATATATATATATATTTTTAAAGTGAATTTTGTTTGGAATGCTAGCTTATATAAATTGGATTTAGTAATAAAATTAATTTTTTCAAAAAAATTGGGATATTTTCTATATTGAATATTTCTCATCAGATCATATGCAGGTATGCTTAATATGGCGTTTTTTGGAAGGTCAATAAGTTTATAACCAAGTTGAAGAATGCTATTAGGAAAGGCTACCTCCCCATAAGTTATGTCTGAGTAGTATTCTGCTCCCTTATAATGAGGCAAGCAACCATGTTTTTTAAAAACTTCTTTTAAAACTTTAGAGCTAGATAATCCTGTTGCTCCATGGCATGAATAAGCTGTTTTGCTATCAAGGTTTAAAGGTTCCCAATGCCATTTGCCTATTTTTGTGGTGCTAATGTAAGCAATGAATCCACATTTCTCGTTAGCGTGCCAAAGATCAAGGCCTATTTTCAAATAATTATCTTTAGCAATTATAATATCATCTTCGGTAAAAAGAAAAAAATCATAATTATCTTTGTATTTGGCAAAAGCATCGCTAAAAGATCCAAAACTCCTCCCTATATTCTCTCTTGTTAAACAAATGATTTGACCGCCAGGTATTTTAGTTCCAGAAATTTCATTAATAAAATTATTACCTTCCATAGAATTTACGTTACTATTAACAATTATAATATCTCTTTCAGCACCTGGATTGCATTTTTTTTCTAATTTTATATTATAATCTAACAAGTTAATTATTTCTTTTGAGGTTGAAAAGTTTTGACTATGACTAAAAAAACCAATCGGATTACCCACTAAGGTCGTTTTCTCAACAACTTTTCGGGGATTAAAACAAGTAGCTATTATCTTTGCAACTTTCATATAAAGCTAAACAAGTGTCTTATAACGTTTCATTAGTTTATTTTATTGTAATACCAACTTCTTAAGATAATCTCCATAAGAGCTGTTAATGTATTTTCTTTGTTGATTTAGTAATGTCCTTTTATTGATCCAACCAAAGTTAAAAGCAATTTCCTCCAAACATGCAATTTTAAGACCTTGTCTCTTTTCAATAGTATGAACAAATTCCCCTGCTTCTAAAAGTGCTTTCTGTGTCCCTGCATCTAACCAAGCAAACCCTCTTCCTAGCTCTGTAGCTTGTAAAAGACCTTTTTTTAAATATTCAATATTAAGATCCGTAATCTCTAATTCACCTCTTTTAGATGGAGATAAATTTTCCGCAATCTTAACAACATTATTATCATAAAAATATAATCCTGTGACAGCATGGTTGCTCTTGGGATTTTTCGGCTTTTCCTCAATAGAAATTACCTTTCCACTTTCATTAAATTCTGCAACAGCAAATTCACTTGGGTTGTCGACATAATTTGTAAATATTCTAGCACCCTTTGTAAGCGTAGATGCTTCGTGTAGGATATTAAGAAATTCTCCATAGAAAATGTTATCACCTAATATTAAACTAACATTTTCTTTACCAATAAATTCTTTACCAATAATAAATGATTGAGCGATACCGTCTGGAGATTTTTGAACTGCATAACCTAGACGAATACCATAATCACTACCATCTCCTAAAAGACTGGAAATTAAATCTTTATCTTTCCCGTTAGTAATTATAAGTATCTCGCGAATTCCTGCTAGCATAAGTACTGAAAGTGGATAAAAAACCATTGGTTTATCATAGATAGGAAGCAACTGCTTACAAAATGCTTGGGTTAACGGAGCTAGCCTGCTCCCTGTACCTCCTGCTAAAATAATACCTTTCATAAATACTGAATTATTTATTAGTCCCTAATCTTGATAGTGAGTAATTAGTTTTCAAAATATTGTTCCACCACTCTTTATTATCAATATACCATTTCACTGTTTTTATTAATCCTGTCTCAAAATTTTCAATAGGTTTCCAACCTATGTCTGTTTGAATTTTAGAAGAATTAATCGCATATCTTTTATCATGCCCCGGTCGATCAGGCACGAAATGAATAAGTTCTTTAAATTTTTTTATTCCAGTCGGTTTGTCTTTAATTAATTTATCAAGTATCTTACAAATCATTAATGCTGTATCAATATTTCTAGTTTCATTAGACCCGCCTATGTTATATGTTTCTCCAGGCTTGCCTTTGTAAAATGCTTCCATTAAACCCCTAACATGATCTTCAACATGTATCCAATCTCTAATCTGTTGTCCATTACCATATATAGGAATTTTATTACCCTGAATTGCATTCAATATAATATGTGGAATAAATTTTTCAGGAAAATGAAATGGGCCATAATTATTTGAGCAATTTGTAATAATAATAGGTAAATTATATGTGCGAAACCATGATTTAACTAAATGGTCAGAACCTGCTTTCGAAGCTGAATAAGGTGAGCTTGGATTATAAGGATGTAATTCACTACAAGGAGGGTCAGACAGCCCTATATCTCCATAAACCTCGTCTGTTGATACTTGATGAAATAAAAATTTATTTCTTGTTTCAACGTCTAATAAGTTAAAATATTTATTTGCTGTTTTTAAAAGATTATATGTTCCAAAAAAATTGCTCTGAATAAAAGGGGTGGGATTATCTATTGATCTATCAACATGAGATTCTGCTGCAAGATTAATTATTCCGTTAGGTTGAAATTGTTCGAAATTATTTTTTATTAATTTCTCATCACAAATATCTCCTTTAACAAATTGATATCTGTTTGAAGATTTAATAGAATTCAACGAGGATAGACTTGCGGAATACTTTAGAGCATCATAATTTAAAACCTCATGATCACTTTCATTAATCAGATATCTAATAAGAGCCGAACCAATAAAGCCGGCACCGCCTGTAATAAGTAACTTCATTTTTGAGTGCATAAGAAATTTTATGAATTTTCTTCCATCCGCTTAAAAATTATATTTCTTGCAGATAGATCGTTATAAGTTCCTTTGTTGATTATCCGGACATTTTCCATATATGTAAACACTATTAATATAGCTTTCATTTAATTAAGTTGTTTATTGATGATAGGTTTTGCTCATTTCAAATGTTTCAATAGAAATTTTATATTTTTTTATATTTTGATCAAAAATTATATGAGTTTTTTCAACTTTCCTCAATAAATTATCACGCAGACATATTAGAAATGATAAAGGATAAAGCAATATAGGTAAATAGCTTTTGTTTGTAACTTGCCACATCTGTTTTGCTTTAACGAAACTAATATCACCGTGAAAGCAATACCTCCAATAATTAATAATTAATCTGATCTTTTTGAAAAAAGGGTAGCGAACAAATTTATTGAATTTTTCAACTTCTGCAATACAATGGGCAGAACCTCTAGTATATCTCATTTTTTTTCCAAAACTGGTGCTATCACTTGGTCTATACATAATTTTAACGGTTTTGGGAGATATTAGAAAATATTTTCCCAAATATACTTTTGATAACATAGAACTTTCGTTGATAACAAAATCTACTTCTAAATATTTTTTATTATCATAATTTGAAGAAAATTCTAAAACAGAATCATCTCCTTTTATATATTCAATATAATCTTCAAATATCAAAGTTAACTCTTTATCTGGTACTTTGTTTGGATGAAAAGTTTGACTTATTCCATTTCTATCTACACTTTGAGCAATAACACCTGCAAATTGTTTGCTTTTATTTCTGGGTATTTTTTTTATAAGCTTAAGCATATGCTCTAGTGCATTAGATGTAAAAACATCAGCAGATCCAATATAAATTACATATTTTCCTTTTATTCTTTCAAATAATAAATTATCCATTTTAGCTTTGCCAATTCTATGGGTTGATCTAATGTATGTAATATTAAATTTTAGTTTATTTTTTTTATTTTTAATAATTTGATCCGTATTATCATTTGAACCATCATTACCAATAATCCATTCAAAATTTTTAAAAGTTTGGCTGGATAAGGACTTAATTAATTTTTCTAGATATCTTCCTCTGTTATATGATGCTGTAATTACTGATATTTCAGGTTTGTGTTTCATCGTTAAATTTTATAAAATTAATTAGGTAATAATAGAAAATATTAACTAAATTTATGTTATTTCAAATTAAAAAATAATCTTTTTTTTATAAATTAATAAGGGATAAGGGATAGGAATTTGCTTTTAGCAGAGGTGAGGGATTGCACCATCAGCGGCCCTCGAAACCCTGTCGTTGTCTGTTTCACATCACCCCTGCCATACCTAATAGCCATCTCATCCCCTCCTCTTT
>Ga0187833_10006595_pt1 | contig 10687 bp, 10 predicted proteins | sample ETNtaG_37_FD_167968 | JGI IMG/M metagenome (GOLD analysis project Ga0187833, IMG submission 167968) | Marine microbial and viral communities from oxygen minimum zone, Eastern Pacific Ocean - ETNP2014_SV_400_PacBio MetaG (Illumina Assembly) | ecosystem: Environmental > Aquatic > Marine > Hypoxic... | reverse complement strand
CAAAAAATTTTAAAAACATATTATAAGAAAAAAATTTTTTATAAAACCAAATTATTTAAAATACCCCTTCAGAGCAAGTTAACAAATGTTATTGTTGATGAATTATTAAAAAAAAATACTATTGCACTTCCAAGACTAGAAGAAACTTACGATAATCATAAAATGATAATAAAAATATTTTCAAAACATTTAAGAAAATACTCTAAGAATATTTCTGATTGTCCAATAACTTAATATTATTAAAAGTATGATAAATTTACATGAGCCTTCAATTATCGGAAACGAGTGGAAATATCTAAAAAATTGCTTGGATCAAGGATGGGTTTCTTCTGTAGGAAAATCTATAGATATTTTTGAGAAGAAAATAGAAAAATATACTGGGGCACAATATGCAGTAGCATGTATTAATGGTACATCCGCTTTACAAATTTCTTTAAAGTTGGTTGGTGTAAAAAGAGGTGATGAAGTTATTGTACCATCCATGACTTTTATCTCTCCAATTAATGCAATTAGCTATAATAATGCTAAGCCAGTTTTCATGGATAATGATAAATATTACACTATTGATATTAATAAAACTGTCGAGTTTATCAATAATGAAACACGGATAGTTAAGAGAAAAATATTTGGGAAGAAAACTACTATTACCATAAATAAAAAAACAGGAAATAGAATTACTGCCATAATAATAGTTCATGTTTTTGGCAACGCAGTAAATCTTAGTAAACTATTTTATCTATGTAAAAAAAAAAATATTGTTCTGATAGAAGATGCTGCTGAAAGTATTGGTACTTTTTATACATCAGGTAAATTTAAAAATAAGCACACTGGAACTATTGGAAAAATAGGATGTCTTTCATTTAATGGTAATAAGATAATAACAACGGGTGCAGGCGGTATGATACTCACTAATGATTTGAAAATTGCAAAGAAAGCAAAATATTTTACTACGCAAGCAAAAGATGATTCAATTTATTCTATACATAATGAAATTGGTTATAATTTTCGTATGGCAAATATTAATGCGGCTTTAGGGCTTGCTCAATTAGAATCTTTATCAAAATATATTAGAAAGAAAAAAATTATTCACGAAAGATATAAAAAAAAAATAAATAAGATTAAAAATTTATCAGTATCGGATGTACCCGATTTAACCAAATGTAATTATTGGCTTAATATTCTTGAAATAAATAAAAAATTATCTAAAAAAAAACTATCAAAAGTTATTAAATATCTTAACGAAAGCGGTATTAGCGTTAGACCGGTATGGTATCCAAATCACCTGCAAAAAAAATACAAGAACTGTCAGACTTATAAATTAGATTATATTAATAAAATTTATCAAAACAGATTGTGCCTTCCAAGTAGTGTTAACTTAACCCAAAAACAACAAAATTTTATTTGTACAAAACTGAAAAATTTAGTTTCAAAGTATATTTGATAAGCAATTGGATTTATTATGAATAAGTTAGAAAAAGTATTTACAAAATTTGCTAATAAAAAAATTTTTATATTATCAAAAAATCATTCTATAACTTACCAAGAGATGTATTTACGCGCATTAGCATTTGTGGAAAATTTACAAAATAAACATAAATCTTTATCTGGAAAAATTATTTTTCTAAATATGGAAAGATCTCATAATTATTTTATAGCAATTTTAGGTCTGATTTTTTTAGGTGCTACTATAATACCTATATCAGATAAAATAAATAATTTAGAACTTAATTACCTTCGAAAAAAATATAAACCTTTCTTAGAAATTGAAAATTTTAACGTAAGAAAAACGAAAAAGAAAGTTAGAGTACCACAAAATTTTTTATTAAAATCAAAAATAATTTTCTTCACATCAGGAACTACTGGAAAACCTAGAGGTATTTTACATAATATTTCAAATTTACTTTTAAGTGCAGAAAGCTTTTCTACGCTTGCAAACTATAAAGCTGGAAAAAAAATACTTCATAACTGGCCCCATTATTATATGGCTGGTTTTTTTAATATGTTTTTATGTTCATTAGTAAAAGGTTGTACAATAGTTCTGGATGACGAAATCGGAAAAAATAATTATCTGAAATATTGGTCAACATTAAAAAAATCAAAAATTGATTTTGCTTATCTTAGCCCAACCATGGCCCAAGCTTTAATTGCATACTCAACTTATGAAAAAAATATAAGAAAAAATTCTATAACAACAAGTATAATTTCAACCGGATCTTTTTTATATAGATCAACATTTTTAAAATTTAAGGATATTTTTGGTATAAATCTTATAAAATGTTACGGAATAACTGAAGTCGGAGGATCAATTACCCTAGAAAAACGTAAAAATATTACAAATAATTCAGTCGGAAAAATTTCATCTGGAATTAAAATCAAAATTTCGAAAGATAGAGAAATTCTCGTAAAAGCGAATTTTATGTTTGAAGGATACTTGGAAAATAGTAGAGATTTCAAAAAATTTTCTAGTGATTATTTCGCAACAGGAGATTTAGGAGAATTTAAAAATGGGTTACTTTATATTAATGGAAGAAATAAAGAAATTATAAAAAAAGGCGGAGAGCAAGTTTCTTTAATAAGAATTGAAGATACGGCATTGGATTTTGATGATGTTAAAGATGTTATCGCAAGAGGTGTTACCTCGGAATTTTGGGGCGAAACAGTTGAATTAGACGTTGTTTTTTTACCCGACAATAAAAAAATTAATCAAATTAATCGAATTGAAATTTTAAAAAAATATTTACAACAAAATTTATCTCAACTTGAAATGCCTACAAAAATTTATTCGGTTGAATCTATACCGAAAACTCTGATCGGAAAAAATTATAGACAAGTTTTTCAGTTATTATAATTATTTATGAATAAGAAGCTGTTTAAGATAACCAAAAATTTAAAAGAATCATCTGGTTATTCAACAGATATAAGTATTAAAAAAGCTAAAAAAAACTTAATTACAATTCGTCAAATTTTAATTACTAATAAAAAAAAAATAATTCAAGCAATATGTCTTGATGTTAAAAAAACATTAGTAGATTCAAAAAATGAATTTAACGAAAGCATAAAAATATGGAATTTTGTAATTAATAATTTTCATTTAGTAAAAAGACAAAAAAAAATTTATTTTTCAAATAAAAAAAAAGGCATAATCAATTATGAACCAATAGGTGTTGTAGCATTTATTACCCCATGGAATTATCCATTGTTAACTTTGTCAGAAAGATTACCTTTTTGTATTGCATGTGGTTGTGCAGCCGTTTTAAAGCCGAGTGAATTTACACCAAATTTTTCCGAAATATTAAAAAAAATTATAGATTCCAATTATAAATTAAACAAATATTTAAAAGTTTTGAAAAATAGTGGAGTAAAAATTGGAAAAGATTTATGTAAGGATCCAAATATTTCGTTAATAAGTTTTGTTGGATCCACTAAAACTGGAAAGCAGATTTTAAAACAATGTGCTCAAACAATAAAAAAAACAAATTTAGAGTTAGGGGGGAAAAATCCTGCAATTATTTGTCAATCAGCAAATATAAATTTAGCAATTTCTAAAGTAATTAATGGAATTTTTGAAAACGGAGGTCAAGCATGTGTAGCTATTTCAAGAGTTTTAATTGATGAAAAGATTTATGATGACACAATAAAAAAAATGATTATTAAAGTTAAAAGATTGTATCAAAGAAAAAAACTCAAAATTCAAATACCAGCAATAAATTCTCAAAGAAAAAAAGTTATTTCTTTGATTAATTATATCAAATTTAATTACCCAAAAAATATAATTAAAATTTTTAATTTAGGATCGAAAAAGTTTACTCCTATTTTTATGAAAACTAAAAGTAGAAAAAATTTTCTTATAACTAAAGAATTTTTTTTCCCGGTTGTAAGTTTTGAAAAATTTAAAAATTTAGCTGAATGTATATCTATTGGCAATTTATCAGGCTACGGCTTAGCAACTTATATTTTTTCATCAAATAATCTAGAAATAAAATATTTAGTTAACCAGTTGCAATTCGGAAGGATATGGATAAACTCTTCATTAGAATGGAGTCCGGCTCTACCTGTTGGTGGATTTAAATTGTCAGGCCAAGGAAGAGATATGGGTATTGTAGGATTTAAAACTTATTTAACCAATAAAAGTTTGTACATAAAAAAATAAATGATACAACAAAGAGCTCTTTCACTAGTAGACAAACTTAACCAAAAAAAAGTTCAAGACAGAATTAAATCTTTATACCTAAATAAAGAAAAATCAGGCCCATGGGTAATAGAACTTGATCCTACTACAGCTTGTAATCTTGCATGTCATGATTGCATCAGCGCCAATTTATTAAACCAGGGAGGTATAGAGTCAGAAAGACTTTTAAAATTAGCCAGTAAATTTAAAGAAATAGGTGTAAAAGCTGTTGTTCTAATTGGTGGAGGTGAACCAATGGCACACAAGGAATTTGGAAAATTGGTTGAAGCGTTTGCAGCAAAAGATATTCATATTGGTGTTACTACAAATGGTACTTTAATAAATAGATATTTAGATGTGTGTGTAGAGTATCTGTCTTGGCTCAGAGTTTCAGTAGATGCAGGTTCTTCAGAAATTTTTCAACAATTTAGACCTCATGCAAGTGGTAAATCTCAATTTGATCTTGTTATTTCTAACATGAAAAATTTAGCAAAGAAAAAAAGAGGAATTCTTGGCTACTCTTTTTTATTGTTATCAAGATTTGATAAGGAAGGTAAATTAATCGATACAAATGCAGTTGATATTGAAAAGGCTGGCATATTATCTAAAGAGATTGGCTGTGATTATTTTGAAGTTAAACCTGCGTTTGATCTAATGCACTATTTACAACAACAAGATAGAAAAGTAGCAGACATTGCAAATAAACAGTTAGAAAACATTAAAAAATTAAATAGTGATACATTTAAGGTAATAGCACCTTATACTCTAGAAGAAGCCCTTAAAGGTGCAACTGTCCAGGCGAAAGATTACGAAAGATGTCTAGTTTCTGAAATGCGGACAGTCGTAAGTCCAAGCGGAGTATATGTTTGTCCATATCACAGAGGTAATCTGAATATGCGTATAGGAGATATACATAAAGAGAGTTTTAAAGATATATGGTTTGGGCAAAAAAGAAAACAAGTTATGGCCAGAGTTAATCCCAAAATTCATTGTGGTTTTCATTGTATTCGTGATGGTTCAAATAAATATTTAGAAAAGGTAATGAGTGGAGAAGAATCACTTAACAAAAATCCGAACAACAAAGACTATGATAGATTTATTTAATCTATCAAAGTAAACAAAATTTAATCTATCAAAATAAACAAACGCCATGGAAAGGGAAATTGATAATAAATATATAATTGAAAATCTTATTAAAATTCTGGTGAAAAAGGGAGTATCAAAAAAAAAAATTAGCAATAAATATAATTTTGTAAAATCTAAGGATCTAGACTCTCTTGATATTATTCAATTAATTTTTGAAATTGAAAAAAAATTTACAATTAAATTTAAAAAAAACGATTTATTAAAAAAAGAATTTAATACTATTGCAGGTATAACTAATATTATATTGAATAAAAAGAGATGATAAATTTAGCAATTTATGGCGGTGGGGATTTTCTGATTGAGATCATTAACTATTTAGATGATTTTTCAAAATCTTCAAAAAAAAAAATAAATATTTTAGGAATAATTGATCCAAAAAAAATTAAAAATCTTAATATAGAGAAAATTTATAAAAAAAAAATTCAAATATTTTCAGAATTTCCAAAAAAACTGAATAATAAGAATACCCATGCTCTTATTACGTTTGGAAATCCTGAAATTAGAGAAAAGTGTAGAATAGAAGTAAAAAAGATGGGTTTGAAATTATTTAAATTAATTCATCCATTATCGAAAGTATCAAATCCATCTATAGTTGGTGATGGATGCATTATTTCTCCCTTTTCTTTTATAGGTCCAGAAACAGTCTTGGAGGAAAATATATTAATTACAATTTTTTCATCAGTTGGTCATCAAAGTACAGTTGGAAAATCATCAGTAATATCACCTTATGCAAAATTGATTGGAAAATCTCGTTGTGGGAAGGTTTCATTTGTTGGTGCAAATTCTACAATTGTTGGAGCAAAAGCTAAATTGGGGAATTATTCCAAGCTTGTAGCTGGATCGGTTTTGTATGAAAATACTGATAATAATTGTGTGGTTAGCGGAAATCCCGCCAAAGTAAAATATAGATTATAGATATATAAATTTCATTATTAATAATTATTAATAAACCAACCCATGTTCATATGCCTGGAAAATCACTATACCTATAAAACAAAAAATAAAATTAAAATTTAAAATGAAAAAAAATGATCGCGTAATAATCATTGCTGAAGCCGGTCAAAACCATAATGGAAAACTTCAACTTGCCTATAAATTAGTAAACGCAGCAAAAAAATGCGGTGCTGATTTTGTTAAATTTCAAACTTCAATACCTGAATTGCATATATCTAGATTTGCAAGAAAAGCCAATTATCAGGTTATTAATGCCCCAAATAGTAAAACTCAATTAGAGATGTCAAAAAAAACGGCACTTTCATATGAGGATTTCAAAAAAATAAATAAATATTGCAGCAAAAAAAAAATTAATTTTCTTTCTACTCCGGCAGAAATTAAATCTATTAATTTTTTAAATAGTTTAAAGATGAAATATTTTAAAGTTCCGTCTGGAGAAATAACAAATTTACTTTACCTAAAAAAAATAGCTTCATTAAGAAAAAAAATTATACTTTCAACTGGAATGTCAAATATGAAAGAAATTAGAAGTGCTCTTAAAATTTTGACTTCAAACGGGAATAGCAAAAAAAATATAACTGTTCTACAATGTAATACTGAATATCCAACACCTATGGTAGATGCAAATATAAAGGCTATAACATCAATAAAAAATTTTTTTAATGTCAATGTAGGATATTCTGATCATACTGCCGGCATAGAAGCCTCGCTAGCTGCGGTGGCTTTAGGTGCTAAAATAATTGAGAAACACATAACAATTAATAAAAATTTACCAGGTCCAGATCACAAAGCGAGCATTAATCCAAAAGAATTTAGCAAAATGGTTAGGTACATAAGAAATATCACAACAGCATTAGGCAGCGGTATTAAAAAAGTTACGCAGAGTGAACTTAAAAATATTAAAATTGTCAGAACTTCAATTGTCGCTGCTCGTGAAATAAAAAAAGGTGAAAAATTCTCAAAAAAAAATTTAACTATAAAAAGACCAGGTACAGGAATATCTCCAATGAAATTTTATAAAATTATTGGAAAAACCGCATTAAAAAATTTTTCTGAAGATGAAATAATTAAGCTATGAAAAAGAAAATTTATGTAGTCACTGGATCTAGAGCTGATTATGGACTTTTAAAAATTCTACTTAACAAATTTAGAAATGATAAAAAAGTTGATTTAAAAATTTTAGTTACTGGTATGCATTTGTTACCAGACTTTGGTTCGACATTTAAAGAAATTATCAAAGATGGTTTTAAAATAAATAAAAAGATTAAAATACTGGGTCATTTAGATACGCCAGCAGCTATTTCAAAAGCTACAGGACTTGGAATTATAAAATTTTCATCCATATTTCGATTATCAAAACCTGATATGCTGGTAGTACTAGGAGATAGATATGAAATTTTGTCAGCAGTTATAGCCGCAAATTTTCATCAGATCCCAATCGCTCACATAGGTGGTGGAGATACTACATTGGGAAGCATTGATGAGTCCATTAGGCATTCTATAACAAAAATGTCGTGGCTGCATTTTGCATCTAGCCTTTCAAGCAAAAAAAGAATTGTCCAACTTGGGGAAAATCCAAATAGAGTTTTTGTTACAGGAAGTTTAGGAGTAGATACATTAAAAAATACAAAATTATTGAGCAAAAAAAATATAGAGAGAAAATTAAAATTTAAATTCAATAAAAAGAATATACTAATAACTTTTCATCCTGTAACACTTGAAAACAATACATCAAAAAAACATTTTGACCAAATATTATTAGCTATTTCTAAATTAAAACATACTAAATTAATATTTACATATCCTAATAGTGATACTTACGGCAAAATTATTATTAAAATGATAAAAAATTTTATTGCATCTAAAAAAAATGATGCAATTGCATTCTCTTCATTGGGACAAATAAATTATTTATCAATATTAAACAACGTAGATTGTGTATTAGGCAATTCATCAAGTGGATTATTTGAAGCGCCTTCTTTTAAAGTACCCACAATAAATATAGGAGATCGACAAGAAGGAAGATTGAAAGCAAATAGTGTGATTGATTGCAAGCCGAATAAAAAATCAATATTTAAATTTATCCAAAAAATTTATACTAAAAAATTTAGAGAAAAATTAAGATATACCAAAAATTTTTATGAAAAGAAAAATACTTCTGAAGAAATTTTTAAAAAAATTAAAACAAAAATAGTTCCAAGTGAAATGAAAAAAGTATTTTTTGACCTATGAAACAGTTTTTAGTTAAACCAAATTTAAACATTAAAAAAGCTCTTAAATATATTAAAACAACAGGACAACAATGTTTAGTTGTAGTTAACAATGAAAATAAACTTTTAGGCACTTTAAGTGATGGAGATATAAGAAATGCTATTTTAAAAGGTAAATATCCCAAGGATAAAATTAATAATTATTATCAAAAAAACCCAATATGTTTATATAACAACTATTACTCTATAAATAAAGTTAAGAAAATATTCTTAAAAAATAGAATTGGTATAATTCCAATAATTAACAAAAAAACTAAAGTCGTAGTTGATGTGTTAACTTTTGCAAAAGTATTTAAAAAAAACAAAAATTATTCTTCCATATCAGTTGTGATCATGGCTGGAGGTAAAGGAGAGAGGCTTAAACCATTCACAACTATTTTACCAAAACCCTTAGTACCCATTAGGGACAAGCCAATTATTGAACATATTATTGAAAAATTTAATAAAAATAACAATTCAAATTTTTTTATTACTGTAAATTACAAAAGTAAAATTTTGAAATCTTTCTTAGAGGAAATGGTTTCAAAAACTAAATTATCTTTTATAGATGAAGCCAAACCACTTGGAACAGCTGGATCTTTAAGTTTACTAAAAAATAAAATCAAAAAGCCATTTTTAGTAACAAATTGTGATACAATTGTAGATATAAATTTTGATGAATTAATTAATTTTCATAACTTAAATAAAAATGATTTAACTTTAGTTGCGTCTTCCAAGGAATACAAGATTCCTTACGGCACGTGTATAATTAATAAAGAAAATTTTCTAGAAAAAATAATTGAGAAACCAAAGTTCGATTTTTTTATAAATATTGGTCTGTATGTATTGAACCCGTATTTGTTAAAAATGATACCAAAAAATAAAAAATTTGATATGACAGACTTAATATCCTTACTAAGAAAACAAAATAAACAAATCGGAGTATATCCCATTGAGGATAATGCTTGGATTGATGTTGGTCAGTGGTCTGAATATCGTAAGGCTATTAATCAGTTAGTATGAGTAAAACTGTATTAATTTTCGGGTATGGATCTATTGGTAAAAGACATGCAAATATTTTATCTAAATTAGTAAATAAAAAAAATATTATTATTTTAACTAACCAAAAAATATCAAAATTTAAAACAATAAAAAATGTTAATGCACTCAAAAATTTAAATCCCAATTATATAGTTATATGTAATCGCACAAGTAATCACTTGCAGACAATTAAATTAATTGAAAAAAAATTCAAAAATAAAACAGTCTTGGTTGAAAAACCTCTTTTTTCCAAACCTAATAATATTAAAATAAAAAAAAACAATTATTACGTGGCATACAATATGAGATTTAATCCCATTATAAATTTAATAAGAGAGAAAATAAAATCTAAAAAGATTTGGAGTGTTAATATTTTTTGTGGATCCTATTTGCCGTTGTGGAGAAAAAATATTGATTATAGAGAATCTTCTAGTGCCAGAAAAACCTTTGGAGGTGGAGTATTGTTAGATTTAAGTCATGAACTTGATTATGTTCAGTGGCTATTTGGAAAATTAAAAATTTTGTATTCAAAGTCTATGAAATTGTCGAACCTTGAAATAAATACTGATGACTTTTTAAGTTTAATCGCAAAAACAAAAAAGATTCCACATATACAAATTACATTGAACTATTTTACTCGACAAAAAACGCGTCAAATATTTTTAGATGGTAAAGATATTTGCTTACAAGCGGATTTGATTAAAAAAAAAGTGATTTGGTATAAGGGAAATAAGAAAAAGATTTTCCAATTTAAAAAATTTGATAGAAATACTGAATACAAAGAACAGCATTTAGCAATATTATTAAAAAAAAATTCAAACAAACTATGTAGATTTTCAGAAGGAAAACAACTTGTGGATTTGATTAACAATATAAAATTTAAATCAAGAAAAATATGAGTTTTAAGTTATGTACCATATGTATGCGCGGAGGTTCTCAAGAAGTTAAGAACAAAAATCTTAAATTAATCAATGGAAAGCCACTAATGTATTACACAATTAAACAAGCTGTGAAATCCAAACTTTTTGAGAATATTGTTGTCTCGACTGACTCCAAAAAAATATTAAGGTATGCAAAATCTTATGGTTCTGAGGGTTGGTTTCTACGTCCTAAAAAACTTGCATCAAAT
>Ga0187833_10006594_pt1 | contig 10689 bp, 13 predicted proteins | sample ETNtaG_37_FD_167968 | JGI IMG/M metagenome (GOLD analysis project Ga0187833, IMG submission 167968) | Marine microbial and viral communities from oxygen minimum zone, Eastern Pacific Ocean - ETNP2014_SV_400_PacBio MetaG (Illumina Assembly) | ecosystem: Environmental > Aquatic > Marine > Hypoxic... | reverse complement strand
TAAATTTTTTTTCTGCCACATATCCAAATATGTATTAACAAAAAGAAAAGGCATATTACATTTTTCGGCTAGGTCCATACATGAAGTTTTTCCATCCGATTTGGTCATCATTAGTGACTGAAGCAGATCTATATTTTGAGAAGAATCTATACAGGCTTTCTTTAATTCTTTATCATTTATAAAATCTAAAACTTTATCAAATTCTTTATCTGAGGCAGATTGATAGTTTTTATCAATTAAGAGTTGACTGTTTTTTTTCTTCCAAAACCTTGGAGAAATATAAAGATTAATTTTTGGATCTGAAAGTTTAGGAAGATTATTAAATTTATTAATGAACACTGAATTATTTTCAATAATATAAATTAGTTCATTTATAACCTTGCAATATTCAATAAAATTTTTTTTGTCAACATTTTGTATATTATCTTTATCAGAATGATAGTATTTATATGGCCATCTATAAAGAGAACCGCAGGGAATATTACTAATCACATTATCAAAAGCAATTTCATCAGCACCTATTATTTCTCTAAAATTAACCACTTGATGTTTTTTTTTCTTGAACTTTAAAATATGTTTTATGGCTCTATCTATAAACGTATTGTTTTTTGATGTTTTTGAATAAACAAAATTACTTTTTACTCCACAAAGAGACAACATTATAGCTTGTTTAATATTTTCTCTTTTAGCAAATTTTTTTACAAAAAAAATCGAACCAATTATTTCTGGAACAGCCAAGGCTGCATAGGATATTTTTGTTTTTGTTTTTTTTAGATTTTTTATTATTTCGTATGCTGCTATACTACCAACTATGCCATCATTAGCTTGAAAAGGATGATCAAAATGAGATGTTAATAGTAATGTTTTAGAGCTCCTTCCTGCATGAGAAAGAAAAGCGCAATTCATATCACGTTTTGTGAAAGTTGTTTTAATTTTTACAGTATATTTCCCTTTGGGTAATTTCTTTCTTTTATTAAACGGAATACAGAAACCCCATTCTTTAACATGTTCCCTGAATTGATTTCTAAAATGAAAGGGAGTTAAAGATGGTCTTTTTTTATCAGAATATAAATGTTTTATTAAATTTTTTTTATTAATTTTTCCACTAAAAGATATACTATTAGAATATAATTCAAGCGGATTTCTAAAATAATCAGCAATTTTTCTTCCTCTCGGATCAATTAATTTTCCAATTTTTACATTCCAACTTAATGGAACTTTCCATAATCCACATTTTTCATTTTTATGAAATTTTAGTAATTTCAAATTTGGATAATATTTTTTTAAAATTAAAAAAGATTCATGGATACCGCTATTATTCAAATATCGGCGCATTGGAATTAAAACTTTGAGTTTTTCGTACCAAGAAGAACTATTATTTTTCATAATTATTTTAAGATTTAAAATATTTTTTTAAACTTGAGCCACTATATTTTCTAACCAAGTAATCTTTGTAAAATCTATAAATTTTAATGTCAGGACCCACTGCCGTAGTAATCTTTTTGCTTTCTTGCAGGGACTTTGTAAGCAAACCAGTTCCAGATCTTGGTAATGCAGTAGAAAAAATGAAATTCATAAATTGCCTAAAAATTTTAGTTAATCTTTTTGAATTTTATTTCTTTTTTTAATTCGTCATACTCTTGCATTTTTCTTTTCATAAAATTTATTGTAAGTTTAGTTTTTTCAGCCGCTCCTTTAGGAGTAAGAACATAAATATAATTAATTTTGTTAGGATTTTTTTTGAAGTTTTTTATTTTAATTAAACCTTTCGTCTTCAGCGCTTTTAAACAATAATTTAATTTACCTAGGCTAAAACCTAAATCTTCAGCAAGCTCTCTTTGTGTAGCCCTTGGCTTTTTATTGATTTTTCTTAATATGTTAAAATGATCTTGATCTTCATCCATAGCTCGTTCAAATATTGAACATGATATATTTCTACGTAATAAGTGTAAAGTATATTTTTGATTTATTTTGTTGTGTTTTTCTTAGATTTAGAAAAATGTGCTTTATTTAGTTAGTTTTTTCACTAATTTGTTAATCCTTTTATCCTCATTAAAAATTTTTCTTAAAACTCTTTTTGCGGCAGCAGGATTGTGTTTAAAGGTAATTCTCAAAAGATCCATCCAGTTTTTATTATTTTTTTTCCTAGTATTTTGGATTTGATTTATTAGATTATTATAATACTTGAAATTGTTTTTCTTTTTTTTCGTCATAATAGATAATATAGATAAATTATGGATATAAAAATTTCAAATAATATTTTAGTAGGCCACAAACAAAGGCCTATAATTGTTGCTGAAATATCTGGAAATCATGAAGGTAGCAAAAAAAAATTTTTAGAACATATAGTGCGAGCAAAGAAAGCTGGTGCGGACATGGTAAAAATTCAAACCTACGAAGCATCAGACATAACAATAAAATCATATAAAAAGAATTTTCTTGTTTCTGAAGGAATATGGAAAAAGAAAGCTTTGTGGGATCTTTATGAAGAAGCCCATACTCCATTTTCATGGCATGCAGATGCATTTAGACTGGGAAGAAAATTAAAAATTCCAATTTTCAGCACCCCGTTTAGCGAAAGGTCTTTAAATTTTCTTTCAAAGTTTAATCCTCCAATTTATAAAATTGCTTCCTTCGAAATTACCGATGTTTCCTTGATTAAAAGCATAGCTCAAAAAAATAAACCAATAATAATCTCTACAGGTTTGTCAAATTTTAGTGAAATAGATAATGCAATTAAAATTGTAAAAAAATATCATAAAAAAATAATAATTTTATACTGTGTGTCTGGATACCCAACTCCTGAAAAAGAAAGTAATATTTCTACAGTCATAACTTTTCAAAAGAAATATAAAAATTTTTTAATAGGCATTTCAGATCATACTAATGACATCAATAGTTCATTGGCTGCAGTCGCTTTAGGAGCAAAAGTTATAGAAAAACATTTTAAAATTTCAGATAAAATAAAATCATTAGACAGTAAATTTTCTATAAATTTCAATCAACTAAAAGAATTGAAAATTAAAAGTGAAAAAATATTTTTTACACTTGGAAAACCAAAACTAAGAATAAAAAACTCAGAAAAAAAGATATTTTTCTTAAGAAGATCTATTTTTGCAAAAAAAGATGTTTTTGTTAATAATCGTTTAACAAAAAAAAATATTATTAATAAAAGGCCAAAAATTGGAATTGGAGCAGAATACTATTTTAAAATTTTAGGAAAAAAAATAAAAAAAAATATTAAAAAAAATCAACCTATTTATAAGAAAGATCTAATTAATTTTATTGGACCTCTTTTTATATTGCAAAATATTAGTATCCCATTTTTTTAACTCTTTATGTAATTGAGATTTTTTGTGAAATGTTGATTTCCCTTTTTGTTTAAAAGATTTGTAGTTATTATTAATTATCATTTTAAAATTATCCATAAATAGTTTTTCCAAGCTTTTTAACAAGTAATTATAGGTTTTTTTAAAGGTACTTAATTTTCTTGAAATGATATTTAATTTAATTTTTTTTTGAATTATTATATTTCCAGTATCAATTCCAGCATCAATTTCATGAATCGTTACTCCTCTCGGGGTATTATCTATAAAAGACCAATAATTTGGGTGTGCTCCTCTATTATAAGGCAAATATGACATATGTAGATTTATAATTGGTCTACGTACTGCCTTGATCACTTTTATCTTTAATAATTTTTTATACCCAAATGAGATAATAATATCAGCTTTTTTTGCCTCTTTTAAACTCAAATTTTTCTTTATATTTTTAACAGATATATTTTTTTTTTTTAAAAATTTTATTAGTCTAGTTTCTCTGCTATTATAACCTAAAAAGAGACAATTCATATAAATGAAAAAAATTTACAATTTTATTTTTTTTGTATTTTTTACTGAGCTCATTAATTAAATTAGGTATTGAAGTTGAGACCAAGTTTACATATTTATGAAAGTTATGATATTTTTTTATTATTTCGTTCATTATATTTTAAATCAGGTTTGTTTTTTAAAAAAAAGAAAGGATCTTTTTTTAACATATTAATACTTTCTTTATATATAACGTTAATTTCTACAGTACTAATATAATTCCATCCTAATTTTGCTCTATTCATAAATCGATTTTCTAACAAATGTTTTTCAAGTTTATTAAAAGTTGTATTCACATTTTTATTTAAATATCTAACATTATATTCATACTCGTCTTGATATAATTTACCATTGACTTTTATTTCTCCTTTGAATTTTTTAATATATCTATACGGTACATTCATTAAGCGCTCAATATAATGGACATGACTACAGATAAAATGATCTACTCCCGCAACAACATATTTTGAATTAACTTCATTTTGCAACCTGTCAAAAATGGAACCTCTACCAAAGCTTGTTTTACTTAGTCCTGAAGTTAATTTTTTTGCATTACCACCTATTGCAGAAACAGAAAACAATGGATTTATAGTTCTATAAGAATCTTTTCTTAAACGAAACTCCTCAGAAAAATAGCCTACTTTTGAAGGACTATTTTGTGGATTATATATTTCGTTATCACAAAAGGAATAAGTATAAGTAGGTGTAATAACTGTACCTTCATGCCCAACACTTTCAATAAACGCTTCAATAAATAAATTAGTTAGTTCCTTTCTGCTTTTAATTAGCCCTAATTTACCAAAAGCACCAAGATTAACGTGTACAAATAATATATCACCTTTTTTAATTCCACTTTGTTTAAGAGCACGAAGCAAATCATGAAAATATATTTTTGTATCTTCATCACATGAATACATTGGTTTGTTTTTTAAACTTAAATTAATAAAATTATTTGCTACCATCACATTCTTAGTCCTCCATCAAGCTCGAGAGTTCTTCCGCAAAAAAAATTATTTTCAAAAATAAAAATAATACCGTGTGCTATTTCTTTTGTGGTTCCCATTCTTCTTGCTGGAGTTTTATTTATCATTGTTTTTAATAAGTTTTTGTTAAGTGAACTTTTTGGCATCTTAGTATCGGTAATACCGGGAGCTATTCCAGCAACCCTTATTCCCAAAAAACTAAGCTCTTGAGCCCAAGTAACAGTTAGGGCATTAATTGCACTTTTGGTAGCTGAATATGCTGTTTGTCCTTTGTTGCCTGCTGATGATATTGAACTTACATTTATTATTACACCTTTAGTGAAATTTTTGGTCATCTTTTCGACCACTTCTCTTGTTACATAAAAGTAACCATCTAAATTTGAAGAGAGAGTTTCTTTCCAGTCTTGTAGAGAATATTTATATAACTTTCCTTTATTAAATCCTATCAAGGGTTTGTCTATTAAGACCGCAGCATTATTTATTAAACCATCTATAGTTTTTCTTTTTTCAAAAAAATTATTTATAGCTTTTTTTACTTCATCAAATTTATTTATATTTACATTATAGAAATAAATTTTTTTTTTATGTGAGTCGGTTAATGATTTCTTTAGCAAATCTAAGCCTTTCTTATCTCTATCAAACACACCAACATTTGCTCCTGAGTTAAGCAGAGTTCTAACCGTTGAACTTCCTATACCCCCTGCACCACCTGTTATGATTATATTTTTATTGTCTAATTTCATATTGTATTTGTAATATAATTAACCAAATCGTAATAACGATTAGCTGAATTTTCATTGTCAAAATATCCAAAAATATAAACTTGATTATTAATAATTCTTAAATTTTTCTTAATAAAAATCGCTGAAAATGAAGTGCACTTATGCACCTCTGGACCTCTGTCAGAATCATGAATATTGTAAAGTCCTTTAAGCTTTCCTGTATTAATGGCTTTTTCCATGTCTTTAATAAATAGATTAAGCGAAGGGCAATTTTTTAATCTAAAACGAAAATCAATTGCAGAAATACCAGTATATGGAACAACTGTATAGTTTACTTTAAAATTGTTTTTATTTAAAAATTTGAGCAGTTGAGGTCCTATCCTTTCAAGTGTACAAAATTTTCTGTTGAGTGTGTAATTTTTTTCTATACGATATTTTTGGATATTATGTACCACATTTACATCTGCATCTTTTACGCCATAAATTTTGTTTAAATATTCTCCCAATGGAACGAAAGCGTTAACAGTACAAGATCCGTAAGAAATAATTTTATATTTTTTTTTATACTCTCTGTTATTAAATCCATAAATCACAGTTTTATCTACGTCCCAACAAGTAGCAGAAATTATAACTACTGATGTTTTTCCTTTTAAAAAATTAATACAGTCTTTTTTCATAGTATTTTTTCCTGAACATTCAAAAAATAGTTCTGGTTTTCCCGTCCAAGGTATTTTATTTTTTTCGTAGTTTGTATATTCAATCTCGGTGACTGAACCGTCAGATTTTAGAAAACGAATAATATTTCCAAATTTTTTTATTTTATATTTATTAAAAATTACATAATTATCATTTTTTATTATTTGAATAGCTCTATCAATTCTAAGAACATCGTCATTAATATATTTAATTATAAAAGTAGATTCTTCTTTACGGTCTAACCAGTATTTTACAAGATGTAAGCCAAAACGACCAAACCCATTAATCCCGGCACTTTTTTTCATTTCATTACCTGTTAAACTTTATAGATTATAAATATAATGTTCAATTATTGAACAATAGTCAAGACATTTATCCATTAATTATTTCTCTTACTTTCTTTCGCAGAAGTTTTTTTGATGGTGTCTTGGGAATTGTTTTCCAAAATTCAATATGAGTTGGAATTTTGTATGAAGAAAATCTTTTTTGACAAAGATCTTTAATTTCTTGAGCTAATTTTTTATTTTCTATTTTTCCATTTTTTACTACAACAATAGTAACATCTTCACCGTAAATTTCGTGAGTCTTTCCAACGACTGCGCACTCCAAAACTTTTGGATGTTCGTGTACCACTTCTTCAATTTCCATGGGAACGATGTTTATTCCTCCTTTAATAATTATATCTTTCTTTCTATCAGTAAAATAAAACCTGCCATTACGGCATTCGCCTAAATCTCCCGTGTGAAACCATCCGTCAACAACGATTCTTTTAAAAAGTTTTTCATTTTTAAAATAACCTGTAAAAACGTTATCACCTTTAATAAGAATTTCTCCATTTTTTTTTATTCGACATTTATTTACATCAAGAGGAAAGCCTATACTTCCAGGAGTCCAATCTTTTTCTCTTGGATCATCTATATGAGTTGGCCCAGTTTCTGATAAACCATAAAGATTTCCTACTCTTAAACCATAAAGTTCAATAAACTCTTTTTGAGCACTTAAGGGTAACGTTGAAGATCCACAACCAATAAATTGCAAAGAAGAAAGATTCATATTGCTAATATCAACTTTTAATTTGTTCAGTACAAATAAAACTGTGGGGACAATTTCTGTATAGGTAATCTTATATTTTTCTAAAACATCAAAAAAAATTTTTCTTAAATGTTCAAATCCCTTTGAAATAAATAGGTCACAACCAACAAGTAATGAAGGCAATATATTATAATTTATCGAAGCTGTATGTCCGAAAGGTAAAAAGGCTAATTGTCTATCAGTATTTTTAAATTTAAATCCTTTTATAATTGATTTTATTAAACTAACCATATTTTTATGAGAATAAATCACACCTTTTGGATCTCCAGTAGTTCCAGAGGAGTAATAAAGTGCAGCGGGTTGATCAGGGTTTATTTTATTTTTTTTGTAAATTTTATCATCAGATAATAATTGATCAGGATTAAATATTTTATATTTTCTTGAAAATTTGGAAATAATGTCAGATTTATCGGTAATTATTACATTTGGTTCAACATAGGCTAAAATTTTTTCTAATTCCTGTATTTGAACAAAATATGGCAAAGGATTAAATATCATTCCGGATAGCATGGTGGCCAAATACAATTCTATATATTTAATTGAATTTGGTAAAATCACAGTTATCATTTTATTCTTGCCAATATTATTTTCTAAACCAGCGGCTATTTTCTTGGAACTTTCCAATATAAGTTTATGATTTTTTTTATTTTTCGTTTCTATTTCGTAAACAGATCTTGATGAACTTGCATGTTCGCTAAAATAATCAGCTAAAGTTACTTGGTGAGGCATGATTTAATCTCATCCACGATTTTTTTTATACTTCCAAAGTTGTTGATATTTTTTTGATTTATTTTTATTTTAAATTCATTCTCTAGTTTTGCGATAATGCTTAAATATGCTAAAGAATCCCACTGCTCGGTATTTTCTTGAGAAGCTTTACTAGATAAATTTTTTACATTTAACACTTCAGATATTAAATTTATAACTTTTTTATTTATTTCTTTATCCTTCATTATTTAATTATATTTTTATTAATCATTTTCTTGTTTTTCTCAATTTTGTAGACAAAAACTTACCAAGATCATCCATAGATTTAATTGAGTTAAGTTTATTTTGGTTAAGAAAAAAAATTTTTTTTATTATTAATTTATTTTTTAATACCATTTATTGTTATCATTTTCTTATTATATTATAAACTTACATATTTCAACGATCTATTGTATTTGCAGCAAATTCATTTTTTTTAATTTAAAAATTGCTTTTTTAATTTTTGCTTCAGATTTATTTAATTTTTTTGATATTTCAAACAAAGAATTTTTTCCATCAGAATAAGTTAATATATCTAAATAAAGTTTTAATTTATTATTTACGGAATTTTTTTTGCTAAATGTTGGATAAATTTTTTTTTTTGTTAAAAAAGGTTCGCACAGAGTTCTAGATATTGGAAAAATTTGTTTTTCTAACAATTCAAGAGACTTTTTTAAAATTTTAAAACCACCCATGAGCCCTCTGGTTGTTACAACTGTTCCAATTTTATCTAATGAAGTGTGATACTCAGGATATTCACCATATTTTGATCTCATTAAAGAAGCTACAGGCAGATCAATACCGGGAGAACAATATTGTCTTTCATCGCCTCCCCTATCTAACCAAGAATATTTTTTATATTTTTTAACATTTTTATATAAAATATATTCGCCAATTGTATCAGCAATTGTATTTCCTTTTCTGGATGGCAAAAAAGAATGATTTCGATCGTCCCCAACACATGTAACATTATAGCCTGCTATCGTATTTTTTTTTAAATATTTATAATTTTTTTTAAGATAGGCTATTGATCCAATTGTTTCTGGAAGAAACAATATTCTATAACTGTATTTTAAATTCTTTTTTTTTAACAACCATTTTGCTAAAAAAGTAGTAACAACCATTCCAGAAATTTCGTTATTTGCCATAGAAGGATGACAAATGTTTGTTGATAACATAATCTCTTTTTTACTCTTTCCTGGGATTAATATTTCACCAATTGTTAAATTACCTTTTTTGAATTTTGAATTTATAAAAATTTCATATTTGCCATTTTTAATTTTCTTTTTTTGAGAATATTCCATACAAAAACCCCAGTCTTTTTTATAATAGGTGGTTACATATGGAATTGCGTTAGGTAAATTTTTTATTGAAAAGATTTTTTTTTTAAGTTCTCTTGCCGAAATAATTTTATGAATTTTTTTAGAATAACCCGCTACACTTAGATTATTTTTTTTAAAATCTAGAATTTTCTTACCTTTGTTATTTTTAATCCAACCATCTTTGATTTCCCATACTTTTGGCATTTTCCAATCAAACGCTTTAGTGCCACTTTTAATTTTAATTAATTTTAAATCTTTGCATTCATTTTTAATAATTTTTAAAGTTTCAATATTTCCTTGGCCAGTTAAGCTTCGATTTAAAGGCCATAGTTTTTTTGTCAGTTTTAACATTAATATTTAGTATTTTTTTTCTACATAAGACGTAGGTTGTCTTACAAAGCTCATTTGTTTAACTATATTTTTACCTATCGATTTTTCTAAAATTTCACTTTCCATTGGGGAGACGTGATTATTGTAATGATCAAGTATTAATATTCCTCCTTTAACTAAGCGAGACCAAACGTGAGGTATGGTATTAATTAGAACTTTTTCTATAGCACAATCTATAAAAACTAATTTAAATCTTAACCATCTATTTGATTTAATAAAATTTCTGAATTCATTGACCAGATTCATTTTTTTTATTACAGCGATTTCATCTAAATTTTGAACCTTGATCATTTTTTTAATTTCTTTGTAATTTGCGCTGTATTTATTTTTATGTTCCATATTATCATTTTTACCTGGCTTCATACCTTTAAACCAATCAAAGCCGTAAACTTGAGTTTGTGAGTATTTTTCAAATATTTTTACAAATTTGGCAAAAGAAAAAAAAGAGGCACCTTTCCATGTTCCAATATCAGCTATATGACCGCTCAAATTTTTAACTTTTTTGTAAATTTCATACAAAAAAATCAATCTTGCCATGTTCACATCTCCAACAAAAACTGGGAATTGATATATAAAATCAACTTTATCAATCCTTTTTTTCTTTATATAATTTATATAATTAAAATAAATCTTATCTTCTTTGGAAAATTTTTTTTTCATAATTAATTTTAAAATTTATCTCTTTTATTAAAATAAAATTACAAGCTTTAAATATTTTAATGAACACACACAATACTACATGTTATATTATATAATGTTCAATTATTGAACATTATGACCTATTTAAATAAAGCTTTCAAGATTTTAAATGAAACGGGCCATTCTTGATAGCTTTTTTGTCTTCTTTCACACTTGAGAAATAAAAATG
>Ga0187833_10006593_pt1 | contig 10691 bp, 4 predicted proteins | sample ETNtaG_37_FD_167968 | JGI IMG/M metagenome (GOLD analysis project Ga0187833, IMG submission 167968) | Marine microbial and viral communities from oxygen minimum zone, Eastern Pacific Ocean - ETNP2014_SV_400_PacBio MetaG (Illumina Assembly) | ecosystem: Environmental > Aquatic > Marine > Hypoxic... | reverse complement strand
CACGCTTGAGCCGCAGGAGCGGGTGGCGCACCTTCTTGACATAGGCACGGATCGCACCGCGCTTGCCGAACAGGGCGCGCGCCTTCATCCCACGCTTGAGCGCGTGGAACTGGCGGTTGGCCGCGCGAAGGTTGCCAAGGGCCATACCGTACTTTCCGGCCTCGAGGTTCGCTCGTGCCTTTGCGACATGAGCATCGATCTTCTCGAGCTTGGCCCGTTCCTGAGCGGTGGCCATGCCCTGCTCGTCAGCAGCGTCGAGGAAGCCGTGCACCTTGGCCGATGCCACCTCTGTCCTAGCAAGGAACTTGGTGGCCATGGCCTTCCTGGCCTCGCGCTCGAACACGCGCTTTAGCTCAGCACTCTTCTTCTTCACGTCCCGAGCGGCCTTGGCGATCTCTGCCTTCTTACCGCTGTTGAACGCATCGGTCAGCGCTGTCCGTGCCGCCTTGACCTCCGCGAGCTTCGGGTCCACGACGGATGTGTCGATGCCCTCTGCCTTGGCCTTGGCCACCATACGCTCAGCGCGCTTAACGTGGCGGTCGAAGGCTGCAAGACGCCGGGCAGCGACTCGCATGGCCACCGCCTTCTTGAGCTCATCGATCTCAGCTTTGTACTTATTACGGTGCTTGATCATGAACATACCGATAGCGACCTTGTCACCCTGCTGGAGCATACCCTTGTTCGCTTGCTGGAAGGCCACGGCGGCCGCCTTGATCGCAGCACCCTTCGTCTTGACGAGCTCCTTGTCATCGTCCTGGGCCGCGTCCTCGAGCTCTTGGATAGCATCGATGAAGGCTGTGCGCTTCTCGACGAGGGGCGTCACGTCACGCCCCTTGGAGCGGTGGAAGGCGATCATAGCACGAGCGAGGATGTCCATCTCCATGAGCCTACCCTTCACAGCGAGGAAGGCGACCACGGAAGCATCGTTGGTGAAGGGCTCGTCCTCCTCCTCGACGGCGACGACCTTATCAGCCTCCGCCACGACCTCTGCGGCGTCCACGTCCTCGACGGTGAGCTCACCGGCATCAACGGCCTCGGTGATAATCCCTGTCGCGTCCTCCTTGGTCATCTCGCCCTGGGCGACGGCGTTCTTGAGGATCCAGTGGATGTCACCAGCCTCGAGCTCACCCGCCTTGTGGGCCTGTACCAGGATCCAGCGCACGTCAGAGCGCTTAAGGTGGCCGAGCTTGTGGGCCTTTGCAATCATGAACCGCACGTCACTCCGCCGCAGCTCGCCGGCCTTGTAGCCATTGATAATGAGCCACTTCAGGTCCGCGCGAGCGAGGTGGCCGTTCTTGTACATGGCCCCTGCCAGCTCCATGAGGTCCGAGCGCTTGAGTTCTCCGGCCTTGTATGCCGAGACGACAAGCCACTTGAGGTCCGCCTTTGTGAGCACGCCGGCCTTGTGGGCAGCGCCAAGGATCTCACGCACGTCGTCGCGGGTGAGCTCATTGTTCTTGTAGGCATGAACGATGAGCCAGCGGACGTCCGCACGGCGCAGGTGCTTCTCCTTGTACATGTTGAAGATGAGCTCTCGTACATCGTCGCGGGTGAGCTTGCCCTCCTTGTAGGAGTTGATGAGCAACCACCTGAGATCAGCACGCTTGAGCGCGCGTCGGGCGTACATCCTCGCAAGTAACCGTCGCACATGGGCACGATTGAGCTTCTTGGCGACGTACGCATTGGTGATCGCCTCCTTAACGGCGACTCGGTCGAGCTCGCCGTCCTCTACAGCTGCACTCAAGGTATCACCTGCCGCATCAGCGGAGGTGTCATCGGTCACGGTCTCTACGGCTGTATCCGCGTCCTGGGCCAATCCGGCAGGGATGGTTCCCAAGAGTAGCGCTGCCAGCAGGAGCGCAATTAGTGTGTTGTGCTTCATGGTATTACCTCTATACCTATTTTAGTTAAAGAATAAAAAGACGACGTCGCAGGCCGAGACCTGCGGCGATGCCATCCAGGATTCCTATCTTCCCCTATGTTGGGATATCTACCGGGATGTCCAGGTCGTCGACATCCACATCTACACCCTCGTCGTCAGCATCCACCTTGACGTCACCCGTGTCAACCTTCACATCATCGCCGCTGACATCCACCTTGACGTCACCTGTGTCAACCTTGACGTCCTCACCGTCGACGCAGCCTGCGATCAGCACCAGGCTGATGACAAGAAGGGCACTGACCCGTCATCAAAAGTTATTGAAAAACGGGCCTTGCGTCTAGCGTTTTTTGGTTGTACCTATCAGGAATTAATTCGTTTCCCGTCTACCTCTTGCTTTCGGGAATGTAGCGTGCGAGGTTGAGAGCGGTGAAAATCCTCGCCTGGAGAGGATTCATCTCCTCAAGCTTTATCTCGATCTTATTGCTCTCCTTGTTCTCGACCACAGCAAGCCGTATGTCCTTCAACTCCTCGATCATCCGCCCAAAGGTGACGTCAATCCCCATCGTCTTCAGCTTGCGTGCGAGGTAGCGATAGAAGAGCATCCCCCAAACGCACAGTTCGACGTGGACGCGCACCCTGTTGTCCTTGCGCACCTCGATGGGCATGATACGGACGAACAGCCTGCCCTTGAAGCACGCGAAGTCGTCCTCGATGATGTTCTTGGAGTCGTACGCCTTGGAGATATCGGCAGTGGACCAGCCGGTGTTGTCCGTGAAGAGCACGCTCTTGCCGAATCCTTCCGGGCGCTCCCTTTCCTTTTCCTCATCGAGCCAGTACTCAAGGTCGAGGATGGTGGACCTCCTGTTCTTTCCAGGGATCTCGACCTCCTTCTTTCTGACCGTGTAGTGGAACAGGGCGCGGTAGTCCTTGTAGATTGCGTCGTTGATGGCACGGTGCAGCCCCTCCTCGGTCATGCGCCGCCCGCGCCCGCCAACGCGCCCCGCCTTGGCCTTCAACTCCTCCAGCGTTTCGATGATCCGAGCCGTGGTTCTGTCGTACGTGCCCTCCTGCTTCCTCCGGGTGCCATCGTTGTGCTTGGCCACCACCGTGAAGGGCCGGTCCATGCCGAAGAGCCCGACGTCGTCCCTCCGCAGCCCCGTCACCGCGTGCCCCTTGCCGGTCGTGTAGAGGGGTTCGTACTCCTTCGCGTCGATGGCCAGCAGTTCGGCGGCCACGGGATGGTCCCTCCGCAGGGCACCAACCACATGCATGTGCCCGAGGACGGCCTTTAGGTTGTCCACGGAGTTGTTGCCCTTGTCGAACACCAGCGTGAGGCCCTCTGTGTCGATGTTCAGCCTGACGAGGCGGTCCACGAGACGACCGAAGACCTTGGGGAAGAGCGTGACGTCGGGCTCGTTAGCCTCGTACACCTCGCTGAGGAACGGGATGTTCTCCTGACTGACGGCAAGGCCGAACGCGACGTGGTTCTTGTCGAACCGCATCTGCTTGCTCTTCGTCTTCTTCAGCAGCTTGCCGCCCTTCTCGATGTGGGTGAACACGTTGGTGGTGTCCCAGATGAGCGTGGTCGGTTTCACGCCCGGCACGAGCAGGGCGCGGGCCAGATCCTCCTCGATGTTCCGGATCGCCCCAGGATCTCCGCGCGACTCCTCTTCGGGGGTGAGCAGGTAGTCGAGGTGGTTGCGCACGTTCTGGCCCGAGAGCTGGTGCGGGAAGCTCCAGAGCAGGTGAAGGAATGTGTCCTTGTTGAACCACCGCTCCACCCCCTCCTTGCTCACGGGCGCGCTGCACCGCCCCATGAGCACGAGGAGGGCGTACTCGCCCACAGTGAGGCCTTTTATCTTCTTCTTGGACGTGTGCGTATCGACGACATCGACGAAGCCGAGGTCATCGGACACGGCGAGGAGGGCCGCGTCGAGGCCGAAGGGGAAGGACTTCAGCTTGACCTCAGGAAGATCCTTGTGGGCCCGGTAGAACTCGGCGATCTTCTCGGGGGTGCCCAGGTAGATCTGCCAGAGGGTCTTCACCTTACCATCGACCTTCTTCTTCTCCACGAGGTAGTAGTAGGAATACTTGCCGAACGTCTTCTTGACGAGTTGGACCATGAGGCTCAATAGTGTTAGGGTTTATTAGTTTTAAATTTGTTTGGGTAGTAACACGATTTTATTTGGTTTGTGTTAGGGGTGTCCTTGATTACTCATGGAGCCTCTATGGAAATCGTGGTACGCAAGGAAGATGGTGCAAAAAGTAGACGTTCAGATACGGGCCCGAATCAGATTACTTTTGAAGACGGGACTGAATATCCTTTTCCCCATGGAGGTCGGATGAGAACAAAAGAATAATAAAGGCGACGCCGCGGGGGTACCGCGGCGTCGCGTTACTCGTCTGTCTATCGGCAGCGTTCCTTAGAACGTCAGCACGCAGTAACCCGCTTCGCACTTCTCACCGTCGCCACAGGGCGGGTCACACTCCTTGTCCATATCAATCTGTTCGGGCACGCACATATCGAGATCATCGTCGTAGACGAAGCCATCGTCACACGTCTTCTCTCCTTCACCCTCAGGTGCCTTGTACACGCAGTCCCCGTCCTCGCAGTACAAGCCCTCGTCACAGTCATCGTCGGCCTGGCATTCGGACGGATCCAGAGTCGGATCTGGTGCCTTGTACAGGCAGTCCCCGTCCTCGCAGTAGAAGCCCTCGTCACAGTCATCGTCGGCCTGGCATTCGGACGGATCCAGAGTCGGATCTGGTGCCTTGTACACGCAGTCCCCGTCCTCGCAGTACTGGTCGGTTTCGCAATCATCGTCGACCTGGCACTTGGCGTTATCCTCGATGATGTCGACGCATTCGCCCTCGGTGCAGGCGCCAGTGCCGTCGTTACACGGCTCACCATCTTGCAGGAGCTCGCACTCGGCGATATCCTCGATGATGTCGACACATTCGCCCTGGGCACAGGCACCAGCGCCGTCGTTGCACGGCTCACCATCTTGCAGGAGCTCGCACTCGGCGATATCCTCGATGATGTCGACACATTCGCCCTGGGCACAGGCGCCAGCGCCGTTGTTGCACATTTCACCATCTACGAGGAGCTCGCACTCGCCGAGGGACGGCTCCGTCGTGGGTTCGGGCGTAGGTTCTAGCTCCTTGTATACGCAATAGCTGGCCTCGCAGTACTCGTCGGTGCTGCAGTCCTCATCGAGCTCGCACTCGGCGGTGTAACCATATTCAGAAAGGTCCTCCTCGCCGATGCTATCGTCAGTCAGAGGGATACAGAACTCCTCTTCGCAGTAGAAGCCCTCTCCACAGTCGTCGTCTGCCTGGCACTCAGCTTCGTACCCCTCGTCGATGTATTCATCACCGAGGTCATCGCCACCTACGTACTCGCAGATGCCGTCAAAGCACAGTTCGCCCTCGAGACAGTCCTCATCTACAACACATCCCAGCTCGCCGAACTCGTCGAAGACCTCACCGGACTCGTCGAAGTAGTCCCCGGCCTCATCCAGAAGATCTTCGGCCTCATCAGCGAACTCCTGCTCGAGCTCCTCGTCGATTAGCTCCTCGGCATCGTCGAATAGGTACTCGACATCGTCGTCGAGCTCGATGAAGTCGATGTCGTCGCCCTTGCACGAAGAGATGCAGATGTACTGCTCCTCAGGATCGTCGATGTCCCCACAGAGGGCGTCGCACTCTTCCTCGGGGATGAACTCTTCCTCAGGGAAGTCCTCGTCACCATAGCCGCTGCACACGCACTCGCCATCAAAGCACATGGGTGTGTCCATACCGATGGCCATGGGGCACTCGAGACCTCCGCAATCGTCATCCGCCTGGCACTTATCGAGCTCGGGCTCGGTAGGCCCGATGGGTCCGGTGGGCTTGTTGTTCTTCATCCACGCATCACGCTTGTGCTCAACGCACTTCCGGATGCAGATGTTCATCTTGGCAGCGCCTCCGCGCATCTCGCCAGCCATCTGGACGGCGGCCTTGGCGAGGTCCATGCCCTGCCGGAACTCCCTTGCACCCTCGCGAGCAGCGCCCGATGCTCCGAAGAGCGCAGGTCGGGGCTCGTCCCCGGGACCACCCTGGCCGGGGCGGTTGGCGAGAGCCCTCTCTCTAAGATCCCTGCACTTCGGCGTGCGGAACGCAGGCCTTGCAGGATTCAGGCATTCAGGAGGTATCTTCGGAGCAATACCTTCACGGGGCTGCTCCCTTGGCGGTTGCTCCTTGGGAGGCTGCTCCTTGGGAGGCCGCTCCTTGGGAGGTTGCTCCCCACCGTACTTACCGGCCTGGCCAGTGAACTTCCTGGCAGCGGTGTTAATGTCGATGTTGAGCTTGTTAGCACAGTCCATGGCACACTCGGCCCTGGCCAGCTGCATGTCGAACCGGTTACCAGGGCGCTCAAGGCGCTTGGCGATACCGGGAGGCGCGATGCACTTGGTCATGCACTTGGCCTTGTTCTTCTCGCCCTTGCACTTATCCTGGCACTTCTTCATGTGCTTGGGCGGGACCACGTGCTTGGCCACGGTCTTGATGCGACACTTCTCCATGCACTGCATGTGCTTGAAGGGACTGCGCTTGTACTCAGCGCACTCCTCTTGGCACCCGCCGAAGTTAAACTTGATCTTCGGGCGCTTTGCAGCGCACTTGTAGGTGTAGGCCATGGCCGCCTTCTTGCACCCTTCCTCGCACCTGGCGAAGCAGAGCTCAGGCTTGCACTCCTCGACCTTCTTACACTCGCGGGTGATCTCATCACCCTCGCGCGTCACCTTGCAGCGCTCGCGAGTGATGCACACGTCCTTGGTGTTTGCGCACTTGCGCTCACAGCCGTCGAAGCACTTGTTTGCGACCTTGAAGGCCTCGCCCTCACACTTGCGCTTGTTCTCGTGCTGCTGACCCTCCTCGAGGGACTCATCCTCGCACTTGTCGAGGCAGCCCTTCTTGTCGCGGGCGAACTTGCACTTTGCAGCACAGATGTTGTCGGTCAGACCGGGACGGAAGAACCGCTTGCCCAGGCACTTGGGGACGCACTGTTCCACACCCGTTTGACACTTTTCCTCGCTGGACTGCTGACAGAAGTTGTTGCAGTCATCGATCTTGGCCTCGCACTTATCGAGGAACTTCTCGGCCTCGGCCTCGCAGTTCTCGATGGATGCCTCGGCCTCCTCCTGGATGGCACCGCACTCGTCGAGGCATAGGCCATACTCGGCCTCGGAGGCCTCGGCGTCCTCGGTATCCTCAAGGATGAAATCACAGCTAGAGAGACACTCGTCGACGACAGCGCTCAGGTCCTGGTCTCCGACCTCGGCACAGCGGGCAAGGATGTCCGCGGCACCGTCCTCGCACTCAGCAGCATCCGCGGAGCACCGCTCCTCGCACCCGCCGATGAAGTCCAGGCACCGGTCGAACTCCTCGTCGCATCGGTCCTCGCACATCCCCATCCGGTCCTCGAAGCCCTCTGCGAGATTCTTGGCCTCAAAGGCTGCGGCAAAGAGCTTGCCCTTGGCAGCGTCCTTCTTAGCGTTCACGCGAGTGGCGGTCATGCACTTCGAAAGCTTATGCTTCGTCTTGGAAGCGATGATGCGGGCGCGGCGGTAGTCGACACCGTCAAACTCGCTTAGCACGTCGTCGGCCATGCCCTCGGCATCGGCGATGAGCGCTGCGCACTCGTCCGCGATGAAGCCGGCGGACTGCGCTTCCTCCATGAAGCCCTTGAAGTGTTCGAACTCCTTCATGATGCCGTTTGCGAACCGGTCCATGCCGGCCCGCTCCTCGTCCAGGAGCTCGTCGATCTTTTGCCGGGCAAGATCCTTGTCACCGGCGTAGAACTTCTTGATAGCGCCCCAGCGCGCGTTCTTGGCATCGTTATGGGCCTTGCGCAGTGTCTTGAGCGCGAGGTCGAGCTTGCCTGCGGCCTGGGCCTCATTGGCCTTGGCGATGATGGCCTCGGCGGCCTCGTACCTCTTGAGCGCATCCTCGATAGCTGCAATCTCCTCCTCGGTCTCGGCCGTGGCCTCAAGCTCTTCGAGCTGGGCTCCCAGGTCCATGAGGAAGGCTTCAGCCTCCTCGAGGGCCTCTGCGAGCCTGGCATCGAGCTTGTCCTTGTTCTTGGCAAGGCGCTCTGCGGCCTTCTCCTTGAACTTTTCGCGCTTCTCGGCCCACTCATTCTTCATGGCCTTAGCGCTCTCAACGAGCTTGCGGCCAATGTCCTTGGCGGACATGGCGTCCACCCGAATGCCCTCGGTGAGGAGGAGCTGGGCGGCGATCTTGCTCACCATCTCGGGCTTGCCGACCACCTTGACCTCCTTTATGCCCTTCTCGATGATGAAGGCAACGAGGTCCGGGATCTGGCTCTCGTCCTTGATGATCTTGGCCGCAGCCTTCTCAGGCATGGCCGGTAGCGCGATGACGTTCTTGAAGTCGACACCGGGAGCGAGCACGAGGAGGCGGGTGACACCCTCTTTGATGAGCTCGTCAACGACCTTCTCTTCGACTTTCTTGGTTACTTCCTCGGTGTCCTCGCCCGAGATGAGCTCAACCTCTATATTAAGGGCCTTGAGCTCCTCGGTGACATTGGCATCGAACGCTTTACCGATGAGGTAGACCTTGGCCACACCCAGATCGGTGAGGGCCGATGCAACCTCGGCGGCGAGCACATCGTTGCCCGTGAGCAGAACAGGAAGATAGTCCTTGGCTGCCAGTGACTTGGCCACTGCCAGGAGCTCGACCTCGTTCCCCTCGTTGTTACCTAGAACGTCGCTGACCACAACGGCCTCATCGACGCCCTCGCTGAAGAAGTATTTAGCGATCTCGGCGGACGTACCGTACCGGGTTGCACCCCACAGGCGGGTAACTTCGAATCCGTCTGTCACAAGTTCTTCCTCGATGGCTGCCGAGATTACGGCCTCACCACCAATGAGGATGATCTCGTCAGGCTTCTCTTCGTCAAGGAAGGCCTTGATATCATCAGAAAGGGCTTCCTTTTCCGTGAGGAGTATGCTCAAACCCATATACTCTGCTGCTGCACCCGATACGATCGCATCGGGATAGTTCGCGTCCGTCGCAATGATGACGCCCGGAAGCGCCCCATCGGCTGATTCTCCACCCAGGTCCTCTGCAAGTCCTACAGACAGCAGCAGTACCAAAGATAACAATAGTGCCTTCGCCTTCACCTTCAACATAGTATCACAGTCCGTCTTCCAGATAAGGTGTGAACGATTTAAAACGTTTTCTGTGAACGATTGAAACGATCGTTGATGCGATTATCGTAGGCATTATAATTACGAGCTATATCGTTAAAGAACGTTTCCCTATGTTTTTTAGGCGTTATACCATAATAATTGCAGGTTCTAGTGGAATTCCGCCATGTGTTGCGCCCTATAGAAGCTAAGTGCGCTTTAATTAATGCATATACCATTATTGTGTGAGATTCTTCCAGTATACGGTCATTCTCGTTATGAGATACATTCTTTGTCGTGCGTCATCGTCGAAAAAAGAGTCTTCGAGTCTTCCTTACCTCGAAAATGGACCGCTCGCACACCTACTGTGTGAGCTTGATCCTGTTCACGCGACCCATCCCTTCTTTTACCAGGATGCCCCGTGCCTCCATGTGGTTCAGGAGCTTGCTCAGCTTCGCCTTGGAGAATGACACCTCAAGGACCAGTATGTTCTGGTTGAGTTCCCCATCAGCCCCTAGCAACGCGTCGACGACCTCACGCTCGTCCCACTTCAGCTCGGCCTTGGGGTACGTCGTCACGCCGCTCCCCTCGGAAGTCGCTAAAGGATACAACCCCCGTCCGACAACAGCGACGAGGATACCTAGGACCGAACCGATCGCGAGGAACATCGCCCCTTGCCCCATGCTCAGGGAAGGTACTTCACGCTCGACTACCATGACTGTGGGCACCGGCCTCTCAATGATGGTCTCGATGCGCTGTGGTGCTTGGAACTTCACGAAGATATCAAAGCTCCGCTCAATGAGGTTGCTCCTCGACCACTCGAGGATGAGACGTCGACCGTCAGTTGATACGAGGGCCTGAGGGACCATGACTGGCTCCGACTCGTCGAGCTCGTCTGTCTGCACCATGAGGAAGTGACCCTCAGGTAAGTGGAGTCGGACATTGAGCTCATCAAGTTCTCTAGGAAGGGAGAGGCGACCGGAGAAAAGTGACGAGGTGTTGTAGCGCTCGATGAGGCCCTTGACCCTGAAGGACGCTGAAAATGACAGGGTTACGTTCGGTGCAAGGGCCGGACTGAATGACACCACCAACACCTTGTCCGAGGTCCTGTTCATGGTGAGCGTGACACTACCATCACCCTCCACTGAAACGTCGAAAGCTTTTGCCGGGATGCGTGTAAAGACGTCCAGTAACGGCTCCTCACCGACGTTCGTGAGCGTGTAGGTGAGAATCTCGGCCGCGACACCATCATCTGAAAGATCATAATCAACGGAAAGGCTCTGCACGGAGACGTCGGCGGATCCCACGAGCAATAGGAGCGTGAGCAGGAGCGCGGCCTTCCGCAATCGCATTGAACCGGTCTTGTGAGGAACGATACATAAATGTATCGTCGGTCCGAGTGAGGGAGAAGAACACCGTGCGCACCTCGGACGATTTAAATAACTGACACGAGGGATTGAACTGTCCGACCCAGAGCCTGACGAGTGGATACAATGACATCCTTCGACCTGACCGCCTCCTTCTCACCGGCTGGCGACCAACCCAGGGCGATCGACAAGCTGGTCGAAGGTTTCTCTCACCACAAGCACCAGACGCTTCTCGGTGTGCCCCGTCCGGGC
>Ga0187833_10006591_pt1 | contig 10694 bp, 10 predicted proteins | sample ETNtaG_37_FD_167968 | JGI IMG/M metagenome (GOLD analysis project Ga0187833, IMG submission 167968) | Marine microbial and viral communities from oxygen minimum zone, Eastern Pacific Ocean - ETNP2014_SV_400_PacBio MetaG (Illumina Assembly) | ecosystem: Environmental > Aquatic > Marine > Hypoxic... | reverse complement strand
GATGGTATGGCAGGCCACACATATTTCCTGAAATAGAACCTGACCTTCTCTGGCCGATTGGGCGGAGGGCTCCGAGTAAGGCACAAGAATGGACGGCTGCGCATCGACGGGCGCTGCTATCTCCTGCACCACATCTGTACCTTGAGAGCCTACGCTGGTCATGATGCCAGCGCGAATCACCACACCGCGAGTTACCAAGCCGAGAAGTATGAACGCGCCTATAAAGAGGATCAAGTCACGGGGCGTAACGGGGCGTTGATCCCATGCAAGCTGGGGTTCTTCGCTCATTGTTGGTTATCTCCTTCTTAAATGTGTTTGCATTTTTATAACGGAGCTGATGGTTCTCTCCGTGCCGGCAATTCAGCAATCACTGTCAACAGGTCTGAACTGCGAGCGCTGAGGCGCTGACTGGTAATTACCTGTACGTGATTGGCGCTGAGATTTGCATGGATAATTGGTAGGTCGGGCTGCGCAGTGAGCAATTCGCCCAGAGTTGTTTTTGTGGTATCCCCCAGAATCATATCAGCCAGAATGATCACGTCGGGCTGCAATTGGTCAAGGGCTTCCTGAGCCTCCGGAAACGTTTCGGCCCGTCCAACGATATCAATGTCATCCACGGCGGCTGCGAGTAAATGGATCAGACCTTCCGCGTAAACAGAACGGCCGAGCAGAAAGACTCGACGCCTACCCACAAAACCCGTTAGCCTTCAAAAGCTGGGGAATTCATTGTTATAAATGGTACAAACTCTTTGGGTAATAGTCATCATCCTTCGACACAAAAAGGGATGAAAAAAAGAGCGATTCGCACGAATCGCTCCAATAAAGGACTAATCCTTTATGAAAGGTGAGGCATGTTCCACCCGCCTCGATCATGTTTTGGGGTTCACATCTTCCGTTCACCTTGCTGCAGCCGGTCGCGCACCGCGTAAGCAGCCGCCTGACGACGGTTGGGAACGTGGAGCTTGCCCAGGATGCTGCGTACGTGGCTTTTGACTGTGTTCAGACTGATGTTGAGCGTCGTAGAAATTTGGGCATTGCGATCGCCTTCAGCCACGAGCGCCAACACTTCCTGCTCTCTAGGGGTTAACGGTTCACCAGGTTGATTGGAAGACAAGCGGCTTGTCGCCTGCTTGCTCAGCCGGGCAAACTCTAACAGGATGCGGCCTGCCAACGCCGGCGAGAGGGCCGCCTCACCGCTCAACGCGCCGCGCAAGTAGGCCAGAAACTCGGGCGCGCCCGTGTCTTTGAGTAGGTAGCCCTGCGCGCCGGCCTTGATAGCTTCGAAGAGTTTCTCGTCCTCTTCCACGACTGTCAGAATGACAACGATTGTCTCTGGAAGTTCCTGCTTGACGAGAGTCGTCGCTTCCAATCCATTGGACACAGGCATCATCAAATCCATCAGGATCAGGTCGGGCTGGAGGCGGCGGGCCATCTGAACGGCTTCCAGACCATCGCCGGCTTCGCCCACCACTTCCATGTCCGACTGGGCTGCGAGCAACGAGGCAATACCATCTCGAAACAAATCGTGATTATCCACCAGCATCACGCGCGCTTTGCTCATGCGGCCACCTTTTCAGTTGTCTGAGACACTAAGTCTAGCGGGTAATATACGCTCACCCGGGCGCCAGCTCCCGGCGTCGATTGAATCACGGCATACCCACCGCTGCGTTCAGCGCGCGTGCGCATGATCTCCAAGCCCCAGTGATTGGGAGAGTCGACCAACGCAGCCGGATCGAATCCCAATCCATTATCGACAATGGAGAACACGGCCTCGGCGTTGTGAGTTTCCACTGCCAGGGTCGCCTGGGTGGCGCGGGCGTGCCTCCGGACGTTTGTTAGAGCTTCCTTCACGATTTGAACAACCTGGACCTGCGCCTCGGGGCTTACCTGCAATGCACGCCGGTCGCGAGCAACGAATTCGACCGGCAGTCCCGCCACCTGCTCAAACTCCACAGCTGCTTTTGCCAGACGGGTTTCAAATTCAGCGGTCGTTCGGCGCGGGGCGCGCAGTCCGCTCAAGGCCCCCCGCACATGAGCATAGGCAGATTCAACAGCCTCTCGGAAGCCGTCCACGCTTCGCAACGCCGCGATTGTTTCGCCAGCTTCCAATTGCGCTTCAAGTTGATCAGCGCGCAGATTCAGGAATCCCAAAGTCTGCGCCAACCCATCATGCATTTCAGTCGAAATACGTTCCCGTTCGCCAAGAATAGCGAGCTTTTCGGATAGTTCGTGCAGGCGAGCATTTTCCAGGGCAATGCCAGCGGTGTTAGCCAGCAGGGTCAACACTTGCTTTTCTGCAGCGCCGAAAGTTCGCCGCGAGCGGTCGGCCACACACAGCGCGCCGACGATTTTGTCGCTGGCGCGGAGCGGCGCAGCCATTTGGCAGGGTTGGAAGCCCGGTTGTAGTATCTGGCAGCCACAGCCATTAACACAATCGGTCGTTTGCCCCTCAAGTACAACATCACGCGCTATTCCCTCGGTTACGAGTTGCGCCCTTTCTTTGACGACGCCATTCGGGCCGAAGAAGGCCGCTGCTCTCAATTCCTGGCTTTCGTCATCCAGTAGACAAAGCACGCCAACTTCGGAGTCGAGCAGCTCACCAGCTTTCTGGACAACTGTGTTAAGCACCTCGTCAAGTTTACGCTGTGCGTTGATCTCGGCGCTCACATCCAACAGCGTAGCCAGTTCGCGGGTACGGGCTGCCACGCGCGTTTCCAACTTGGCGGCCCAGCGCTCCAATTTGTGGCGGGACTCGGCCAGCTTGCTGCGGGTAACGTCTAGGCTGTGGGTCAACTTGCCGATTTCATCCTCACCGCTCGGAACAATCGGCGTGGTCAGGTCGTCGTCGGCCATACGGCGAGCGGCGGTCTCCAGCGCGCGTACCGGCTGCACGATGTTACGCCAGGTAATCCAATAACCAGTAGCCAGCAGCAAGACGGCGCCGCCGAAAAAGGTTGCCAAGATGAGGCGCAAGTAGGCAACCCTCCGCTCTGATGCGGCTTCAAACAACCGCACGGACCTGTCCACATTTGCTAGCAATGTGAGCGAGCCGGTTTCGATTTGGGCAACGACGGAGCTGGTGAGCGGTGAAGCGGGGGATATCGACAACAGGGCGTCTACGTTGCGTTTGAAAAACGTCCAATCAGACCGCACCGATTCCAACTTGGCTCGCACGCCCGGGTCGGCAGCAGCTGGCAGTATCACGAACTGACCATCCAAGTAGGGGGCCGAGCCGCCATCCAGCAGCGCAGCCAGAGTTTGGTCGAACGTGTTGGCTGCCTCCCGCAGGGCTACGACGTTGACGGAGTCTGTGCCCGCCTCGGCGTACTTTTCTGTTTCCAGGGCGTAGCGACCCATCTCCTGGATGAGCATGCGCTGTCGCCCGGCCAGGTTGATCACCACAGCGTCGGTTTCCAGGGCGCGCAGGGAAACTGTAGTGACCGCTGCCGAGCCGAGAACCAACATCAGAAACGCAACCAATATTGTCCTGATGCGAGCAGAAATTCCGTGAGGTATGGACTGTCCTTTCCGTTTTTTCATCTAACTATTGATTATAATGACCGCTCGCCGTTTAGCGTCCCTATCCGGGTGCAATTGCCGACAGGACAAGCTGCCCGCAGCGGATCAGCAAGCATGGCCTGCTTCAAAGGGAAACCGGGTCGGCAGTCATCCAGAGTCGCACCAACTCATTTGCAGACATAAGCTTCTCCTTGTCTGATAATACAAGTAGCCATGGGTGGCCCGCTATTATACTACCGTGCCGGCACGCTCGATGCCAGCGACATAAATCACATCGTTTGCAAACGAATGTCAGGCTTAGGCGGGCCTCTGGCAAGATTCTTGCTGCACTATTAGCACGCTGCACGTCGGCTCGAACACTTAGCCAACAAGTGACGCCACAGCACAGAGGCAATAATATGCTCCGACAACGGTGGTTTCTTGCGGTTTCTTGCGCACTGGCGGTTGCCTGCGCTCCACTCACCAACTTGATGGCGCCCGCACCTACCGCTGTGCCCACGCCAATCCCCACGCCCACTCCGGCCCCCGACCCGTGCAGCGCAGAGGCCATGCGCAAACTGGAGGATAAAGTCAAGTCGTTGGCGGAGCGTTATATGGAAACCTCCAAAAAAGAGGGAAGCTGGTTGCCCTTGCTGCCAGATTTGATGGCCCTGCGGCAGGACGTGAAGCAGTTCTTAAATCTCCCGCGCTGTGCTGAGCGGATGAGGGATGCGCTGAGCGAGTACACCGATTTAGACACCACGAAATTGCAGCGCCTTATGGAGGGTCTGGCCGCGGGTAGCATCGAAGATGCCATGCAGGCAGCGCGGCACTGGCTGGAAGATAAAGTTGATCTACCCGCCTCGGGCGACCAATAAGCCGCCGGTGCGCAGAGCATAAAAGCGACCCTTTCAGGTCGCTTTTATTTGCCCGGTGTCACCGAGTTTACCGCACCTCTACTACAATGCGCCGTGGTTTGGCTTCTGCGGCTTTGGGGAGCGTCAGTGTCAGTACCCCGTTCTCTAGGGCTGCGCTGGCTTTGCCAGCCTCTAGCACGGCGGGAAGTCGCAACCGCCGCCTGAAACCGCCCATTTTCCGCTCCCGCACCAGGTAGCCATTCTTGTCTGTTTCCTTCTCGGACGACACCTGCGCAGAAATCGACACCAATCCATCCTCAACCTCGATGGAAAGGTCTTCCGCCCTCACGCCGGGAACGCCGGCAGTGAGCACATATTCGTCCTCACTCTCCTTGACGTCCACATCCAGATGGTCCTCAAAGGCTTCCGATTGCGGCGCAAAGAAACCGTCATTCAGAAAGCTATCGAAGATACCCCGCATGGGCAGGAAGGGTCGGTAACGTACTAAACTTGTCATGATGTTCACCTCCGTCATAGTTTTACTGAGCGCTCAGTCAGGGTCATGATAGCCGCGCACAGTTAACAATGCGCTGGCGATTTCTATGAAACATATAAGAATCGGAAAAGCGGCTGCGGTAATCGGCGGAGTGTGTTCGCGTGGGTTACGGAGCGAGGCGAACCACTTCTGACAGAAACGCGAAGCGTTGACCCGAGGCCTGCAGCTGCGGCAACACCTGCTGCAACGCCCGCAAAGTGTTGGGGCGCACATGCCCGATTCCGACGGCATAGCCCCGCTCCCTGGCCAGTCGCGCCAGCTGCTGCAGCTGGACGAGCACATAGTCCAGATCGTCAACATTGTCGATGAAAATGTCACGTCGCGCGGCCGCAACCCCGCCCGCGTACATTGACTGCATCGCCACGCTGTCGGGAGTGGTGACGCTGTCCAGAAAGAACATGTCCGTTCGACGCAGCTCGGCGGCCAGCACGTCCATCACGCGGGCATCTCCGGTTGCGGCGGAACCCTGATGGTTGTTCATGCCGACAGCCTGTGGCATTTCCGCAAAAGCCCGGCGCACACGGGTGGTGATTTCGCTTGCGTTCATCGTAGTGATGAGTCTGTATTCAATTTCGCCCGGGGCGGGCCCGAGCGCCTGCATGGGCATATGCAGCAGCACTTCATGCCCACGTTGGCGCGCCCGCGCAGCCGTCCCGGTGCTGAACTGGCGGCCGGGAATAACAGCGAATGTCAGCGCGGCATCCAAGCTGAGAAAGCCATCCACAACCCAGTCGTTACGATAACCGAAGTCATCTATCACGATGACCACAGGATTGCCCGCAGGCCGCGAAGAGACGGCAAGTGCCCCAGAATGCAGCGCAACCGCAGGGCCAAAATCCGTATCAAGTTTTTGCGCAGCGCAGCCCGAACCCGGGCCGAACGCAGGCAGCCGGTCCAGCAACGGCAGCACGGCGGCAATTTCAAATCTGTGCCCACCCACCGTGCGTACCGCAGAAATGAATTCGGGCGAACAGCCCTGCTCAGCCAGTGCGGAGCCGGGCTGCGGGTACAGCAGCAGCAAAACAGCGATAATGACCCCCAGCGTCCACGCTCCGGCTTTGCAGCGAAATCTCACCCGAAGATTCTCTCTCGCGCGTGCGAATGAATCACCAGCGCAAAAAAAGAAGGCGCGCCCTGCACACTGGCGCTATCGGCCGAAATGGCTGCACGCACGCGCTCGCCGTACGCGCGGGGCAGCCGTCGTTCACTGCGCGCACGCCCCCGCGCGAACAATGGGGTTGTTATGAGTTCGGTGTGGAGCGCATTGCAGGCAGCGCCGCCCAACCGGTACAGGCGCGAATACGAGCAATCGTTGAACATGCGCGTCAGCAGCGAAACTGTGCGCGGCGTGTACTGGCGCACTCCGTGCCACTGGTAGAGCCTGAGCCCGGCGGCAGAGGGAAACAGGTGCAGTTGAAGGACCGGCTTCCGGATGCGGCCGACGAACGCACGCACTGCAGAGAAAAAGTCAACGTCATTGCGCAAGTGCTCGATGGCGGATTGCGAAACAATCAGATTTGTGTCACCCGAAAGGTGATTGCCGATATCATCCGCATCAGCGCAGAAAAAGCGGCATTCCGCATGATGGGATTCCACGTTCTTCCAGTTTTCATGCGAGCGCACGTCAACGCCAAAGTACGTGGCCACCCTGCCCCCAGACCAAGACTGCAAGCGGGGGCCGTTATTGCCGGAACCACAGCCGACTTCCACGATATTGATGCGCCCCAGCTCATCCTGCATGCGCTCCCAAGGAAGTTGCATCAGAAACAGATTCGCCAGCGTGCGCGAGGGTGAAGCCTTGCCGGAATGAGACTGGCGCCGATGCTCGTCCGAAAGGTCGGGTGCAAAGTCCCGCAGGGCAAGGCTCTTGTCTTTTGCATTCGGGAACCACACATTGTTGAGCACGTTCAGCACCATCCACGGCGCTTTCCCGAAATGGCTCAAACCCCCATCGCTGTTGAGGCGATGGCCAGAACTACTTCGCATTGCAGCATCGCAAATGCATGCCGCACCTTTTCTGTGCGCTCGCTGCGGTCACGCGATTTTCACCACCACGCGGCCGGGCGACTCGCGCCGTTGCAGCAGCTGCAACGCCTCAACAGCGCGCTCCACCACCAGCACATGCGAAAATGTGCACGCGAATTTCCCCGAGCCGCCACATGCGCATCGATGGAGCAATCGCTGCGCGCACGGTTTCCGGCTGGCGCTCGGCATAATCTCCCACGTACACGCCCACCGAATCAATCACCACATCCACGCCGGTACCATCCGTCAACTCCATCACGCGTTCGCGCAAGTTCTCATCCCGGTAGTTTACACCACACCGTGTGAGGCCCCGCGCTCCGCGGCAAGAGAGAGCTTTGCCGCACTGCCAGCCGCCGCAATCACTTCAGCGCCAAGTTGGCGATCCAGCTCAACGGTTGCTAGGCCGACCCCACCGGCAGCACCCAGCACCTTTTAGCCTTTCCCCGGACGCAAGCTCCCCGCGCCTCTGCAGCGCAATAATTGCCGTACTATACGCAATTGGTAATGCGGCTTCCCTGACGAAATCTAAGTCATCAGGGATGCGCACGCATGTCGCCGCTTGCACGGCAACCCGCTCGGCGAACCCGCCATGGTAACGACAGATTGCCATCGCGCGGTCACCCGGCCACAAATGCTCCACTCCCGTGCCACACGCAAGCACCTCCCCGGCGGCCTCGAAACCGGGCGCAAAGGGCAATTGCGGTCGGAACTGGTAGCGCCGCGAAATCATCAGCAATTCAGCGAAATTGAGCGCACTGGCGTCCACGCAAGGCAGCACCTCCCCGGCAGCCGGGCGCAGTTCCGGCAGCTCGCCTAGCTGCAGGCTCTCTGGCGGCCCCCATTGGGAGCAAATCACAGCTCGCATCGTTTCCCCGATGGCGCTGACATGACAGCGCACATTTTATTGCCAAGCTACATACTCTGCAAGCTGCAGCCAAAGCTTCTGGTAGAATCATCCTCATGCAGATGAACCTCGAGAACACCCCCACCGAAAACGGCATCGTGCGCCTGAGCGCGGTGGACAAGACCTTCCACGTCGGCGACAGCGCCGTGCGCGTGCTGAAAGGTATTTCCTTTTCGGTGCAGGCGGGCGAATTCGTCAGCGTGGTGGGCCCCTCGGGCAGCGGAAAATCCACCTTACTCAATATGATGACCGGCATCGATGCGCCCAGCACGGGCGAGGTGGTGGTCACCGGTCGCGCCATCCACGCAATGAGCGAAAACGCGTTGGCGGCATGGCGCGGCGAGAACGTGGGCATCATCTTCCAGTTTTTCCAGATGCTTCCAGCGCTAAACCTGCTGCAAAATGTGATTCTGCCGATGGATTTCGCGGCCAAGTACCCGCGCCACGAACGCAGCGACCGCGCCGCCGAACTGCTGCGTATGGTCGGTCTGGTGGACCAGTTGCACAAACTGCCCAACATGGTCTCCGGCGGGCAGCAACAGCGCGCTGCCGTCGCGCGCGCTCTGGCAAACGACCCGCCGCTGCTGGTGACGGATGAACCGACCGGAAATCTAGATGGGCGCACCGCGGATGACGTTTTCGAGCTTTTCCTGCGCCTTTCTGCGCAGGGAAAAACCATTATCATGGTGACGCACAACACAGAACTGGCCGGTCGTGTCCCGCGCTTGATTGAAGTGAGCGACGGCCGCATCGCGCGCGACGAGCCGACCGGCGCGACTGTTGAGGCCGCATGAGCGTGCTCTGGCGCAAACTCTGGTTCGACCTGTGGGAGCGGAAAACGCGCACCCTGCTGGTGATCATGAGCGTGGCTGCCGGCGTCTTTTCAATCGGCACAATCTTCGGCATGAACGACCAGCTAGTGCGCGGCATGGATAGCGCCCATCGGGCCACCTACCCCTCGCACATCAACATGTTTCTCTCCCAGTCCATCGACCAGAACATGGCGCACCAACTGGCGCGCATTTCGGGCGTCGCCGCGGTGGACATCACCAACCAGATTTCGGTGCGCTACAAACGCCGTGGGGATGAAAGTTGGCAGCCCGGCATGGTCGCCACCCGCCCCGACTACGATGACCAGCTTTATGACCTTATCACCCTGAAAGCCGGCGATTGGCCGGCCAAGAACGCGTTGGGGGTTGAAAGACTGGCGAGCGAGCATTTCGACATTCAAATCGGCGACGAAGTGCAGGTCGAGCTGGCCGATGGAACCGGTCGTTGGCTGCCGGTCACCGGCCTGATTCGGCACCCTTTCGTGGAGCCACCCTCCTTCGGCGGTGACGCCCTTTTCTTCATGAACGCGCAGGGCCTGGCGCGTCTGGGAATCCCCGAGGGCGCGTACTTCAATTTGAAGGTGCGCGTCGAACCGTACGACCGCGCCAACGCCGAGGCCATGGCCTCCGAAATCAAGAACCGCCTTTCCAAGGAACACATCACGGTCGGGGCCACGTTCTTTCAGGAGCCGGACGAACACTGGGGCGGCCAGATGTTGGATGGGGTGATTCTGGTGATGGAAATCCTGGCCGTGGTCTCGCTCTTCATGAGCGTGGTGCTGGTCACCAACACCATGACCGCGATCATCACCGAGCAGACCAATCAGATTGGCATCATCAAGGCCATTGGCGGCAGACAGCGCGAGATAATCCACCTCTATCTCAGCGGCGTGCTGTTGTACGGGATACTGGCGCTCGCGATTTCGCTGCCTCTCGGCGCGACGATCGCCTACGGCGGCAGCCGCCAGTTCCTGTATTTGTTCAACATTGACCACGAGGTATTCCAGCTCTCGCAGCGTGCCGTACTTTATCAGGGTCTGGCTGCTCTGGCCGTGCCGGTTCTGGCAGCGCTGTGGCCGGTGCTGCACGGCGCCGCCATCACGGTGCGCGCGGCAATTGCAAGTTACGGCCTCGGCAGCGGTCATTACGGCGGCGGCTGGCTGGAGATATGGGTAGCCCGCATCGGACAGCGCTATCTCGCGCCGGCGCACGCACTGGCGGCCGGAAACATGTTTCGCCGTATAGGGCGGCTGCTGCTTACCCAGTTCGTGCTGGTGGCGGCCGGAGCTATGTTCATAGTCGTGATGACCCTCTCCAAATCGCTGCTAATGACGGTGGAAAACGACATGAAGCGGCGCGAATATGATTTGCGCCTGCTATTCGTCCGGGACCAGCGCGTCCCGCGCACGCTCAATATCGCCTTCTCGGTCCCCGGCGTAGAGCAAGCCACAATGTGGTACAGCCATTCCGCCGCGGTGCTGCGCGCCGGGCAACGCACGCGCGACGCCGGATCGGCCTCGCAACTTGTGGGCGTGCCCGTGGAGAATGCCATGCACCGGCCGATAATCCTCTCCGGCCGCTGGCTGCAGCCGGAGGACGGCAACGCGGTGGTCATCAGCAAGGAACTAGCCGAAGACAACCACATCGCCGTCGGCGACGTCGTCACTCTCGACCTGGACACGCTCAGCTCAGATGAATGGAAGGTGGTCGGAGTGTATCAATTCGTCTTCCGAAAAATGGGTGAGCCAGACCCGCTCTACGCGCCGCTTTCGGCCGTGTACCGCTCCGCTAAGAAACACCAGTACGGAACGCAGTTGCTTGTGCGCACCGCGTCGTCTGACCCGGCTTCTGTGCAGCGCGTCAAAGGGGCATTGCAATCGCTCTACGAAGACAGGCGCATGAAACTGAGCGTCTTCGGTACCGCCACCACCGAGGAGGACAAACAGTTCGCCATCAGCCAGTTCAGCGTGGTGACTTCGATGCTGCTATTGCTGGCGCTGGTGGTGGCCATGGTCGGCGGGCTC
>Ga0187833_10006589_pt1 | contig 10697 bp, 9 predicted proteins | sample ETNtaG_37_FD_167968 | JGI IMG/M metagenome (GOLD analysis project Ga0187833, IMG submission 167968) | Marine microbial and viral communities from oxygen minimum zone, Eastern Pacific Ocean - ETNP2014_SV_400_PacBio MetaG (Illumina Assembly) | ecosystem: Environmental > Aquatic > Marine > Hypoxic... | reverse complement strand
CATAGTTGAAAATGGCGAAACAAAAGTCATTAAAAGGCCCTACCAGGCTGAATTTGAAAGATTGGATTCTATGAATTTGTCCGAGGACGACCATCGTTGGTTTATCGAAGAGGCTAAGAAAGCTGGCATTAAACCAATGACAACTGTTTTCTCACAACGCCAGGTTCCCTTTCTGGCATCACTTGAATGGGATGCTGTTAAGCTAGCAAGTTACGACTGTGCTAGTTATTCCCTCCTTAAAAAATTAGCGGAAGATTTTAAGTATCTATACATTTCAACAGGGGCAACATTTGATGAGGAAATCCAGGAAACAGCAAATTTATTAAAAAATGTCTCTTTTAGTTTCTTGCACTGTGTAACAATCTACCCCACTCCTTTGAATGAACTTTGCCTTAAAAGAATTGACTGGTTAAGACAATTTACTTCGTCCGTAGGATTTAGTGATCATTCATTTATTGAGCGTGATGGATTAAAAGCTTCGATTGCTGCTATTTATTTCGGAGCCGATATTGTTGAACGTCATTTTACTGTACTTCCCACAGATAAAACAAAAGATGGCCCGGTATCTGTTACTCCAAAACAACTCAAGGATTTGGTCAAATTTGCAAATACGGACAAAAATGAACTAAAGGAATATATTGAAAAGAATATACCTGAATATAATGAAATGCTTGGACATCCTAACAGAGAACTCTCTCATAATGAACTGTTAAATCGTGATTATTATCGAGGGCGCTTTGCAACGCATCTTCAAAATGGAAAGATCTTATACAATTGGGAAGAGGTTAATTAATGGGAAAGATGATTCTTCAAGATCATTGGGAATTTGGGGCTTTAGGAATTTATAACTATCGTCTTCCAGGCAATTTGGAAGAATATTTTAAATTTATAGAAGAAAATCACCAATATATTAAAGGAGATATCTGCGAAATCGGTGTTTATAAAGGTCACTCTCTCTTGTCAACGGCGTTATTTTTAAAAGAATTGGGTTCAGATAAAAAAGTGTTTGGCTTTGATAGTTTTGCCGGTTTTCCGGCTTATCATGAAAATGACAAACTCGAGAAATTTGATGATTTACTTGAAACCAAACAAATAATGGAAGAATTTTATAAAAAAACACAATTAAACCAAAAACACCGTTCAGTATTGTTGGGGAATAATATTAATGCTTCTACTATCTCAACATCTGGGGATTTCTCCAATACTTCATTGGAAACGGTTCAGAGGAAGATTGACTACCTGCATTTAGATAATATTATCCTTGTTAAAGGACCCTTTGAAGAAACACTTAAAGATGACAACCATAAGACAGAGAGCTTTTTTGCAGCTTTAATAGACTGTGATCTCTATTTAAGTTACAAACAATCTCTTCCTTTTGTATGGAAACGGCTCAACCATGGAGGCTATATGTTCCTTGATGAGTATTATTCTCTCAAATTTCCCGGGGCCAAAATTGCGACAAATGAATTCTTTGAAGACAAGGAATGCAAACCGCAAATGCACAGGAAGAAAGATAGAGATTTTGAGAGATGGTTTGTAAGAAAGATATAGTGGATTTAATAAATAAGTTATAGCAATGACACAGAATACCCAACTAACGGCAAAAGATCTGCATGCATTTTATGAAAAAGCATACAGCCAGGATCACAAAGATGTTTTTACCAAATATATTAATGGAGTTGATACAAGTGAAACTAACAAGCATCTAAAAGATCTTTGGGACTGGAAAGGTAAAAATGTCCTTGACTTAGGTTGTGGGCCGGGAGTTGCTGCTGCACAATTGGCCAAATTGGGGGCCCATGTTCATGGTATTGATATTTCTGAAACAGCAATCAAGGAAGCCTCTAAAAATGAGCATCCTAATTTGAAATTTTCTGTAGGGTCTCTCGATGATATTAAACATTCCTATGATATGGTCATTTCTCTTGGAACCATTGAGCACATGGAAGATCCTGGACATGCCATCAAAGTATTTTCTGAACACATAAACCAAGGTGGCCATATTGTTCTTACCTGTCCTAATTGGATCAATGTGGGCGGGATTGTTCAGTTGACGCTATATTTCCTTTATGATTTAAGGATCACTCTCTCAGACCTTCACTTTATTACTCTAGACGACATGATATCCTGGAGCAAAGAATGTGGGCTAACCATTGAAAGATGGTTTTCCTATGACCATTCCTTGGGGAATGGAGAACTCATGCTGAAAGATTTAAAGAATAGGCTTCCAAAAGTATTTGCTGAGGTTGGAGAGGTCCCTGAAAAAAATATATCAAGCCTATTAAAATGGCTTGGAGAGGCTATAAAATACACGAAAAAAACAGAATACAATGGAGCTATGGCAATGTATATTCTTTCTAAAATACCATGAAAAAAGTGAAATGTTTAATTGTTATGCCACGATCATATGTAGGTATAGATACAATAGTTCCTCTTCTTTATTGTTTGAAAAAACAAAACTGGAAAATTGTTTGTGTTTTCTTGAATCCAAAAGGTTTTGAGATCTTAAAAAATATTCCTACGTATTATAAAATTATTAAAGAAAATGCAACCATAAGAAACTTTAAACCACAAACTAAGTTTAGCAAGATATTAAAGCTATTATATATACTGTTATTTATCATCTTAACACCTGAACCGAGAGTAATCTTTTCTGGAGGATTGGATAGAAGTATAATGAAAATCATCAAAATCTTTTCCAAGTGGAAAGGGATTTATTATATTGTTCCAAATTATAATGCACCACTGCCCTATAGACATTTAAAGGAATATTATTTAGATGGTCTTTGTGATCCAGTTAAGCGGAGTGTTTTAGGAGCAGCCCCTGGTACTTTTAATGCTTATTCAGGTAAAAAACTTGTTGGAACCTTATTATTGCAAAGCCGCTATGAAGATAAGCGAGCAGATTTATTTGGTTTGCCAAAAAATAGAATTTATATGGGACATTATAAATTAAGAGAACCTTGGTTAAAATATGTTAAGGAAAATAGATATTGGGGAAATGAAGCTATGAAAAAGGAAAAATCGTATATAGTCATCATTACTAAAAAGGAAACAGAATATCTTTTCGACTCTAAAAACGAAGCCCAGGTGCTCCTAAAAGAGACGATAGAACATATCCGCAGATTTTATAAAGAAACGCTGATTGTCATTAAACCTAAGCCTTTTAAGACTGTCGAGGCAAACGATTGGATAAAAGATATTGTTGATTGTTTTGAAGATAAGAGATTAGTCATTGATTTTACTCCTCTTGTTTTCACGGCTCCTAAAACTATGATGGCCATTTTTAATTCACCGTCAACAGCTTGTTTTGATTTTGTGATAAATGAGGTACCTTGTATAGAACACGCAAGGTACGGGTATAATTATTATAACTTTCATCCAAAAGGGAGTTATTTATCAGATTTCGGAGTCTTCAAAACATCAACAGTTGAAGAGTTGGATAACGCAATATCGAAGGTCAAGAATGGGACGTTAAGGATTATGAGCAGAGATTCTTTAAAAGAACATATTAGACACGAAAATTGTGAAAAGGTACTTGGAAAGTTATAATCTGATTTTAAATTATGCATAAATCAAAAGGTGAAGACTGTTGATTGAGTTTTGTTTTTTAATAACATGATAAGTCCTAAAATCTGCTAGTGGTTAACTTTGCATGAATTTATCTAATAAATTAAGAATAAATGAGTCATTCATAGGACCTGATAACCCTTGTTTTGTTATTGCGGAAATCGGGATGAATCACAATGGGGACTTGGATTTAGCTAAAGCAATGATAAAATCTGCAGCTGAATGTGGTACAAATGCTGTAAAATTTCAAATATTTAAAGCAGAAAAGTTTGTTACAGAGAATGCCTTGGTTTATGGAGAGGATAGCCATTCCGAACCTTTAAGTCAGGTTGAGATGCTCAAAAAGTATGAATTTAGCTCTGATGAGTGGAAGTTACTAAAGGATACGGCGGTAAAAAAGGGGATAATATTTTTTGCTTCTGTCTTTGATGATGAAAGTCTCGATATTGCTGGTAGCTTAGATATAGAACTGCTTAAGATTGCCTCATGCGATCTGACTAATATTCCCTTAATAAGACAGGTAGCTGGTTTGGGGAGACCCGTCTTATTATCAACAGGGATGTCAACACTTTCAGAAATAGATATAGCTGTTAGTACCTTTTTGGAAAAAGGTAATGATAAATTAATACTAATGCACTGCGTATCCAGCTACCCTGCAAAAATAGAAGAATCCAATATTAGAGTGATACCTGCATTGAGGAACATGTTTGAGATTCCAGTTGGATTTTCTGATCATTGTAAAGAGAATTATGCATCTTTTAATGCTGTATCTCATGGGGCAGTGGTTATTGAAAAACATTTTACGACTGATAGTAAGTTGCCAGGTATAGACCAAAAAATGTCTTTAAATCCAGCAGGATTGAATGAGCTTGTTAATGGTATACGTTCTATAGAAAAGAGTACTGGACGGTCTGTAAAGAGGATCCTTGAATCGGAGAGGCCTGCTAGAATAAATGGGAGGAGAAGCTTAGTTGCGAGTAAAGATTTAGAGGCGGGAGAAGTTATATCGCCTGAAATGGTAGCGGTTAAAAGGCCTGGAACTGGCATTTCTCCAATACATTTCGATTTGGTTCTGGGAAGAAAATTAAATAAACCTGTAAAAAAGAATGAATTCTTAAGCTGGAGTATTTTGTAAGTATTGTTTACTAAAATAAGTATGGATGATAAGAAAAGATTAAAAGCCAAAAATAGTTTTGACGGTTCTATTGTATTTCAAAAAAGGGATTTTGAGAAAATTACCGGTAGAAATGTTCACAGAAAGAACTTAATTAAAACGGATTTATATTTTAATAAATTTATTAATCCAAGAAATCAGGAATTTTATAAGAAATATGTCAATAAAAGAGCCTGTCCTGTGTGTGATTCTGAAGATCATAATGCAAAACTTTTTAACAAGAATGGCGCAAGTCATGTAAAATGTCAAGCATGTGGCATGGTCTTCGTGACTCCAGTGTTAAAAGAGTCATTTCTAATTGAATTTTATCAGAATAACAACTCGTGGTTAAATGTCCTTGGGAATCAATACCAAAGGGAACTTGATAAAAAGAAATATAAATATGTGTTAAATTTGATTAAAGGTCATGTTAAATCCAGCAAAATAAATATTTTAGATGTAGGGTGTGCATACGGCTTATTTTTAGACGTTGCAATGCAAAACGGTTGGAATGTATTTGGAGTAGAAATCAATAAGGACGCAATTAGAGAGTTGGCAAAAAATAATATCTGTTATTGGGACAGCATTGAGGGTGTTATTAGTTCTCAGAAAAAGTTTGAGGCTGTTACGATGTGGGACATCTTCGAACATCTCTACCATCCAGGTAAAATACTTGAACTGCTGGCAAAAGTTTTGCGAAAAGGCGGGCTTCTTTTTATGAATTTACCTAACATATTAAGCCTTTCTTCGAGAATACTACAGGAAAAGAGTAGTACTTTTGATGGAAGGTGTCACATTAATTTTTTCTCTGATAAAACAATCACTATGCTTTTGAAGAAACATAAATTCAGGGTAGTTGAAACCGAAACTATAGTAACAGAACTTAAAACAGTTAGTAATTATTTAAATTTTGATGACCCCTATTCTCCTGTGAAAAAACATCCTTATTTCCACCTTTTTACTCCGGAAATAATTCATCAAAATAGGTGGGGGTCTCGTCTCCTTGTCTATGCCGAGAAGATTTAATGTCTACCATAAAAAATAATAGCGGCATATTAATACAAGCAAGGATGAGTTCGTCCCGTTTACCAGGCAAGGTTTTGATGAATATCGGTAACCTACCGGCGTTGACCCTTATAATGAAACGATGCCAAAAAGCCGAGCTGATAAATATGGTGATTGTTGTAACTTCTACCCAAAAAGAAGATGACAAGATTGAAGAATTGACGAAGAAATATAGGGTCGAATGCTTCCGTGGAAGCCTGCATGATGTTTTGAGACGGTATATAGATGCCGCAGAAAAATATGCTATAAAGCAGATCGTCAGGGTATGTGGTGATTCTCCATTTGTTCTTCCTGAAATTATTGACGAAAGCTTCCGGCAGCATACAAGGGAAGGGAACGATTATACAAACGCCATAGATCAGGATATTATTACCAACGGGACAGGCGTGGAAATGGTCACCCTTGAGGCCCTAAACACTTGTTATAAAGAAGGTGGTTTAAAGGGTGACAGAGAAAATGTTACAAAATATATTAGACAGAATCCTGGTGAATTCAAATATGGCCGTTATAAACCGAAAAAGAATAAAGTGATAAAAGGTATTAACCTTTTGCTCGATACTAGGGAAGATTATGAAAAACTCCTTCAATTCGTAACCTACCTACCTCAAAATAAACCTTTGGAAGATGTTTCTTATGAAGATTTGGAGTTTGCGGTTGCTAAAGGTGCAAAGTGAAAATAGGAATTGTAGTAGACCTAAGTAATTACAGAGATTATTTTGAAAGATTCAATAAATTAACAGGCAAGACGCCATGCATTGAGATACATCTACTGGATGCTGATATCGTATCTCCAGAAATATTTTTCTCAAAAATAGAAAAGGCGATGGGTTTCTTTCGAGAGGCCAATGTTAGAATTCTTGGTATCCATTTTCTCGATAAGGTTATTAATAACATTATTAATTTTGAGATGTTTAATTTCGAACATGAGTATAGCCTCCTCTGTCCCACAATTGATATGGCTTCAGAAGTTGAAAAGCTGGACACTCTCTTGGCAGGGGCTGCTCACGCGTCAAGATGCTTGGGACATAAAGTTAAGGTTGTTATTCATGAAGGAATTTTCTTTAAAACAGACCTGCTAGAAAAATTTAATCCCGTTCAATTAAAAGAGCTAAGGGCAATATTTTTAAAACGGATTGGAAGAATTCATGCAAAATATTTTTCAATTTCTGAAAAGGAAATCGATATCTGCCTCGAAAATAGCCCCCCTTTTTCAGGAAGCGGTTTTTCCACTCAGCACTTTATAGACCAGGTAATTCCTGATATTACCGGCCGTCTAAAGCCGTCTGAAAAGCTCGTGTTTGATATTAGCCATTGGTTTATGTGTTGCGAATATTTAAGAAAAGATGGAAGAGGAGTTTGGGGACTGGATATTCTTAAGGATGTTGAAAGAGATAATATTCTACCTCTAAATGGTTATGATATACTTGAAAAGATTTCAAGCAATGTAGGGTGGATTCATTTAAATGACTGCAGTGGGATCGATTCTGAACATGAAGGCCTATCACTTTTCCAGGACAACTCCCTTGTAAACTGGGAACGCCTTCTGGGAATATTAAAACTTTTCAATGCCCCGATGCTTTTAGAAATATCAGGAAGTGAAAAAGACTTTTCTCTTATTGAAAAATCGTTCTTCAATTTGAATGAACTCTGGTGTAAAAACAATTAATATTAATTCATAAGGAGTACGTCTTGAACTATGCAAAAGAATTATTTCAGGGAAATAAAAATATTGCCATCATAGGATTGGGCTACTTGGGATATTCAAACCTTGTCCAGTATCTGAAGTCGGGTATATCATGTACTGTTACAGACTTTAATCATGAGCGTCTTGAAAAATTTATGAAAGAGGATTATCCTCCAAAAGACAGGTTTTTGTTCTGGAAGAGTATGGCAGAAATAAAAAAATCCAGTTCAACATTATTGCAGATTGTAGATTCCCATGAAATAATAAATCAGGCAAATGCCGTTTATTTCTTTTGCACGCCCCTGGAATATAACCTCTCTCCATCTTCAGCACATTTACAACAAATAATTAACGTACTTAAGAAATTCAAAGAGGTTGACTTTAATTATAAACCCGTTATTGTTGTAGAGAGTTTCCTTAAACCATTCAGTATAAACAGCATTATTATCCCTGAACTTATCAAGGCAGGAATTGACATTGAAAAGGATATCTTACTGGTTTATGCCCCACGCCGTGACTGGTATCTGGAAGAATTTATTTACCATACGCCTACAAGGTTGGTCGCATCGACTCAGACAGGAATGAAGGATGAATTGGTGGAACTATTTCAATTAGTCGATAAAACTATTTTTTATAGCGAAAACACCGATAGTGTAGAGATAGCAGAAAGCTTGGTCAATTCTTTTTCATTTCTAGGTAATTCATTGATCAATCAATTGATGTTTGCATTTCCAGAACAAAACTTTCGTGAGATAGTGAAGCTGGCAGGTTTGACTGACCACGGGATTAGTTCCAGCATCTTTTGCGGTTCAAAATTACCGATATCTGGCCAGTTTTTATTGGATGCGGCGCCCCGCCCAAGTTATTTATCTCTCTTGTCGGATTCTATTTCTAGCAGTTACTCTATCCAGCAGCATATTGTAGAACTTATTCATCGTAAAGGCATTAAAAATGTTGCAATACTCGGACTTTTGCCTTATGAAAATACACCGGAATACTGCGATTCTCCTGCGTTATTGCTTCCTAAACTCCTTGTAGAATCTGGAGTCAGTATAAAAGTGCATGATCCATTCTTTTCGAGAGAAGACATAAAAAAGACAATACAGTGTGATTATCTTGAATTTCCTGATGATATGGATGATAGAGAAGCTGTGCTGTTGCTGACGCCGCATGATCGTTATAAAGCGCTGACAAAAAAGGAACTCTGTCGTCACCTAGGAAACTGTAAATTAATATTGGATAATACTGGGGTATGGGAAAAGTTCAGCTTGGGTCAAGATGGTAGCCTGGATTACAAAGTGTTTGGAGATCCTCACTCTGTTTTTGAATAAATAATGTGTGGAATAGCAGGAATACTTTATAAAGATAGAAAAGTGACTCAGGAGAAAATGCAAAAGGTTCTTGGAACTCTTGCTCACCGAGGGCCCGATGGAGGTGGAACTTATATAAGAAATAATGTCGGGTTGGGTATGAACCGACTGGCAATAATCGATACGGAGGAGCATACGATTCCCTTTTCCAACGAAGACGGTACACTTCACTTGGTCTATAACGGAGAAATTTATAACCATGACGAAATCTGCCGTAAACTGAAAAAAAAACACACGATTAAATATAACAGCGATTCGGAAACAATTCTGCATGCATGGGAAGAGTACGGCCTGGAAATAGTTAAAATGTTTAATGGGATGTATGCCTTTGCGGTTTATGATGAGAAAGAAGGCGTCCTTACTCTGGTCCGTGATAAGGTTGGCGAAAAACCACTATATTACTACTTCGACGGTTCCGAGCTTATTTTTGCAAGTGAAATTAAAGCTATTGTTAAAGTGGTTAAGCCGGATATTAATCAGAAAGCATTAACTTACAAAACTTTTGAATTTTGTTGTGGAGAAGAAACTCTTTTTAAAAATACTTACTGCCTCCAGCCCGGGGAAGCTTTAATATATAAAAATGGAGGTATTACCCTGAAAAAATACTGGAAAATATACGATAACCTGATTGATGTTAAAGATGATGAAAAGCAAATTGTTGAAGACCTTACAGAGTTAATGGAAGATTCCATCCTCTTACGAAAAAAGAACAATGTCCATAGCTTCGGCTGCTTGGTCTCAGGGGGGGTAGACAGCGCTTTAGTGGCCTGTATCAGCAAACCCGATTTTATTTATACAGGGACATATGATATTAATGAAAGCTTTAATGAACTTCCTTATGCTCAGCTTGTAGCAAAACATATTAAAAAAGATATGGTAGTTGTTAAACCTCAAAAAGAGGATTATTTAAGATATAAAGATGAGATACTGTATCATCTGGATATGCCGTGTACTTGGACAAGTTTTAATATGTTTATGGTACTGAAAAGGGCAAAAGAGGATATAAGAGTAGTTCTTAGTGGTGAGGGAGTCGATGAACTGTTCGGTGGATATCACCGTTACCATCTTTTGGACCATGACCAGAAAATCTTTAAATTAAAAGCAATGGAGAAATACAATTACATGATTCAAAAATATTATGGGACTCCGGAATCCCGATATGCTAAACTCATCAACAGAAACATTAACCAGTTTGATGAAGACACCAGTCGTTATTTACATGAACTGACTACTTATTATTTCTCCAAAACAGAATCAATAATACATGGAATGGGTATTGTGGACTTTTATACGACAATGCAGGTGCTCCTTAAAATGTCTGACAACATGAGCATGGCATTCAGCATTGAAAACCGGTCTCCATTCTTAGATTACCGGCTCGTTCAATACGCCTTTAGTATGCCGGACAAATATAAAATAAAGGACGGTATTACCAAGTATATGATAAAAAAAATAGCCGAGAGATTCATCCCAAAAGAAATTGCAGATCGTGTTGACAAGAGGGGCTTTGCTGCCCCGGTAAATTTGTGGTTCGATTGGAATAAAAATGGTCAATATGGAAGGGAGCAATATAGAGAATCAGTATATGCAGACTGGAGGAAAATATTTTTTAAAGATGCGGATAATAATTCTGATAAAATATACTCTACTAATTAGGTTCAATGCTAGAAGAAATTAAAGTTAAATTTGATAGTTTTATAGATATTGCTGATGAGCATGTCGGTTCTCATCCCTGGTTGATAGTTATTTTAATGCATGAATATTTTAGAAACCTTTATCCAAAGGACCCTTATATTCCCCTGGAATCTCCTAATGGATCTCCGATGCTAAGGATATCAAGAATGCTTGACAATTT
>Ga0187833_10006588_pt1 | contig 10698 bp, 7 predicted proteins | sample ETNtaG_37_FD_167968 | JGI IMG/M metagenome (GOLD analysis project Ga0187833, IMG submission 167968) | Marine microbial and viral communities from oxygen minimum zone, Eastern Pacific Ocean - ETNP2014_SV_400_PacBio MetaG (Illumina Assembly) | ecosystem: Environmental > Aquatic > Marine > Hypoxic... | reverse complement strand
TGCACCGTATTCAACAATTTCCCGGCCAGTGGCGTACCCACCGCCAATGAGCACAGACTGCATGATAATTCCCGGCAAAACATATCGTCCGAACCAACCCTCGAAGAAACTGTTAAGCTTCAATTTAATGAATCTTTTATAGGGTTATTAGAAGATTAGAAGACGGAATCTAGTTATTAAGTGAGCAAACAGTCTTTTGGCCCTACAGCGAGCAGGAAACCACACAAGGCTATGCTCATTAACCAATCACTTAACAATAATGGCTGACTTTTATTGGTCTTGACGGAAGCACAAGTGGTTTTCTTTCAATCAACATTGATGGCGAAAATTGGGATGTGGCCATCACAAAATGTTTTTCTTTAAGACCAATAAAAGCCAAGATATGTTCATTTCCTTAACTAACCAAAAAAATCTTAGCACTAATACAAAAGATAGAAGATGGGTGCGGCCTATCCTAACGGACAACCCCTAATGTTAGGTGTGATGGGTATTGTGACGATCGGAAAATAGTCTGCGTTGCGATCTCATAGTCATCAGGCTGCGCACGGTATGTATCTACAAACTTCTGCGGGTTCCGGTCGTAAGCTGGGAACCAAGAGCTCTGAATATGAACCATAATCTGGTGTCCAGCTTTAAAGGTATGATACCTATCACGTAGATCAATTTGAATGGGTGTTACTTGATCTGGAACCATGGGTTCGGGTTCTTCAAAACTATTACGGAAGCGGCCCCTCATTATCTCTCCTGCTAGATGCATCTGGTAGCCTCCCATAGGGATATCACATGAAACGCTACTTGGAGCATCTCCCGGATAAACATCTATAAGCTTCACTGCCCAATCCGAATCCGTGCCAGTGGTAGAGACCCAAATATCAGCTAATATTGGACCAACAACTGTCAAATCCTCCTCCAAAATATCGGACACGTATACCATCACATCTGGACGAGTTGAAGCAAAACGTTGATCTTCCACTTTCCAAAGGTGTCCCAAGGTCGTCCGGATCTCCGCGGAAAATGGCACTGGTTTATTGGGGTCGCTTACCCAAGAATCCCTAACTTGCGTATCCTCTGATGTAGGTGGATCAAAGGATAACTTGCTTTCTTCTCTTAGATAGATTTTCTTTTCGAGTACGTTTTTGGGAGGCCATGTATCATGTGTTTTCCACACATTCGCCCCCGTGTTAAAAACTATTGCCTCGTGAGGAGTCCAGTCTTGTCCACCACGAAGGTGATGCTCAAAGAAAGGGAATTGCACTTTAGTTTGAAAATATACTGAGGTTTGAGAATCAAAATCTATACAGCCCAAATTGTCTCCCCACATCCGGCGCCAGCCACCATGCAACCAAGGGCCAACAACTAAGGTGTTCTCACTGTTAGGGTTCCTTTCCTCAACTGTCCGGTAAATAGACATGGGACCATAAAAGTCCTCTGTGTCGAACCAGCCGGCAACATTTAGTATTGCATGGTCAATCCCATCTAAGTATTGAAGTGCATCTTGGCGCTTCCAATATTCATCATAAGTATCATGCTCCATAAATTCTTGCCAGGCGGGAACATCACCCTGAAAGTAGAGAGCATCAATGTTTGAAGCAGATCCGGCTTCCATGAAAAACTCGTATCCCCAAGGTGTACCATAGTCAAATGGTCCTACACGTTGTTCTGTTGGAATGTCGCGTGTTCTTGCATGTCCGGCAAGCCACTGAAATGCATATGTAATACGAAATGCTCCATTATGATGAAAGTCATCACCGATGAACATGTTGCTTGGTGAGGCCTGCGGGGACGACGCCACAAGGGCGGGGTGGGCATCTACCATTCCCATAGCCGTTTGCCAACCCGGGTAGGAGATTCCCCACTGACCAGCCAGGCTGTTATGGCCTTCTATATTATTTATTAACCAGTCAATAGTATCATAGTTATCTGTACTTTCATCCACATCCATTGGTCCCTTAGGTTGTAAAGCTAATGGGCGAATTACTTCAAACTCCCCCCCTGATTTAAACTTTCCGCGGACATCTTGGAACACAAATATATAGCCAGCCCTATCAAACTCCACAGACGGGCCCAATGGATTGCGGTACTCCTCGGGTTCATAGGGTCCGATTGAATATGGTGTTCGGAAGAGTAAAATAGGTACATCCTCGGACCAATTTTTAGGCATGTAGACAAGAGTGTAAAGCTCAACTCCATCTCGCATGGGAATCATATGCTCTGATTTGTCATAATTAGCCTTAAGCCATAATAGATGCTCCTCAGTTCCTCCGTGGGTTGGGCCACTGGTTGGCCGAAGTTTAGGAAGTCCTAAAGGTATTGATGTAACTTGTCCATAGGGTCGAGCTTCTGAAGATACTGATGCTACCTGCCCAGTACATCCGGACATAAACAAAATCGTTTCAAGTAAAACAAAAAAAGATAAGAACCTTTGTCTACTCCCCTTAGGTAATTGTGCATTTATTTTTTTCATCTTAAGGGTCCTTCTAAGAAGGGATGTTAGGATTATTATTCCGCTCCACATTAGGTAATGGGAAGCACCTCATGTCGCCATAGAAGCCTCCCTTCGGATAGGCGGTGCCAGCCGGAGGGTCAAAAGGCACTTCAAAGCGCCGGATATCCCAAAATCGATGGCCCTCAAGGAAAAGCTCCCGAGAACGTTCTTGGATAACATGTGCAAGGATTTCTTGGTCGCTCAGGCCGCTAGCATCATACAGTGGGATGTTATTTTCGGCATGGAATGTGTTTATAACATCCACAGCTGACTGACCTAACTCAATTTCCGCAATGATGAGCTGAGCTTCTTTCCAAGAAGCGATGGGAATCGAGGAGCTAAGGGAAGTATACTTTTGCTGCCACCAGACTTCAAACTGCCGGCCAGTTCCAAGCATACCGCTGTCTTCAGCCTGGACTCGGGGATCTGCAACTCCCTCATATTCAAGATTTCGAAAACGCGGGTCGACAGATACAAAGTTGGAATAACCACATGCCCTATAAACTGTATTCATAGAACGGTTCTCCGCGGTATTATATTGAGCATAAATAACAAAATCTTCAGGTACAAGTTTAGCGTCACTTAGAGCTTCCGAATCGTTTCCTAGGTTTCTTCGAGCTCTCGCTCTGCCAACAAGAGCCATATTAAAAATCGCTTCATTACCAGCTTGATTAGCTAAAGTCATGGCTTTTGTAAACCACTCTTCTGCTTGACCAAAAATTTGTTCAGGGGTCAGTTCTGCGCTGAGATTAATGGCTGCTGTACAAAACGACTCCCCCAACAAGACTCGTGCATAACCTCCATAGGCTCGTATTGTTGCTTTTAAGTCAGTAAGATTAGAAACCTCGGTTTCGTTCCAGCCTTCTAATCTCCCCAAAGTTTCGTCGGCTTGAGTTAAAGTAACACTAAGGGGTAGATAAATAGCATTGAAGTTTCCACAATCAAAAAGCGCGTAATTTTCTTGATCTGCTGGAACACTTCGGGCATCAAATTCAAAAGCCTGTGAGCTCCGTAAATTGGTATTAATAAATTCATCACCCACTTCACCCGTTGTTGTGATATACTCTGCCAAAGCACATTCAAAACTCGCTACGGTGGATATGGTTTGAAGTTCCGCTGATGCTGGATTATCCAAGTCATCCGCTGAAATGCGATCAGGTGGTTCCACTTCAAGAAGTGATTCGCAACCAAATCCACATATAAAAAAAACAAGTAACCAGAACGATCGTGTTTTTTTATGCCATCTTTCTCTTGAACTTCTTTTTTTGTATCCTTCTAACATGTTTATTAACTCCTTCTTCTAAAAGAGAAAAGTACTACCAATTTCTACCCCAAGACTTAGAACCGAACCCGAAGTGTTAAACGAACTTGCCGGGGCTTGGGAGTAAATGTTTGACTGGACTTATCAAAAAGCGGGTTAGTTGATGTCGGTGCAGTAAAGTACGTTTCAGGATCTAAGGAAGGCCAGTCGGTCCATGTCAACCAATTATATGCGGATAAAGTAATGCGGGCCCCAGTAACTCCTAGACTCTGCAAATAAGTGCGGGGAATCTCGTAGCTCAAAGACATGCTTCTCAATTTTGTAAAACCAGCATCCGCGACAGCAAAATCACTATATTTACCGCTTTGATATTGTGCAACTAAAAGGGGATCATACTCCTTAGGATAGTGGTTCTCTCTACAAATTCCAAACAACTGACACCGAACAATAGCATCGTTATCTCCATGATTGTGCCCATATTTGAAATCTATTAGTGCACTTAAAGTTATATTTTTGAAAACAGTAACTGATGTATTAAAGGCGCCCTCAACCAGGGGTGTTGATGGTCCCAAATAAACAAACGGAGCATCTTCACATGGCGTTGGTTGATTATTTTTCCCTGGACCGCCATCACACATCATATTCGTTGCGTTTCCATCAGCATCTAAATCGGCCGAAACCATTTTCCAACCGAACCAAGCACCGGGGGGCAATCCTTCCTGATGGCGCATTTCAAGTCCTCCAGTATCAAGCTCAATGTCAAGCACAAGGTAATCCTTCCCATCAGCTGTAGTGCCTGTCATCACACCACCAAGATCAACAACTGTGTTCTTATTGCTGGAAATGTGGAAACCCAAGTTCAAAGAAAGATTTTGAGTGATTATGGGGGTGGTATTTATTCCAAGCTCGACGCCCCGGCTCGATATTTCACCTACATTAACCCACTGTGTGCCTGGGAATCCACTTGAAGGTGCTAGCTGACGTTGAAGAAGAACATCCCTGATGTTTTGATCGTAATAAGAAAAGTCAAGGCTGACGCGGTTTTTCAGAATTGCTGATTCAAAACCAATCTCAAGCTCAGCACCTTTTTCTGGGGCCAGTTCCGAATTGCCTGGAGATTCTGGCTTGACTCCCGCATCGCCTGTCCCAGTAGTAATAGGGAGGTAAAATCGCAACGCTGAAAAGCTCACGGGTTGTTGCCCGGTCTGTCCATAAGCGGCCCGTAACTTCAGGCTGTTAACTGGTGAGATGTTAAAGAACGGTTCTTCAGAGACCACCCAGCTACCACTGATCTTTGGATATGCCGCATAGGTAAAATCTTTACCGAACGCACTATTGTTATCAACACGAACGGCCATTGTTAAAAAGGCTCTGTCCCGCCAAGCAATTTTTTCTTGGAGAAAGGTTCCAACCGTTACATTTCGTACAAATGTTTCACCCGCAAACCGTTGGGCCGTACTGCTCACCGTCTGTAGTCCAGGAGCTGCAAACAGGTTTCCAGATGTTAGTGCTGCATGGGCCTCTCGATTAAAATATTGCGCCCCAAATGATGTCTCTGACTTAATTTCATCTGAGAGTTCAAAACGAGCCGTTCCAGAATAATCAACCGTAAGATAGCTAATAGAGTTTTTACCTAAACTCCTACTACCAAGAGCCCCTGTTGGCCCAAAAAACTGAACAGCTTCCGGCCCCAAGTAATCACGTTGTACAATATTGTCCTCTTCTGTTTCATCGAGACCTAGTACTAGACGATTCTGAAACCATTGAACTGGGTTGAATTGGAGCTCAATTGATCCTGTAAACCGATTTAGGCCTTGAGCATTTTGCGTTCGCGCATATAACCACTCTGGTGGTGCAATAAGATAGCCACGGTTTGGTGTATTGAGAAGAGAAGTAAATGAATACATTCCACTCAATAGTGGACCCGATCCTATATCGTCCGCCAAATTAACATAACTTTTTACAAAACCAAGATTAGAACGAATCGTCCATTTTTTATTGGGTTTGAAACCAATATTCGTACGACCATTGAAACGCCACAGATCATTCGTTGGATATACTCCTGCACCCGTTTCATAAGTACCACCTACAAAATAATCAATTTCCCGGGAACCTCCACTCACGTTTACGCTATACCTCTGTTCATTTCCTGTTTGAAAGACTGGTCTGCCCGCGTCGTTCTCCATTTTGAAGAGATTCCAGGAACCAATTTTTCCAGTCTCTGGGTCTGGGCCCCAAATCGAAGGATCATATCCAACTCCCCATTCACCGTAGGGATCATTGAGCCAACTGGAACCGCCTCCTATGCTAACATCCCAACGTGCTTGGGCACTAGGTGTACCTCGTTTTGTGAAAATTTGAATTACGCCATTACTAGCCTCTGACCCATAAAGGGTTGCTGCTGCTGGCCCTTTAACTATCTCGATGCGTTCAATCTCATCTGCAGAAAAATCACCTAAGCGCGAAATCACACCTGCACCATAACCCTGACTGTTCGGTCCCGCACCGATTGCATTATTAGTACGTACACCGTCAACATATATTAGAGGTTGATCATCCAAAGCCAGACTTGCAGTGCCCCTCAATTTCAATCGTGGACCAGCTCCAAGAACACCTGTTCCGGTCATTGCTACTAGACCAGCAACCCTACCATTTAGTAGATCCGGTACCGAAGTAACATCACCCTTCCGAATTATTTCTTCCACACCAAGCGTAGCAATAGAATTCCCGAGTTCCCGCCTTCGTGTGGAGGAAGGCGTTCCTGTAACAACAATCTCGTCGAGTAAAAGAACATCTACAACCAATGAAAAATCGTGCTGTATGGGAACACCAGAGATTGAAAATCGAGCTGTAGAATGAGCATATCCAATGTAAATAGCCGAAACAGAAATTTCACCAACTACATCGGATGGTAGTGTAAATGAATAGTTTCCATCATCATCTGTTGTTCCCCCGTAACTTGTGCCTTGAACAATTACATTAACACCCAACAGTGGTTCTCCCGTGGCTTCATCTGAGACTGAACCACTAATAGTGGTCTGGGCAATTAATAATAGTGGTGAAACTAAAAAGATTAATAGTGCATTGCGGATTGCCATTTCGGATGCTCCTTTATTCAAAGTTTTTGCAACATTTATGAAAGTTTCCATGAGGAATCAATATATATGTTGGAAAATAATAAACCTAGATAATAATATCCGAAAGGATTATTAATGATTGTTGTGTTTTCCTTCTTCATAAGATTGTTGAATATTTGGAAGCTTCAAAAACTTGATTTAGAACTATTACACATTAATAAAATTTTTTATTCTTTCAGTTAGTCCATTAAGCTCCCCTGACATTGGCGTAAAAACATCTATTTTTAGTTCGTTCGATAATTGATTTTGTATATCAGACATTTCTTTCTCGCTTAGCCCTTCTTCCATTAGTGTAATGGCTAATACTTCAGCTCCATAGTTCTTTATCAAAGAAACCTCCTCATAAATATTGGGCGACCGAGTTGCTAGCTCTATAAAATGTTTCCTCCCTGGGGCATGTTGCAAAACAACACCTCCAGCATTTGCTGACAGTATTAATTCTGAACCACATGGCCCAGCCGGGTTTCTTAGTGATGATTGACCTTCAATCAATATTACATCTGGGGATATATTTCGGTCGCATTCAATAACCGCCTTTTCCAGCTCCCCACTTACGAAATCGTTCAAAGTCGCATCTAAAATAAAACCATATTTATATCCTTGAAGCCAGCCTGTTTGACCAGTGTAAATCATCTCAGCTCGTACACCTTCCAATAGGAGTTTATCCCTCAGAATCCTACAAGTTGTTCTCTTTCCAACTGCGCAGTCTGTACCTAGAACAGCTATTGTCGGTGTCATTACATCATAAATTGCACCACTCCAGAATGTGAGCTCATCCAAATTCTTGGGTTTTCTTATATCAATTAAATCTACATTATGTTTATTGGACCAATGAGATATCTCGGAATCGTCACTCAAGAGCTTATGTAGGCCGGAAACAACGTCAAGACCAAATTTAATTGCGAAAAGGATTTCCTTTTTTCCAGCTTCAGGAAGTACTCCTCCAGGCAGCGCCATACCGAGTATAAACACCGAAGGAGCCTCGTTTAACAGTCTTAAGGCTTCCTCTAAAGAACTGAAAACTTCTGGTTGAACATTAGTGTTTTTTACAAGAAGATCAATTGATTTGCCAGCACACTTGTAATCGATAATACCGATGATTTCATATCTGTTAGTACCTCTCAGGAGGCCATGGCATGTTTTTGCAAAAGGAGTTGCTAAAAGGTTATATGTATATACAAGTGCTTTTTCTTTCATGGGGGCTTACAACTATTGTTTCAATGTCACTCCTAAACCAGGTTTACTTGTTAACAAGAGATTCCCCTCCTTCAGAACAAAACCTCCCTCTGCAATGTCATCTAGAAGATCAAAGCTTCCATCCAAATCTAGATATTTGGTGTTTTGGCATGATAACGCCGTGTGAAGTGCCGCTGATATACTAATAACACTCTCAAGCATGCAACCCCACATCAGGGGTATGTTTGCCCGTTCAGCTATTCCTGCAATTTCCCTTGCACTGCTGAGGCCCCGGCATTTCATGAGCTTTATATTAAATGACCCAAAAGGCTGCGGTTTTTTTACCAAATTGTTTGCGTCTTCAGGAGCATGTAAAGATTCGTCAGCCATACAACTCTTTCGGATCTTTTCCGGCAGTTTGCTCATTTTCTGGATATTTTCTGCTGGCAATGGTTGTTCAATAATTTCAACATTGCATCCTTCTGTTGCGGAAAAGAATGTTTTGAGACTCACCGAATCATAGCCTTGATTTGCATCCACTCTTAATCCCATTACCTTACCCAGTTTTTCTCTCAGCTTTTTTATAAGCTCGATATCTTCTTCCACCGATATTCCCGTCTTTGCTTTGATAACTTTGAAGCCTTGTTTTTTGAGTTCTACAGCCTTTTTGATCATCAAGTCTTGGGGTTCTATTCCAAGAGTTATGGAGGTTGGAAATGATTCATGTTTTTTCCCGAAATAAGTACAAAGGGGGATTCCAAGCATTGTACAAAACGCATCAAAATAAGCCGTTTCTACAGCAGTGAGAGCTGCGGGATTATTAACAAAAGTTACCTTAGATTTTTTTAGAAAAGACTTCTGATCTTCAATGTCCAACCCAACAAATTCATTGCTCAGATGTTTGTCCAAAACATCAACACAACCTTGAAAACTTTCCCCAGTAATTTCCTCAACGGGAGCTGCAGCACCTAACCCACATATTCCATTTTCAAGTACTAACCTTACAAAAATATTTTGAACTGAGTTAAACGTCATGAACGAAATTGAAAATGGTTCCCGAAGCCTAAGATCTTTTTCCCAAATACTTGCTTCAACGATTTTCATTTCTGAAAAGTATAACAGCTGTAAAAAAAAACCAACGAATATGTAAGAAACACTAAAAATTCTTCAAGTTTGTTGTTTTATCTTTTATTCTTTCTTTAATTTTTTAGAGCTTAATTTTCACGCGATACTTTGAAAGCTAGACATCAAAAACTTTCCAAAAAACAGCAAAGAATCATTAATCATATTCTTGAGTATCCTGAAGAAATTGTAATCTCTGGTTCTGTCGAATTAGCCAGAAAACTAAGAGTTGATAGATCAACACTTATTGCTGCATGTAGAAACCTCGGTTACAATGGATATAAAGACTTACGGAAAGAGATGAAACGCCGGCTTAGTACGTTAAAGATCGGTGGAGTCTTAGACCGACTGATGGCTGAGTTCAAAGACACCGATCGACTAGAGGAAAGTATCATATCATCAATAACATCAGATATCTCCTCTTTGCAGTTAACCGTTGATAAACTAAATCTATCAATAATAAAAGACGTCTCGACAAAAATCATTAATGCTAGTTCAATATATATTGTCGGTTTGGGCTACCTTGGGTCTCTAGCGTTTTATTTTAAATCACTCTTGAAAACGGTTAGGCCGGGAGTTATAGCCATTACCAACTACCACGGTGAAGTTTTCGATACAATTAACAATTTGGAAAAAAACGATTTGGTTATTGCCTTTGCTTTTGATAGGTGTATGTCAGAAACGGTTGATCTCTTTAGAGCAGCAACCAACTTATCAATTCCCACTATTTCTATTACTGATAACAGTCGTTTGCTAATAAATGAGCTTGCAACAAATGCTCTTCTTATACATAACTCAAAAGAATTCTTTTTTACTCCCCATGTTCCAGCTCTTAGTCTTTGTAATGCCATTATGCATTGTGTTGTAGAAAAAACCAAGCCGGATTCATTGCTCAAAATAGACCAATATTCTCAAATGGCTAAAAAGAGAAACGTGTACGTGTAATAAAATCGGCTTCGAACCTCCACGCTACCGCCCATGAAATTTCTGTTATTCCTCTTTTGGGGTTGGCATTATGTTTTATTGCAAAGAGAAAAACTCTTCCCTTCTTTGAACGGATTATGTTGTCACGTTCTCTATAGCTACAACGCAGCCTCTCATTTTGACTGTCAGCGAGATTTTAGATACATCAAAACAATAAGGGCGACTTGAGGAACATTACCTCCAATATTCATTGCTGTAGATGGAATGTTCCCTACTGCCATTTGATATACGTTCAGTATGAAAAACGCCGTGTGAATAATTGCGAATGCTATACCTACGGTTTTCAGGTTGTCTTCAACCCAGGTCGGCATCTGCCAGTGAACAACACTAAAAGCAATCATCATAGTGCCCATAAATTGCATCATGGTAGACATGTCATTTGTTAGTTCCCAATCCCAATTCTCAGCCAATGTCTCCGGGGCCAACCACATTCCTACGCCCCACAGACCCATGAAAACTCCCATAACTCGAAACACCAATGCTAAAGTCATAATATGCTCCCCTAACTTATTGATTTATTTGAATCAGCCTCA
>Ga0187833_10006587_pt1 | contig 10699 bp, 8 predicted proteins | sample ETNtaG_37_FD_167968 | JGI IMG/M metagenome (GOLD analysis project Ga0187833, IMG submission 167968) | Marine microbial and viral communities from oxygen minimum zone, Eastern Pacific Ocean - ETNP2014_SV_400_PacBio MetaG (Illumina Assembly) | ecosystem: Environmental > Aquatic > Marine > Hypoxic... | reverse complement strand
TTCTTAAAAAGAAAGCAATATAAAGGGTATTTGGACACGTTTCCAGATGCCCTTTTTTATTTGAATAAAACGCTAGATAACTAAGGATTCCATAATTTATTAGCTTTAACTAGCTCTTATTACGTTTTATCAATTTGAATCTGAAAAACCTTAGATAGCTTCGTGTTTTATTTGTAGAGGAGGTATTTAAATGAAGAGATTAACACCTATAAAGTCAATTCGTGCTAAATGTAGAGAATGTAGCGGAAATCAGCTTGCGGTAATCCGCAAATGTCAGATTCTTAATTGTCCATTATATCCGTACAGGATGGGAAAAAGACCGAAACAGATAGAAGGATAAACTTATGCTTGAGGATAGGGACTATAGCCCGACAAGGTGGGTGATTTGTTATCCCTTGACCTGCTTTCCTCAAGCAAATTAAAACAATAGGGGATAACTATTAATTACTACAAGGGAGGTATAAGATGCAATATCAACGTAAACCAGATGATTCTCTATCAATCAGGAATTCAAAACTTGGTAAGAGAAGAAAGAAGCCAGACAAGAAGAAATCTTTAAAATCTAGAGAACAAAAACGAAAAGCTCAAGGTTTAGTAAACGAAAGAAACTATCAGCATCCACCACCAGATACTTCAACATTTAGAGTTATAGAAAAACATCTTGGACGGAAAATCAAAAAAGCATTTGATGATAAAGGTATTGTGTATGAATACATAAACGACACATTTACCTTTGCAGTAAAGCGTAAAGTTATCAGGCAAGTAGTAAGAAACCTAGAAGATATTATTTCATGGTGCAGGAATGAATATAAAAGATACCTGATTCCAGACCAAGAGATTTTCTCTCGCAAGCAATGGATTTGGAACAATAAAAAAATCCATGAAAATTTAAATAAAAGACGCAATAAAAAGCTTATACGATTGATGGATTATCTTGGCAATCACAGGCTTGGTTGGAAGCAATCAGAGACATTGTCTGATGATATTAGTGCTGGTTCATTTTCTATAAAGACAAAGAAAGGTAATGATGTGGAGCGTACATTTGTTTTAGTGATACCTGATTTCGAAGACATTGAGGATAAGTTGGATATGTCAAAACCATTAATACAAAAGTATTTGCAAGGAATGGGGGAAGCGGGAATAATTAAGCCAATAAGAAAAGCTGGTTCTCATGGTCAGAAAGTCTACGCACTTGGTTATTATCATCCATATTCACCAAAAGATAGTAAGATAACAAGACACAAACCAAATTGGTTTCTAAAAAGTAGTAAAGAAATGAAACAAGCTCTAATTAAGTTCTATAGACCCGAATAGTCAAAAATATTAATATTTTTGATAACAAGAGAAATATATTTTAGAATAGCTATTTTAAAGGAGTTATAAATATCAAAAATATTTTTTATTTTGCAATAATTTATATAACATATTAATTTTATAAGAGTTATACAATTTGTCCATATTGATTTATGCCCGTACTATAGTAAACTACCATTAGAATAACTCTATAAGTAACGTTATTAAATTAAATAAGTCTTACGACTTCGTATTAAAATACTCTGTCTTAGGTAATCCTTATTATTTAATAACAGCATTTCTTCGAAATGCTTTAACTAACTTAATTCTTTTAAAGAAATGTTTCTTAAATGAAAATATATGTTCTTACAGGAAAATAATGAACACGTCAGATTTAAATATAAATAAGTGGATTATAATAGCGAAATCAGAAGACTAGATTTGGATTAGATAGTTTTGACAAAACCAACAGTATTAATTTAACGGTTAAGAAACGTTAAGTTTGTTTGAAATACCACCCTTAAGAAACCTTAAGGTTGAAACTTAAAGAATCCTAATACTGAAGCACAGATAGAAAAGTTGTATTATACCGTAATAAGTTGGTTTGAACTTGTTATAGGCGATTCTAGGCGTGTTTATAGGCAAGATATATGGTAATAAAGACGACTTGATTTATCTGTTGAGTAAATGAGATTATCATTTATAATAAACCAAAAAAGGGGACAACAATAGAGCGCAGTGGATATGTTCTTGTTTTTTTGTTCGTAGTACTAAAGATGATTTAAAGATTTCAAAAATGTAGATTTTAATAAAGAAGTGAATAAGGATGAATAAGAGATAGATTTATGACTACTAAAGATTCTATGCCTGAAACATTAATTCGGGATGCTAATGAGATGAAAATACAAGAAAAATCCCTCAAGACACTAGAGAAAAATATTAAAACAATACCTATCAAACAAAAAACAAAAGGTAGCCATTTTTATTGGACACAAAAGTCCATAAATATTGCTGAAGAAATATACAAGATTTTTTGTGAACCAGGCCAAATAGTTTTTGATCCTTTTATGGGTGCTGGATGTACAGCTTATGCCCTGAATAATTTACCATTTAATCTTAAATATATAGGTTGTGATATCAATCAATTACCCATTGAAATAACACGATTTAATATAAAGAATAAAAATCATATGATGTCTTCTGTAGATAAATTATTTGCTGAATTTAAGGGGGAATTCGAAGGTTACTATACATACAAATGTCCTAGGTGTTCCCAAAATGCATCTTTTGTAAAAGCTATTTTAGACCTAGAAAACAAGATAAGTGTAAAAGAAATAGTTATTCGTTGCAAAAGTTGTAAAGATTTACACCTTTCTCACAAAAGTGGTATAGCGAATAAATATTTAAAAAGACAGCAGCGGTTTAAGAATATTATTGCCAAAGATTTAAAAAACATGACATTGATAAGAAATTCCAGAATAGCGGTAAAGCAAGATATGAAGATTTCTGATATCTTCAGTCCTCTAAACTTTTGCTTACTATCCCATCTAAGAGACCATATTGAAAATTCAATCGAAGCAAGGGTTATTGTTGCTTCAATATTACATTTATGTAAATTTACGGACAGAAAATCACAATCACAATTCCCTTTTTGGTACCCAAAGCATGATGCTGTTGATCGAAACATATTTGATGTAATATTTTCTAAACAGTCTCAATTCAAAAGAAAACCTTTTATCAATAATCAGATAGATGAAGTGGGAACTTACAAAGAATTAAGAAAATCAAACCATAAAACTATACTATTACTTAATAAACCAATACAAAATATTAATGTGATACCTTCCAAGTCTATAGACTTTGTGCTTACGGATCCTCCATATTTTGATCAAGTTGCGTACTCTGAATATTTAAAAATGTGGGAATTCTTTACAGGATTTAAAGCAAATCTTGATGGAGAAATAATAGAATCGCAAAGAGAAGACTATCCAAGTAATGAGGCGACATATATTGAAAATATAAAAAAATCTTTTAAAAGAACGCATAAAGCTTTGAAAGATAATGGAATTTTATTGGTATACTTTAAAGATAGTAAATTGGAAAAATGGTTTAAATTTTTAGACGTCTTGCAAAAAGTTGGTTTTTCCTTTGAGCAACAAATACACCTTCCTAAGAATAAATATACTTATAAACAAAATACGAGCTCAAAATCGACAATAAGTGGCGAATGTTTATTAATGTTTAAAAAGGGTGAAAGCCTCACTTTGTCTAGCAAAACTTTGAATGAGGAGAACCTAGAAGATGCAAATAATATAATTGTTGGATTTAGCAAAGGTTATTTATTTGCAAAAAAGAGTGCGAGCTTAGGAGAGATTTATGATAATGGGTTGGTAAAAACACTTTTGAAATCAGGGCACTTAAATTTAATAAAAGATGTTAGCTATATAAATAGCCAATTAGATAAAAATTTTACATGGAGTGAAACACAAAGGACATGGACACTAAATAAAAGAAAACCAAAGAATCAATTATTACTTTTTGATAATCTCGAAGTTATGAAATCCATTGCGTCCGACACTTTTGATGCCTGCATAACCGATCCTCCTTACAATATTAGCGGCTACGATCATAAAAAGGAAATTGGGTGGTATAAATCAAGTCCTTATTGGAAGGAATATAAAAAATTCAATAAAATAAATGAATCATGGGACAAATTTTCTGACAAGGGCTATCTACAATACACTAAGGATTGGCTATCAGAAGCTAGTAGAATAGTCAAGCCTAATGGTAACATAATTATTTTTGGAAGTTTGCATAATATTTATAAGCTTGGTTTTGTATTAGAAGAAATGGAATTAAAGGTCTTAAATTCTATAGTTTGGTATAAACGAAATGCGTTTCCTAACATTACTAACAGAATGCTATGTGAAAGCACCGAACACATAGTATGTGTTACAAATAACAATAAAAAGGATGCTAGGAACTGGACTTTTAATTATAAAATATTAAAAGAACTCAATAATGGAAAACAAATGAGGAATATGTGGGATATTCCTTCCACGCCAATATCTGAGAAAAAACTAGGTAAGCATCCTGCGCAAAAGAGTAAAGAGGTAGTTAAGCGTTTAGTATTGGGTTTTACCAAGGAGAAGGATGTTGTTTTAGATCCTTTTATGGGGGCTGGGACAATACCTTTGGTGTGCAAAGAATACGAGAGAAATTATTTTGGAATAGAGAAAGAGCCCGAGTATTTCCTGACATCTCACAGAAGACTAAAAAATTATAATAAAGTATTGAAATTACCTACTTAATTTGGTCTGCATTAATTTCTACCAAATCAGATTTAGACAAAGAAACCTGTTTTCGTCTCAATTGCTCACCTTTACTATGCAATCTGTCGGTCTTTTCTTTTAACTTTTTTCTTAGTACGAATACGACTTGTTTAGGTTCAGCTGAATACAAAGCTTCCACCCTAAAAGTATTCTTGTCAACTTTGGCTAAAATCACTTTCTTGTCTTCTAGATACTTATTTAATACTTGGTCAGATATATCTTGAAAATTCCAAGAATAACTTTTAGCAACTTTGTATTCATAGAGATTGTTATCACAATCGAATGCGTCATGAGAGCCTCTCCTTCCACCTTGTTCAGAATTAACATTATGATTTAGCTCACTTGCCACCAAAACCTCCCAGACTTTATTACTTGTAAGTATTCCAGTTGTATTTGAAATGCTTTCTATTATTCTTGCTTCTTTAAAAACTTTTTCTAACCATATATCGTAATTCCCTTTATTGGAGGTTGCAGTCTCTTTTTGAAAACCTATTTTCTTTTCTATTTGGCGGGGGCTAACATTTATCATTTTGCGAGTATTCTTTTTATGCTTTGTCTCTTTCTCTAGATAGCTGCTAATTATTGCCCCAGGAATTTTATAATACCAATCAAGTATTATTGGTGTTTCAGTGTCATCTATATGTGCAAAAATCACAGCCTTAATTTTTTTTAATTTCCTTATGGTATTATCAGTATAATCATTGAATGTCCAAGAATGATTAGAACTGGTTTCTTTAAAATGTTTATATTCAAATTCTCCTGTATCATCTTTTGCGTCTCGTGAACCAGAATGGCCAGGAATTAATATGTGTCCCAAGGCATTTGCTATTATGATTTCGAACATTTTACTATTAGAAAAAATATCATCTACTTTGAATTCTTTATAAAACTCATCTTGAATTATTTTGATTCTTTCAAATGCTTTTTCAAGTTTGTCCTTGTCAATTGCTTTATACTTTGTTTTATTCTGCATTTTACACGTGTGTCCACATATCTTAAGAAAAGTTATTGCCAGCTTATAAAGATTTTTTAGTTCCACTATGTAAGCTTATAATCGGACCAAAAGATTTGGATTGTTGAATTGGGATTTAAACAGAAAGTGCTTTTAATAAAAAAGCTGCCTTGGCTGCAGGCTGGGCAACCAAGGCACCAATGAAGAGAAAAAAATTTCTTAATATATATGTATCACAAAGGATTCTGTTTGTAAAGGGGAAAGTTGCAATATTGGAAAGCCGTTTTAAGGTATGTTGTCTTTTTGTTGTAAATCGTTTAGATTGCTGAGTATGCCCTCGGTAAAAGCACCAAATTTCTCACGACTGGGCGGAGTGCCTTAATATACTTTACAAGTCGATACCAAGAACATATATTGGTACTTGAATAGCACTCAGTATAAGGAAAAATAATGGCTCTATTTAGAATATCAAAAAGTTTAGAAGTAATAAAAGAAAGGTCTTTTAAGCTTGAAAAAGAAATACAGAAATTAACCGAGGAGAATCTGCAATAAATATGAGCGAACAGAAAACAAAGAAATGGTCATGGTTAATTGTCTTGGCGATAATAATAAGCTTTCTTTGTGTCGAAAATTACACAAAGGCAGATAAGAAAACTTCAGAAAAAACAAATAATGAATCTGCTAATAACCAAGAAGCCAAAGTAATATTACCACAAAAACAACTTAAGATGATCAACCTTTTAATAGATCTAGAATCAATATATATACAATTTCATGACGCACATGTTAACCCACATATTTGGCATGGAATCGAGGAGCGGGCAAAACAAAACCTTGCATCATCTATAGCCATTTATTGTGGAAATGCTGATAGTAGTAGAAATTACTTTTGTGATATTTACGATAAAATGTCTGGCGAGAAGATTGCCAAGTATGATGCATTGGGATTTACGGTCTATTAATAAGATGAAAAAACTCGTTGCCATCTATGAGTTGAAAAAAATGGTGAGCCATGACTTGTTTTCTTGAAAAGGTAGAAGGAAATTATTATGAATTTTAACGAAAAAAGCAAAAAATATTTAAAAACACTGGAGGTCTTATGAAGGAAGTAACAGTATGGGGTATACATGCCGGAAGGACTGGTGATGCAGACACTCTTTTCTTAAAGGAAAATGTAGTTGCACTTGGTTGGGATGAGATGAGTGATTTGTCAAAACTAAAAGCAAATCGGGAAACTTTCAAAAATGCGATAATGAAAGCTTATCCGGATAAAAAGCTAGGAGCGATCCCAATAGATGCCGGACAGCTTTATAGATTTGTTTACGAAATGAAAGTAAACGATTTTATTATATAACAGAATTTTGTTTTCAGTCTTTATCCACCCCAAACCACACCCACCCGTATTTCCCTGTGTATCCTGATGTTTAGGTTTCCTCTTGATTTTGATAAGTACCTGAGTATTATGATCCTTAGTGCAAGACATAATTTGCAAAAATCAGACAAAATCGAATGATTGATCATTTAGAACCAAAAGAAAATATTCAAATATATTGCTATCTGTTTAGTATTGAAACAGTTTTAAGAGAACTTACTATAGAAGAATTTGAAGCCATAGATGGACCGAAATGGTATAAAAAACGTTTACCTGGAGGCGAAAGAAGTCCTCTTGAAAAATATCGTAAAGGAATTGAAACGGAGAAAAAAACAAAGTGGATCCAATCAGTTCCTCATCACCCAATTTATTATATTGATTTTTCACACTTGAAAATAGTTATTGAACGTAAAGATAATTGGGATAATGTTTTTAGACACGTATTTGGACCACAAAAAGATACTGTGTGTAGTGGGCTTTCTGATCTTGAATTTATACGAAACAAGATTGCACATAATCGAAAAGCAACTTCAAAAGAAATTGATATAGTGAAAGGAGTATATACGAAACTATTTGAAGCCATAGGACAGAAAAAGTTTGATGAGCTAGTATCAAGGTGTACTTGTGCTATGGATATTATGGAACGATTAACAGAGCTTCAAAAAGAATCCAAAAGGTTATTACATGCTTGTAATAATTGTGAATCCATTGAAAAACTTGAAGTATGGGAATCAATTTGTTGTGAATGGTGGTTTGATGAGTCATATTTGGGAGATAAGATAGATAGTATAATAAATTATTTTAAAATTATAAAAGAATATTCAAAACTACCCCAAACAAGGGGTATGGGTCATAAAATTGAATTATGGGTTAAATCTAGGGATATTGAAACCCAGTACACTAAAGCCCAAAGTGAATTTTCAACAATATTAACGTGAGGTAAAATATGCCTGATATTAGTAAGCTTCATAACCCTTATGACTTTGCTAATCCTGTTTCTGACGCTGATCTATTTGTAGGAAGAGAAAGCGAGTTGGAAGAAATTAATTATTATTTGGACCAAGCAATAGCGGCACCTAACCCGATTAATATTGCAATGCTTGGGAAACGAGCAGCAGGGAAAACGAGCCTTCTTAATATGTGTGACATTGAAGCCAAGAAAAGAGGGTTTTGTACTGTCAGGATAGATTTAGATGAAGGAGACGCTAAGACCCAATTAGGTTTTTTCTATAAGCTCTTTGATAGCTTATTTCAAGCAGCATGCAAATTTGGCGCATTTGGAGGAAAAAAGGGTAAAACCTTTGATACCTATCTTGATATTGTAACTACATACAAAATCCCTGACGAAAAAACATTTTGTCCATTCGTTTTTCCTATACAATATGCAAAAGCTTTTGGTAGTGAAAATTATAATGTCCAACTATCAGATAACCTATTCAAAATGGATTTAGTTGAAGTACAATCAGAAGTGAATAAACCCATTATTTTGCTTTTTGATGAGGTAAATGTTCTTTCAGGTAATAGAATTTATTTAGAGAAACTAAGGAATATTTTCATGAATATTCGTGGATATATGCTTGTATTTATCGGGACACCGGATCTATTTCCTGTGATGGACGAGATTTTCTCTCCTATTGTCCGTCAATTCAAAAAAATAAACGTTGGCGAATTTGAAGATAAAGAAGACACTAAAGAGTGTATAAGAAAACCTCTTGTGGCTTTGGATATCAAACCTGAGGAAATATTTGATTTTGAAACTTATAGAGATGTAAGTGAAATCCATAATATATCAGGGGGGCGTCCATATGAAATTCAATTAATATGCCACGTGTTATTTAGAAGAGTTCAAACTAAGCGAGCAAAGAAAATGAAGCTTGATGTAAGCGTTCTTGAGGATGTTCTCAGGGAGCTTGAAACCTCGCAAGATATTAGAGGTCGTCCAATATTAACAAAAATAAAAAGCTTAAATAAAGAACAATTATCAGCACTGCGATTATTATGTATTTGTAATGAATATGCAACTTTTGACCATATCTGGGCAATAGAATATATATTTAAAGGAAAAAAAGCACGGCAAAAAGAAGATCTCAAAAAAGATTTTCAATATTTTGTAGATGAAGGGATCCTTGAAACTCGTGATAATATAATCAACTTTGCTGGTGATGATTTTGATAAAATTTATACAAAATATTTTTCTCGTGAAAGAAAAGTCTCACTAGATATTCAAGGCTATCCCTTGGAAGTGTTTTTGGGTATAGTTTTAGCAAAAATTATTGGGAAAATTAAGGGTATGGAGAGTCTAAAAGACAACGTTGCAGTTTATAGTTCTGGAACGAGGGAAGAAATTTGTACTGTTGCTAAAGAAATGTCAGGGGTCACTTCCAAAAAGGATGTGTTTGCTGAAAGTAATCCCCAAATTATGAAAACTTTATATCATTTGATGTTAAATTACAGAAATAAAGAAAAGGTGCCGATAATTTTAGTAGAATTTGTTTCGCCTTGGCTAAACGCATTATTTTGGTATTATTGCGAGAATCCAAACGATATTAGTTCCATAACAAAATGTTTGCATAAAATTGAAGATTTAAAGAAGCGATCTAAGGAAGTGGGGGTAGATTTAAAAGTGGATGAAATTAAACTCCCAGTAGTTTCTATTGAAATATTAGCAGATCAGATCGAACATACAGAAAATGAAAACTTCAGGAATTACATAGCAAATACTCATAATAAGAAAATGGTGGATGAGTATACATTAGAAAAGAATACTGAAGAAGCTGCATTTCATGCTGATTTATCATACAGATATAATCCGAATCCAAAATATTGGTGTAGCAACAATCTCGGTTATGTGTTTATGAGTACTGGGCATTTAGATAAAGCAAGGGAGTTGTTTGGAAAATCCATCAGTACTACTTCTGAGGATTCAAGTCCGACCTATCCTGCTCTTCCTTATTATAATCTGGGAATTCTAGAGGCTAAATGTGGTAATATAAAGAATGCATTTAAAAATGTAGAGTTATGTCTTAAAAAGATGGAAACAGTTGAAATTAAAGATGGGGAATGTGCTTGTCTATTTATTCCAGAGACAATTAATGGAGAGCTAAAATTTAAAGAGATTAACCGCCCAGATATATTAATTTCAGCCCAGAAAGCTAAAAAACAATTTGAAAACTTTCTATAAACTCTAGGGCAGGACCAAGCTTAATAAACGCGGGATGATACTATTTATTATTTGGTATCACTGATATCTTTCCAAACCGAGCCACCGCTGTTTGTATCATTTTTAAAGTTAAAGTTCAGATTCTGTTCTACCCTACCACAAACCACATCTCTGCTGTAGTATTTCTGTGAATTCTGATGTTTAACTTCTGCGATTGTAAAAGCTCAATATCACACCATTTTTCCTTAGATATTTTTAATATAATATAAAAATAATTAAATAAACGGTCATTAAATATACAAATAACTGTCTAAAGAAAGGCTTGACTTATTTGATTAGATATTATATAATTATATTTAAAATTAGCTTTTATTAATTAATCACGAGGAAGTGGATAAAATGAAGAAAATCAATAAGCAAAAGACAATCGGCTATTGCAGAGTATCAACATCAAGTCAAGATGCAGATAATCAAGAGCTTGAAATTTCGAGATATGCACGCAAACGTAAAATCAAGGTCGATGATTATATTTCCATCGAGATTAGTAGCAGGAAGAGCCAAAAGGCAAGACTCATTGATAAATTAATGGA
>Ga0187833_10006583_pt1 | contig 10704 bp, 6 predicted proteins | sample ETNtaG_37_FD_167968 | JGI IMG/M metagenome (GOLD analysis project Ga0187833, IMG submission 167968) | Marine microbial and viral communities from oxygen minimum zone, Eastern Pacific Ocean - ETNP2014_SV_400_PacBio MetaG (Illumina Assembly) | ecosystem: Environmental > Aquatic > Marine > Hypoxic... | reverse complement strand
CCTGGCATATGTCGAGAGAGTATCGGGAGAAATGAAGCCCCTTTCCGCAAGAACGGCGTACAAGGCGGTTACCGCGTGCCCTTTGCTCAAAATAAAGCGGTCGCGTTCTTCATCTTCAATGTTGTCAAGAGACGCCCGCAGCCAATAGCCGTACAAAGCCACCAAGGTATCCACACAGCTGAGGGCGGAGCTTAGGTGACCCTCACGGCCATTTTGGGCCATCTGAACGCATGTGGCGCGAATGACCTGCGCCCGGTGCTGCAAATCCCGAATCAAGACTTCGCGGTTGTCGCTATCAGGCACTACATCAGAAAACATCATGCTCTCCCCCGGTCAAAAGAGCCTCAATCACGGTGGATAAACGCGATGGGAAGCGAGTAATGCTGTACACGCTCGTACTTTCCGGTTCCTTCGGTCATTTCCTTAATTTCACGGTAAATACTGCGAAAACGGTCGGAAGCGACGATGATACAGTCGGCATCAATTGTTACCAACTCGGTGACAGGCACTTCCCTATAGCCAAATTGGTTGACACCTTCCGAAAATACCATGCGATGTGTCATGGCGACGATATCCAAATTGTCCCACAACGGAGCAATATACCGGGAGTACTCCGCATAGCCACCCTCCCCCCAAACCATGACTTTCGCCCTGCTGTTGGTCAGTTCGTCCAGCCTTTCCTTGATGAAGTCTTTCTGAGTGCATTCGACCAAAGTCATATCGTCCTGGACATCGCCGTATTTGCATTTTTTCATCGGCACATTGGAGTCCGTGCGAGCAAAAATACGGGTCATGATGCCACCTTCGGTGTCATCGAAGACGAGTTTCAGCTCGAGGCTGAGAATCGTGCCGGTGATGTCGCGACCATGACGCGTACCATGGCCATACAGATACAAGCTGCTCTGCATTGAACGGTGTTGTGAACCGCGGCAGTACAAAACACCATTGCCGGACAAGGATTTTGAAATCAGTGTCATGACACGGTCAAAATCATCTGGAGCCAACTCGTCGAGAAGGTAGTTGCAGATCACAACGTCGAACACGCCCTTCGGCAAACGTTCGGCTTCCCACAGCGGTAGATGCCAGATCGAACCGTCGGGCAGCGTGCCGCTTATGGGGAAATCCAGGCGATCGAAGTAGTAATCAAAAAATTCATAAAATGACAGATCAGGATCGCGCATGGTCAACATGGATGCCGCAAGATTTTGCATGCTGTAAGGAATGCCAATCGCCTCTACACCAACGTATGCGCTCTTCTTGCGAACATCCTCCAGGAACAAGGACGCCATGTTTCGCCCTGCGCCGGGACCTATATCCAGCACCCGGCACGGATATAGAACATAATCCGCAAGCATACGCAGATCGGTCACGGTTTCGAGCATATCGATCTCGGATTCGACCGGAATCTCACGTGAAGTTTCCAATTTTGAGATGTCCCGGTAGAACTCCGTAAATTTGTCGACAAATGTCTGTTCGTCGGAGGACATCCCGCCAACACGCTTGCGGGCATCCAAAAGCGTATATTTCGGAGCGGATTGGCTGCCGATCAACTCAACCGCTTTCGATGACGAATGCGAGCTTTCCCATTGGCGCTTGGTATCACTCCAATAAAGATATGAAGTCTTCCAATTACTGCCAAGCAGAAGGCGGGCGATCTGTCTGGCGTGTTCGAATGTATCAGTTTGAATCATGTGGTATATCCCGACGAATGCAGCGGTGATTTCCGATTAGACAAAGATGCCGGTTGGCAAAAGCGTCTCGGGATCGAGGCCCAGATCCGCCGGTGTTTTGATATCCCGTTCGAATATTTTGTCCCGCCGGGAGAGATTCTCTTTGTAGAGGAAAATGATCGGGTAGAAATAATGCTGGCGCAGCATGAAATGATCGTCGGGGAACATGGCCTTGACCGCAGTCTCAAGGGCGCCGCAGTTATGAGAAGGAATGATGAGAATATCCGGATCAAATGCCACAAGCTCTTTCGCCGTTTGCTCCGAATCCGCTCCCAGCACGGCATCGTCCAGATAATGCTTATGGCTACCAAAGGTCCCCAAGCGCGGCGCAACATAATCATCGTAGAACGAATTACCGCCACCAATGATGCCTATCTTCCCACCCGAATTTGAAATCTCGTTGAACCGGCGTTCGGTGAAATGCTTGCAGGCCAATTCGGATACCGCGCGGTTTTCGGTGATGTCCATGAACTGCGTTTCCAGGGCGTCCGACCTTTTAGCCTTCTTGTGATAGGAAGAGCCCACGCGGGCGAATACCGTAGTCAGGTACGTATGGAATTTGCAGAAAACGGGCACAAAACCGCGGTCTCGCAAAATCTTCACAATTCCCATGGCATGAAGGTCAACGGCATCAAAAAAGTCGCGCGGGTCGATGACAAAGAACTCACTGCGAACATAAAAGATGCCCTCATCGTTCAACCCCTTATCAACACAATTGATGAGGCGCATGAAATCATAGCTGCTCAATTCGTTATGGACATGCGCGGCAATGATGACGTCATAATAGCGCTCTGGAATTTTCTCTTCGGCCATCCAGACAGGAACATGGAAACAGCTTCCTTCCTCTGCCTTCGCGATGTCGGGATACGGTTTCGTCGCCAACTGGAAATCAAGAAAGTCCCGGGTCTTCGGCGTCGGTGAAATCAGGTCCATGCAAGAGAAAACCAAATTTTGAGCCGTATAGGCTGCCAGAGTACTATCAATGGCGGTATAGCGGCTTCGAACATCACGCAGGAACGCCGAGACCCCCTGTCGTGCGCAGCCGGCGCCAAAGTCTAGAATGTTGGCCGGCAAATCCACATACCGGAGAATCGTCCGCCAATCTGTCAGCGTTTCAGCAAGGTCATAACAAAGATTGGCGCGCTTGCCCGTTGTTGTCAGCATGCGTGATGCGCTGTCATAGAACTGAACATATCGTTGCACCCAGTTCAGTTCTTCTTCAGAGAGCTCACCCAAATTGTGGATCAGTTCCTGATACTGGGCGACATGGGTACTGTGAATCCCAAGCCAAGGCACCAGATCTTCAGGAGTCCGGTAACTTTCCCAATCGTTCGCGATATCAATGTAGTAACCGAAGCTGTCTCGAGCCTCCTCGGGAGAAAGCTTGAACCTTGCTTCATCTCTTGATGCCTTAAAAACTTCGCTACTGATCATTTGCACTCGCAAATTCAGGTGAGTCTTGGGTTATGCACCAAATTCATGCCGATAAATACATTGAGGCATACCACATGCGTGGTGTGCCTAGGAAAAAGGCCCACGCCTTATGTACTTATTGTATTGAGAGGACACCCGGCGATACAGGCCGATGGACAGGAACTTTCTCGCCAGGGCACGGCTAACCAAGAACAGAGTATGACTTGCCGCCGTGGAAATACGCTGATGCTTGTCCATTTCTACAAGAAATACCCACAATCCCAAGTGCACTGCACGCACAAACCTTCCCAGTAGCTTAACCCTGAGGGGGAAGGTCCAAGCGGCACTTCGCACGTCATCCTTAACAACCTCCGCAATACTCAGCCCATCACCTTTTTCCAAGTATGACACCGTTGTCCGGATGTGGGTTAAGCTACTAGTACGGGGAGCGTACACCATTCTTGACATTTTGACATCCGGCACCAGAGGAGCACCGCGACGTTGATTGAAAAGGCGCGGCCACATGTGACGTGCCGCCATGGCAATTTCAGGGACATCGTTTATGGCGTCGTGCTCTCCCCAGAACTCAAGCAACGCCTTCTTGTCTCCCGTCCCCTGCATCCCCTCCACTTTTAATTTTGCGCAGTGAAGGCGCCAAGCAAACTCTTCGACTCCACCATGATTACCATGGAAAAACTCATGCAGGTCGAAACCGGAAATCCGAAGCGCATCTTCACGCCGGCAAATCACCGAACGCCAAGGCGGACGCAACAGCCCGTCGTCATCAATTTCAGTGGCATCAATTACGAACTTAGGGCGGCGTTCGGCGCTCGCGAATGCGTTTTGGATTTTCTCGACAAAATCAGGATCGAATGCGGCATCGCCTTCACAAAACGCCACGAGTCTGCCGCGTGCTTCATGCAATCCGACGTTGAGGCCGACATTCTTGTGATACAGAAAATCCATCTGTCCACAGCTGAAGGCCTTATCTACTTTATCCACGACACCGGGCATCAGGCGTTCGTAGAGTTCGACGTAGATAATTTCATATAGACTGTGATCAATCGTCTGATGCACAAGGCCATCAAGATGCGGCGCCGCCAATACTCCCCCCCGGTCCACCAGAACAATCGAAACCTCCGGTACTGGGTTCCGTTGCAAACGCTTGAAAACACGGTATCCAGAATTGTTTGCCAAGGTCAGGCTTTGAGCCACGTGATATGGTGTATATAGCCTCTGATAATATGCTTCCGTCAGAAACGTATTGCTTTCGCCGCGCGAAATAATGTTGTCCAGAGCCACTACTCTTTCATCCCGCCTGCCGTGACGTAATTCGATCTGGCGAAGCAGCCAATAGGCCTGAACCGCCAGCATGGATTCCTCTGCCAGCTTCAGCAGCAGGCCCGTTGCCTGTTCGAGATTCCTGGAAGCGTCTTGCGACAAGATAATCGAAGCGTGGGTCAATGCGTAAAATGGAAACTCACTGTCCAGTTCCATCGCCCTAGCGCTGTGTTCCAGGTCCTCTTCGTGACGGCCAACATAATGATGGATCGATGCGAGAATCAGTTCGATGAGGCGATCCGTCCGATCACCCCCGGAAACCAGGGATTCCACGATCTCGTCCAGATATCTTCTGTAGTTGAAAAAATTACTGCAGAAATCGTAGGACATAACGTCATCGTGGATACTCAATTGCCAACTGTCGGCGGGACGTGAGAGAACCTTCTTCGCCATCTCAGCGCCGGCCACAACGTCATCTGGGCTACCAAAGTGCAACAAGACTCTCAACAGGTTGAACTGCAACACAAGGTTATTGGGGAAATGTGATATCCCCTCGCGGAATACTTCGATCGACTGTGTCAGCTCCGAGGTATCGGGGTTTAAATCGCCTGGAACGACCGCCCGGTTGCAATAGAACAGGACCAGCTCCCGGGCCATGTCGTTCCAGAACCTCGCTTCGGATCGCCGTTTCGCGATAGCTCTCAATTGTTTGACACTGCTTTCGCAAATATCGCTTAAAACCTGAAAGTCGCCATCGGCGGGCACCCATCCTCTGAATATCACCACACGCTTTTGCGCCAAATCGACACTGACTGACATGTCACGTGGCTTTCTGGGCCGCGCCGCCAGGAAGGTGCAAAACCGGAAATAATGTGACGACACGGTTTTAGGATCGAATACTGTCCGCATTTTATCGACGTTGCGGCTGATCATTTTTTCGTACGTGCCGTAGTCGTCCAGAACCTTTTCGATGGTTTGTTGGGGGCCGTTCGCGCCAGGGTACAGGACGAGCCCTTCATCTTCCTCTGTCCAGACGGTATGAATGCTGCCTTCCTGGACCAGCGTTACAGTGCCCATCGAAAGGGATTCCATTGCGCGGGTCAGAGCACCACCCCAATGTCGGCAATAACAGGGGGTCACTTTCGAGCGAGAAACAAATTCCATATAGTCCCAGCCATTGACCTGGCCATTGATCATCAGAAGTTTCAGATCGGGGGTGCGCAGCAACCGCATGGCCTGAAGGGCTTTTTCCGGGTGATAGGGCGAAAAAAGGGAACCCGAAACAAATACATCAAAATCACGGTCCTGTTTTTTGGGTTTCTTCGCCCCAAACGGATGCCCAAACGTCTTAACGAAAGACGACACGGGCACATCGACAATCTTCTTCAGAGCTCTATATTCGACCTCATGATCACAAACCATGATTTCGTCAAACAGCCGAAACCATGGGAAGATGCACTGAAGATGAACGTCGAAGTCACTGGTATGGCCGATCAGCGGGCAGTCGAGTTCTTGCAAGTTGGGCGGAATGAGATGCCATTCCACCATATTGCAAACGTAAAAGTCGGGCTTGGTATCGGCTCCATAAAAGGTATGGACATCCGAATGCGGCTGGTTCGGCAGATCATCCGTGTCAAATCCGATGTTTCGCACGGTGAACTTTTTGTCGAGGTGCGCCCCTTCAAGCAATATGTGTGGTCCGCCTTTGCTCCAAGGCAATTGTGACAACACATTAATCTTGGGTTTCTCTATAAGTTTGATCAGGTTCGCGGCGTGTTCGCTGTCGGGATTCCCGGAGCCAGCAATCTTCTTCAGCCCAGACAGAGCCGTTTCCTCGTCTCCATCCATCCAACTCATGACAGCTGAATAGAAGGTCGCCTTCGGACCATCTAATTTGTTGAGGGCCACAATGGCGTCTTTTGGATCTCCCAAGAAACCATGCGCGGCATGGTATTCCCACTGATCAGGCGTGCCCTGTAATGCAACAGCGGCATAATCGCCTTGTTCAAACTGAGCGGAAATACTCATCGTGCTCATTTGGCCGCGATCACCGAGCCTATATTTACGGCCTGTGTCGTTGCCCTGTCCTCTTTTTGCATGCGTAATTTGGCGGCAATCGCCTTGCCGAGGGACCATACCCAAATGGGATCAGACACGATAGCGCCAAGAATGACGCCAAACGCACGAAACAATCTCAGCCGCTTTAGTTCAAGCCCCCCCAAACGGGCTTTCTCCAGCGCCTGCCAGTTTTTGAGGCACCGTTCCAGGCTTGGGTCCAAGCCGTCCTCTGCAAGAAACCGGCGCGCCATTTCTATGTGTTCACGATGTATCAAACAGCGAGCGTCTTTGTCCCCACTCATGGTTCTTGATCCATGGTGCCGGGAATAGTTGTAGAACAATTTTGTTGTGGAGGAGACTTTCCCTATTTGCACGCCACGGATGAGAAAGTCCCGGTCCGCCGAAAAACCATACTCTGTTTTAAATTGGCCAAGTTTTTTTACCAACCGTCTGCGGAAAAACCACGAATTAAAAGCAGGCGCCCCCAGCGTCAACTCCTCAAACATGCTTTGGCCGCTCCTGTGGCCTCGCCGAAAAGCATGAACGAGCTTCCCCACGTCCTCTTCCACAACAAAAACGACGTCGCCGCAAAGCATATCCAGCTCCGGATCATCGGCAAAAGCCCTCTCGACAATCCCAAAAGCATCGTCTTCGTACCAATCATCGGTATTCAAAAAGCCAATGATCTCCCCTTCAGCCATGGACAGGCCTTTGTTCAAGGCATGATGAGAACTTTCATCAGGTTCTGAAACGACGTGGACTTCCGGATGTTTCTTCAGGATTTCAAGGGTGCCGTCGGTTGAACCCCCGTCAATCACGACGTGTTGAACCGTCTGGCCGTTTTGCCTGCGCACACTGTCCAAAGCTCTGGAGATGGTGCGGGCTCGATTCAATGAAGGCGTGAGTATTGTAATAGAAGGCAAGGGAGTTCAAGCCTTCACGCCGTTGTGGCGACGCAGATCAAACTCATCGCGGAAAACGGTGAGAACTACGCGACTGCGATCAGAGAGCTCCCTTACCATTACAGAGCCAACCGTGCCGTTGCGACCTGCAATCCATACTTTTTTTGCCTTTGACCTCAAAAGGGCTCTCCTTTGCTTTGTGGTAGAATCAGCGCCGAGCCTCTTTTTCCACCAAATCATCGGCATGCTATGAAAACCATGTCAGAATATTGTAACTGGAATAATTTGTTTTAAAATACAATCATCTTTTGCTATCTACACTTCACAAAAAGTGACTGAATAAATTACCTTCAAAAACACTTTACTTTTTTAAAGGTTCACTAAATAGATGCCTTCCATTTTTAAGACCCTATATAATGGTCGAAAATCCCTAGAAAAACTTGTAAAAGCCAAAGTTACTGGGCGGCGAATTCCGGTAAGAGTTTGTTTGCTTGTCACTAAATATTGTAATTTAACCTGTTTCTTTTGTTATGCAGAAGACATTCTGAATTCAAAAGCCGTTCAGGAATATTCTTTAGATAATATCAAGAATATTGTTGACCAACTGTATAAAGCCGAATGCCGTCAAATTACAATTGTTGGAGGCGAACCCCTGATTAGAGATGACATTGGAGAAATCATAGATTACATCCATAATAAGGGAATATTTGTTGAAATGACCACGAACGGCTATTTTATAAAAAAAAGAATCGAAGCCCTTAAAAAAGTGGATCACTTGTGCATTAGCCTAGATGGCAATAAAGAATCCAATGATAAAAGTCGTGGTGAAGGTTCTTTTGAAAAAATTATCGAGGGAATTAAATGTGCAACAGAGAATGGAATTGCCGTTAGAGTGCACGCTACACTTTCAAAGATAACTAACAATGAAGAGTCTCTAAAATTCTTAGTGGAATTTTGTAAAAGAATGGACGTTAAGCTGAATATCTCAGAGATCAGTTTGCCGGGAATCGAACAAAAAGATGCTAAGTACCTTCTTTCAAAGGAAGAGAGCAGAAATTTTTATAAGGTTTACAGGGGGTTTAAAAAGTCTGGATACCCTATAGCGAGCTCGTACTTGGCTATGGATTATGTCGAAAAATGGCCTTTGGGCGATAAGACTACTCTATATAAAAAAGACCTTGATAAAGTTTCCAAGGATAGTTACTTCCCATGTACCTTTGGCAGAACTCAGGCATTTGTCAGTGCTGATGGCAATGTGTATCCCTGCACTAAAAAATGGGGAGATGGGAAGAACATACTTGAAGCCGGATTCGACAAAGCTTGGGAGTATTTTGATAATTTGGATTGTGTGGCCTGTAAAGAGCTAGGTTGCATTGAGCAAAGTGCTATTACCAATCTTGCATTCCGAACTTTATTTAATACACTTAAGAATTTTGCACTGGGGTGCAGAGTTGGTGGAAACTCATAGTCTTCCAATATGTAAACAAACGACTCAACGTCAATATGGGGAATTTGAATTTCTTTTAACAACGGAGTGGTTTCTTTCGTGGATGTGATCTCCCAACCCAACTGATGAAGACTCCGGGCAAATTCTTTAATTCGGGTAGTGTCAGATAACGAAAATAATGCTCTCAATAAATCCCCCAGGTCATTTCCTTAAATGTCCCTTCTGATAGACCACTCCGTTGCCTGATCACCATTTTTGGAAGTGATTTCGACTTCCAAGGGTGGCTCTTCAGAGGTTTTATGAGAGAGCTCCATCTTTTTTATGACCGTGTAAATTTCATACAGGCCCCGGTAATAAGGCAGGGAATTTTCAAAATTATCCATTATAACCTCATCGTTTAAGCCTATGCCTCTGGGACAATCTGTATGAGTCTTTATACATGCGTACTTGTAAGTTCCTTGGGAATCTTTCGTAACCTTGTACTGGACCGCAAAGGAAGTATTAGGACAACATATACCAGCGGTTTGTCGGTCAGGAGATAAAAAGGCCAGTTGCCCGCCATGGCAAAGAATATAAAAATAGGGATAAGCAATATGAAACGATGTATAACAAGTAATGCCTGATGACTTAATTAACTTGTCCACGGAATACCACTGATCCATCTTGATGGGAAAATTAAAATCCCCCATGGTGCGCTTCAATTTGATCCGAGTGCTATATTGGTCGCAAAGTTTGTCATTGACGTGCTTGGTGTCATTAGATTTATCTAAAATGGAAAAAGTAACTTGTGTCCTATAGTCCGGGCATCCAGCTATAAAATTATTTTTTTCAATATCCAGATAGGGGTAAATGGAAGTAAATGCCGCCGGACAGAGTTCATCTTTCTGGTCAAGGTTAAAATAAAAATCCTGCCCTCGTGTGATTCCAACGGAACAACCCCTGCCTTCATCCACAGCCTTAATGAAAACATCCTTGTCAGGAATCTCAACAGGATATAAAAAATTCAGGACCCATCTTAGAAAATTCTTAAAGTATGCCCAGAGATTGAATTTTATTTTTAAAGAATAGACCCTGAAACTCACTCCTTCGGAACCCAAGGGGCAGGAAATGATTTCCCCGGCCGGGTTCATTTTTAGTTTCGACTGATCATGATTGCAATGCAGGGCCAACAATGTTGGATAAAGATTCAAAAAAGCGGTGGGGCACATGCCTTGACTGAGAAGGCTGACTTGCTTATTACCTGAATTCAATGGATGATAACGGCACCTGTTATCTGTAGCGTCGTAAAGGAGTTTTAACCCTCTCTCCTTTTCTTCGGCCATCCTTGCACACAGCGGATGACTTAAAACTTCTTTATCTATTATTTTCGACATATCGCTACAGTATTGGAATGAACGCACTGGATGCCGTTCATTTTCGCAATGGTAATGTATTCATCGTTTGCAGACATCAGGATGCTGCGCTCAGTGTCTATCGGCCACAGGCGAAGGGCATCTTCGAGTGTACCACAATATGTGCGCGGACACCCCATGATCGTCATATTGTCATGTGTGGAGAAGTCATGGAAAAGCGCATCCACGTGCGCACACAACGGTGACAACATCTTGTTGAGGCCGGATAGGAAGTCGATGGGAGCTTGTCCCGTGAGTTGCCCGGCGAGACAAATCACATAATCGCCACGCTCGTTGCAGCTTAAGATTTCTTCACCAAGCTGGCGCCAGCCGGTTGTTGCTGTGCTCTCACCCCCATCCGACGTCGCCAAACAATCGGCATCAATAAACATCGCCGCACGATGTTGCCACTGCGGAAGAAGAGTTTGAGCCCTTTCAAAGTCGTCCGGCACACCAATATCAATAAAGGGAACATCATATGC
>Ga0187833_10006580_pt1 | contig 10705 bp, 11 predicted proteins | sample ETNtaG_37_FD_167968 | JGI IMG/M metagenome (GOLD analysis project Ga0187833, IMG submission 167968) | Marine microbial and viral communities from oxygen minimum zone, Eastern Pacific Ocean - ETNP2014_SV_400_PacBio MetaG (Illumina Assembly) | ecosystem: Environmental > Aquatic > Marine > Hypoxic... | reverse complement strand
CACAAGGTCTTCTGTCCCCAGACCATTTTGCGTCGGAATAATCTTCATTCCGGGTCGATAAATGTTCTCAAGTTCCTCAAGGACTTCTTTGAGGTGAAAGGTTTTTGTGGAAAGAAAAATGAGCGTGGGGTTGAAGTGACTCAACGCGCCAATCTGATTACGATAATTTTTAACCGTTCCCTTCAAAGTCAAGGCTCCTGCAACGTTGACGCCTTTTTTTTTGAGTATCTCACCCTGTTCAGCTCTGTGACCGACAAGAACGGTTTCTGGGTATTTGTCGAGCAACGCCGCTGCCAGGACGCAACCGGTAGCCCCGATCCCCACAACCGCCATCCGGTGATCTTTCATGGTTTTTCTCCTTTTTCAGCCGATCCTTTTATCTTTTAATCCCATTTTAGGCATAACAATGTCCAACAAAATAATCCGCGGTTGAAAATGATAAGCCTTTACTATATGCAGTAGCTGCATCCTGAGCCGTCTCTATTTCATACCCCTTGCCACTCAAAAACATCTGAATTGGGTCACAGATTTCAACTTCATCATCCACTATTAAAATTCTTTTGTTTTCCATAGAGCCCACTCTTATATCCAAAAGAATTATTATATCCTAATGTCTTTAATTGACAATCGACCAACAGACTCGATTCCACCCCCTATTGAGCTTCATTTATTTCCCTTATTCTGAGAACCAAGAATGAGAATTTAATGTTCATATATGAAACTAATTCTAATTTCTTAGATTCTTAAAATAATAAAAAGGATCGTGATGAAACTCTAATGTCTAGTAATAGTTGCCAAATTTACTTTTGATTCTTATATGATAGCTTGAGAGAGTTTGATCATCTATTGTATATAGTTATCTGATACCCTTCAAATCACATAGGTTTTCCTATACTTAAGGTCAAATTGTTGCCATCTACTTTGTCCTTCCAATAAATAAAGTTTTAATGCTATTTTAAACTATAGGAACAATGTATAGGTTTTAACCACAATATGTTAGGAGTACCCACACTATTCTTGGATGACCCTTCAATTTTAACTGTAATAAATAAAAGCTCAACTTGGAGTGTCATTTTTACCGGTTACTAACATTTTTTCAATTCCACACTCATAATGATATTTGCGATTTAAATAAAGGGCCGAAGACCAACTTCCAATTAAATCATTTTTATTATGCCAGGTTCTGCATTTACAACATAAGGGATACAATTCAAGATTGGGACTATGGTACCTACAATCCCCCGATCAGGAGAATACTTGATAGTGATATTGATACTGGGAATTACTTCTACCGAAATTGTATGATAATATTCGTGTTTTGGATCCAGTATAAACTTATATATATTCTACTCTGATTTCGCCATCCTTGATTCCTTCGAAAATATGCTTTACTTCCTGAACTTTTCCATCATCATCTGCGACCGATTCATACCTAGCTTTTACTTCATCCAGAAGAATCCCAACGCATTCCGCTATGAGTGCAGCTTCATATCTAAGTGCCTCGCATCCTCTAATATCTATAATGTTTTAAACTCAAATCTCCGATTTCTTTCTTCACTCCTGACCTCGAGTCTTAATGATAAGGCTTTTTAAAATATTTATTTGGTTACATCCAAAAAACAATAGATTATTGCTATACTTTTTACTTTCTCTCTGGTGTTTTTGATACATTGCCACCAAGTTTTTTTGAAAATATCTCCCCACAGTTTCTTTAAGCAATGACTCTAAAGTAAAATTCTCAGTATGAGCTTCTACAAGAGCAGATTCTAGCTCACGTATCCGCGCTTCCAATTCTATTATTCTGTCCTTTTTGTCTTTCATCTCTATACACACAATTTACATTCATATATGATTTTCTCCTAGCTTCCCGATTCAACCATATATTTTCATTAAGCCAAAAATCATTTATTCTCTGGGCTTATTTAATAGTTGTTATTCCTTTTTGGTATTCTGTTCCAGTAGAAGAATGGTTATTTGTTTTAATCTACTTAGCTTCTATCTCTTCAGCAATGAACGCTAATCCGAGTTCATCAAGTTTGGACCTTGTCGGCACCCCTTCATTATCCCATCCGCTGAATCTATAATAATCATCAAGCATTTTCTGGAACCTGACTGGGTCAATCCCGGGAATTTCCTTCTCATCAGCTTTTTCGACAAAGAAACGTCTTGGTAACGTATCATCAGAGCGTTTGATCCCTTCCCTGATGTTAAAGGCTTTCTGCAGATTATGCACTCTTTCCCCAATCTTCAAGAATTGATCGCCATCGATCTGATTCCCGGTAATAACGCTTAAAACTTCTGATAGATCATCATGCTCAAGATCACCGAGTGCGGTCATTTCCGTTGGAAACCAGCATAGACCGAGTGAGTCCGTAGCAGCACGGAACCTGTTCTCGAGAGCGAGCATTGCTCCCCTTCCTTCATAGCTCTTCACATCCTCCAATGCCTTTGTATGCTCAGCACCTATCATCTTTTCAACTACAGGATGACCGACAAGTTCAGCCATGTAACCTTTAAGATGATCGCAACCCCGGGTACAAGTGGCCAGTGCCAGCATTCTACCTTTATCAATGCCTATACCCGGAAATGCCGAGATCCATTCAAGCCCTTTTGCTACAATTAGAAAATCCTTGGAGCCCTTTATATGCTCTGCTGCTATTTGTGATCCTTCAGCTAGTATATCTCCTAAGCCCTCTCGATAAGCCATTCGACGGGTGAGTTCAATTGCTGAATCGGCATTTCCCCAGCTGAGATCAAGTTGATCCGTATCATCAGCTGTTATTAGCCCCTTTTCCCAGGCTTCCATTGCAAAAGCGACTATTCCTCCTGCTGAAATACCATCGATGCCTAGTTTGTTACAGAGGGTAAGCGCATAAAGTGCCGCTTCAAGATTATCATTTCCGATCATGGCCATGTATTTGGCAATTACACCAAATTCCGGTGACTTTCCGGTACAGGCATATGGCCCTTCCTTTATTTCATAATATGAACCGCATGATATTATACACCCGAAACATGCCTCATTCTTGGTTGCCCAATTCTCCTTAAATACTTCTGCTGTAAAATTTTTCCAGTCATCGAAAAAACCCTGTTGCGCATTTCTAGTACAAAGAAATCCGGGTGATGTAGCTCTCGTCAGCCAGAGTGTCCCGGTATCCTTTTCTGATTGAATGTGAACGGATTCCATTATTTTTTTGTAAAATGACCGCCTGATCCGATCGAACTCGTCGTTGTCAGACACTTTTACAGAACCTCTGCCGCGGACAACGACTCCTTTCATGTTCTTGGAACCAAGGACGGCTCCCAGACCGCCTCTGCCGGCAGTCCTGCATAAACCTGATACAAGTATAGCTGTTCGAATCAGATTTTCGCCTGCAGGCCCTATAACGGCACTTTTAATTTCCGGGTCATCAAGTTCCTCTATTAGTTGATAATGGGTTTCCCAGGTATCTTTTCCCCAAAGGTGAGACGCATCACGGAGTTCGATCTCATCGTCATTTATATACAGATAAACCGGTTTAGAGGATTTCCCTGAAATCACTACCTGGTCAAGACCTGCGAACTTCAATTCCGCAGCAAGATCACCTCCTATGCTCCCGTCCCCATAACCTCCGGTCAGAGGAGACTTGGTGGTAATGGACCAGCGGCCGCTGCAGGGCAGGCACGTACCGTTGTATGGGCCGGTTCCGATAATAAACACATTTTCAGGACCAAGTGGATCAATTCCGGCTTTGACTTCATCAAACAGAACCTTGGCATTGAGGCCCAGCCCGCCGATATATTGCTTTAATTCTTTTTCAGGAATATCTTCCTTTATGATAGTGCCTTCCGTCAGATCCACTCTAAGTCTTTTTCCAATCCATCCATACATTTTCAGTTACCTCCAATTAAATTTCTCAGCTGCTCTGATGTTTTTTCAAGAAACAGATTTTTAGATGGATCTGTCAGTTCCATTTCCTCGACCCGTAAAGCCTCCCTGGCACATATCTGCACACACTCGGGATCTCCACCGCACAGGTCGCATTTAATGGCGACATCATCCTCCGGATGCATATATACCGCACCTATTGGACATGCATCCTCACAATTACCACACCCAATACATTCATGTTCATCGACCAATACTACACCGGTTTTTTCATCACGATTTAATGCTTCTGCAGGGCATGATTCGATGCAGGGTGCATCAGCGCATTGAATACATAATCTTACAGCATGATCGCCCCGCTCCTCCTCTTTGACAATGTGTATACGTCTGAGTTCTGGAGTGCTCACCCTATAGTGAGCAAATGAGCACGTGACTTCACATAACCTGCATCCAGTGCAATTTTCAGGAATTACCTTTATCATTTTCATATTATTTTTTCTCCTAAATTAATGGCCATAACAATTGTCAAATAACTATTTAGTGTCCATCCATAAACTATCGTTTATGGATTTACGCTATTTCTTTACTAATCTTGATTTTTCATAAACCGTTCCATATCAATTTCCATGACAGGCAGTCTCTTAAAACGCTCTTTGCCTTCAAATGGTACTGTACAGTCAAAGTAGCCTTGCATGTGATCCCGTAATCCTTGAGACGAGAATTGAACTTCGGTGACTGTGAAGGGTCATCCTTGTGGCAGCGTGCCCCTGGAATAAATATGGTACTGACATCCCCCTGGTACCTCGTATTCATGGCCCAGAGGACATGATCGCTGCCAAATATGTTTACATCCTCATCTACAACAATAACCTGCTTCAACTCCTGATAAGCCGTCAGGGCTGTTAGTGCAGCCTTCCGCTGTCTCCCTTCATCAGATATTGAAGTCTTCTCAAACTGGATGATTGCCATCAGCTTTCCTCCTCCTGATGGATCCTTAATTGTATTGTTCTATGTCTTTTCCCGTGATGATGGCCTTGACGCCGGGTAATTTTTCGGCTTTGGAAACATCTATTGAGATGATTCGTGCGAATGCATGGAGGCTTCTCTTTGTACCACCATAAAGCTGCCCAGCCAGTTGAACATCATCACAGAAAAGAGCGTCTCCGATGGCTTTTTGCCAATATAATTATAATTTTTCACGAATAAATACCTCTCGATTGACAATATACATTTTAATATCTTATAGAGATTTTTTGAATGCCAAATTGCATGCTATTAGAAATAATACTATACCCTCTTATTGCTTAATTTAAAATCCAGATTGAGCAGTCGATTTTTAAACAGAATCCGAGTTAAAAAAATTATTTAAATGAGTTTTGATAGTTGCCATATAAGGCCGAGTGTTAAAAAGATAATAATGAATTGCATTTTTGAAAGAGCTCTTCAAATGTGCATTAGTCAACTCATTAAATATTAAACGTTTCATAATATTCTTTGACGGTTTTTCTATTTCGCTCCATATGCTTTCTCATAAGTTGAAAGAATTTTTTCTTGTTCTTACCTTTCAAGGCATCAATTATTGCTTGATGATCCTTTACAAATATTTTCCAGTTGTGATGAACTGCGACATGCGAGTAATAGAATCTGAAAGTTATTTTATGAAGTTGAGATACTGTATCCAACAATTCAGCGCTGCCGGATAGTTCTGCAACAAGCAGGTGAAAGTCCAGATTAAGCAACAAGTATTTATTATAATTTTTTTTTGACGCAAAAGATTTCATATCTGCATTCAGTTTTTGAAGTTGTGCGATATCTTTTTCAGTGATATTTGAAACAGCCATTTCAGCTCCAAGACCCTCAAGCAATACCAGCATTTTTTGGATCGCATCCAGTTCTTCCGGTGTATATTTTTTAACAAAAACACCTTTATTGGGCATAGCTGTGATGAAGCCTTCATTTAGGAGGTGTCGAATTGCTTCACGAACAGGTGTCCTGCTAACATTAACTTGCTCAGCTACGTCTCTTTCATTTATCTTTTCTCCGGGACTGTAATAACCTTTTATGATCTGTTCCTTGAGAAAATTAGATACCTTAATCCAGTTGCTTTCATTTATTGTGGAATTATTCAAAATGTAGCTCCTAACATATCTTTATCTCTTACTTTGAATCTATCTAATTATGTAAAGGAAGATTAGCCTTCGTTTACATTTTTACTAAAAAAATTAATAGATTACGTGTAAGGTCGAAAGCCGGGCCCCAGATCCATCATTTTTAATATACCTGGTTTTGCATTTATTACATACGGGATACAATTCACTAAAGGAACCACAGTGCCTTCCAATCCCCGGTCTGGGGAATAATCAACCCTGGCATTGATACTGGGAATGCCGTCCACAATGATTTCGTGATAATATTGATGCTCTGGATCAAGGATAAATTTGTATATGTATTCCACCCTGATTTCGTCATCTTTGATTCCCTCGAAAATGTGTCTCGTTTCAATGACATTACCACCATCATCTGCTCTTGGTACGTATCTGGGCCTTATTTCATCAAGGTGAATTCCTAGGCTGGCCGCAATCAATGCAGCTTCATATTTTAGTGCGTTACATCCTTTGATATTTCCAGATTCTAAAGCTTTGTGATAATCATCTATATCAAGACTTATTCCAAGTTCATCCCGATATGATTCCATTGGAAATTTGCTGACATCCGCATGTGCTAGAAATCTTAATTTCCTGATCTCTCTACAGGTCTCTGCAAGCACCACCGCAACCCGGGCTGCAAGCTGTGTGCTTCCGATTCCGAGAAAAGTTACATTGTTGGCCTTTGTGAGCTCATCGATTTTTGCCGATACTTCGGGATCATAAAGATACGGATCGGAAACATCCATGCATGGTGTAATGATATTTATCCCCTTTTCAATCGGCTTGATTATCTCAGGATATATGTCCGGCAGGGTGCGGCTGGATGTTGCGTGAATCAGAATTTCCGCCGATGTCCTGGTAAAGAGGGATTCAGCATCATCCGTGACCTTGACACCAAGCTGACGATCAAGTCCGACAACGTTTCCAAGATCCTTTCCGATTTTTTGACTGTCCACATCACCAGCACCAACCACTTCCGCCCATCCCTTTTCAGCCAGCATCCTGACGACTCCCTGACCAATTCCACCCAGTCCCATCTGAATTATTTTTATCTTGTCCATATTTATTGCCTATCTTTTTATAATGGTTTTCCTAAAACAAAGTGCACCTCAAGCAATAAAAGGCTGCGTTCCTAAAAGCATAGCGCAGAGCGCAGAGTGTATGGCAAAAACCTAGTTATCAGTCAGCGCTTATTTGTTTTCAATCTTCCTAATCACTGTCCTCAAACGCTCCGTTACCTCCGGAGGAATTCTGACACGGACAAAGTTTTTGCCCGTACCCATGAACTTTGTCCCCTTGATCGTCAGGACATTTTCATTTATGAATTCCTCATATAGGTCGATATTTTCATCAGGGTGCCTAAGAAACATCAGGGGAACACCGGGATCTGTTTCACAGACCTGGACCTTTGAAAAAACTTTCATGAAATCGTTCTTGATACGTTTCGTTCTTGCCACAGATGAAGCAATGAATTCTTTGTCTCGTAAGGCTATGGGGAGTATTCGTTCAGCATAGCAATTCACTCCAAAGGGGTTGCCGACTTTATCGTAGTAGTTCATAAGTTGGTTACTGCAGCATACATAGCCGATCCGGAGGCCGGCGAGTCCGAATCCCTTTGAAAAGGTGCGCACTACAAACAGGTTATCATATTTGTTTACAAGGGAAATTGCGGAATTATCCCTGTTCATAAAGTCGCCGTATGCTTCATCTATGATTACACAAATGCCCAACCTGGCTGCCTCCTCTAGTATTAACTCAAGTTCCGCAATGGGGAGTATCTGCCCAGTGGGATTATTAGGATTATCAATGTAGACCAGGCTATGTTCAGTCCGCATATTCTCAAGCATTTTTTCATAATGGAACCTGTAATTATCGTTTATATCAAGCATGCAATACTCATAGGCCCCGCCGAATGTGTTAATGTTGTCTATGTAATGTGAAAACTGAGGACTGTAGCCATATACTTTTGACCCCCGGTCTATAAAAACTTTGTTAATATTGTTGAGGATGGGGACGGCCCCGGCCTCCAGTCTGATATTTGAATCATCGATTTCAACCTCGTTTCTCCAATGTTCTGCCAACATCTTTCTGAGACAATAGTAGGGCTCAGATGGATAATGTGAATAATCCAGATCCTGAAAGTCCTGTTTTTCCTCGGAGATCAATTTTGAATACCCAAAAGGATTTACTCCATGTGAAAGATCAATGGCGTCTTCCAGCTCATGATCTGCTTCTGCCGAATCAGTTATGTAATTTATTTTTTCCAGTGCTTCTATATGTTTTCTAAAGCTTAAGTTGTTTATCATTATTAACCTTATAAATTCATTTTTTCGAAAAAGCGATTCGCAGTCCGAAAGCGATCAGGACGATTTCAAACGTCAATTCTGTTTTTCTGTATGAGGTTCTGTATAGTTCCCTTAACCGCCCATGGAAAAAGATCAGGCCAACCATTGTGTGCCATGAAAAAGTAATGATTGACAGCACTGGTATTAATATCAATTTAACGTAGGGCGGAGTTCCTGGGGAAACCACATTTGTAAACAACGCGAATAAATTCAGGGCTGCTTTTGGATTAAGAACCGATGTCATCAAACCTATACGAAGTGCCTGATTGTTTGGTAAATTATTTTCATAAGCATTTTCAGAAATATTTGAATTACTCATCTTACTTCCGGTCTGCAAAGCTTTGATACCAAGAAACAGGAGATATCCGGCCCCAAGGAATTTGAGGATATAGTAAGATAGAACGCTCTAACATAACAGACAATCCAATACAGTCTGAAATCGTGTAGAACATTGTTAAGAATCCTTACGCCATCATTGCCCTCGGCGGATACGGAAGAGAAGAACAGTGTATTCATTCCGATGTCGACCTTCTTTTTCTGTTTAAAAAGAATATTCCGGATAAAGTGGAAGAACTGATTCGAGAGATTGTTTATCCGATTGGAGGTTGAATATGCGATTCGTTCCATGAGCAAATGCCTGAGCCTTGCTGAAAAAGATTTCAATGTGCTGACGCCTTTGATAAAAAAATAAAAGCCACGCATAAATGTTAACAAAAGACTTTTATGAATAAATAATTTCATCTAATTTGGATATAATATCTTCCGGTAATTGGGGAGGAACATGTTTTTCTAAGGCTGCCTTAACGGCTTCCTTAGCTCGTGCCCGTAAGCTTTCTTTTTCAAAGTCCACCCCTAATTCCACATTAGCACGGTTAAGAAGATCAGGAATCCACAGCTCTTTTCGGAAATGTTCCGCCGTAAAATCACTGGAGATGAATTCACCTCCGATCCCCGCTTCTTTAAAGACGGATAGATCTATTGTATTATCGTCCACTTGAATTCCCTGTAGAACCCGTTTAATATATTTTACAACTTCATGATCCAGCATAAGGGCTTCCAGGCTGATTGCATTGAGGCTGGCGATTAATCCCATCATGATAAGGATATTCGTACCACCTAAGCTGGCAAGTAATGCTGTTCCCATTTTTTCCATACCTAATTGCGCATCAAGCAGCTTTGAATCGGTCAGGATTCCACCTCCGGCTGAAGGTATACCATAGAAACGGGCCATTTGAGATGCTCCAGCCCGTAACATTCCGTATTCCGGTCCACCTTGAGAAACCGTGCCTGATTTCATGTCAAAGATTCTGGCAAAGCTCATGTATACCACTCGAGCGTCCGGATTAACGGATTTTGCCAAAACAAAGCTGGCCAAATGTTCAGCATTGCCGGTGACTAGAGTTGAAGCTAGTGTTACCGGAGCTGTAGCCCCCGCCATTGGCCCGGAATCAATCAACATGGGTATCTGCAACCGTGATAGTTCTATAATCATTTCTGCAGCATCATCTCGAAAGACAAGCGGACTCGTTAACGTAACAAGAACCGAGAATATGGGACGTTCTTTCAAACTGGCCATGCTTATTCCTGCCGCTTCGGTCATTGCAAGTGTTTTCTTCAATACTGCCTTATTGTCTATATATATATTCATAGGCTTTTTTGTATTCATTAAACCTAGTTTGTATCCATTGAGACCATGTAATTCAGCTGGAATTTCAGCAGGTGCGGCTCCCATATCCACGAGATCCGGAGGAGTTAATACATCAGAAAGTTTAAACCAGTCTATTATGTCCTGGTTCGAAACCTCACGAAATTTTCCGGTCTCCATATCCAAAATAAAATTTGGAAATCCGCCTGTAGAAAAATATGTTGTTGGACTACCCAGGACGACTCCCTCAACTCCTTCTCTGCCATAAATGCGGACAGTTGGCTGGCATTTTCGAATTGTCTCTTCGATCAGATTGTCCGGGATTTTTACAATCTGGCTTTTTAAATCGACATTTGCCCCTGCCCCATTAAAAATATCAAGTGCTTCTTCATGAGCTACTTTAATTCCTATCCCGCTGAGAAGTTCGCGTGAGGCACGATCGATCTTTTGAATTCCTGAGTTATCCAATACTTTAGTACCTGGAATCATAATTTCACCTCATAACTTGCTCGAATAAAGTTGCTATTTTATATTTGCAGAAAATAATGAATGGATATCCTATTTTACACCCAGCTCTTCAGCAATGAACGCTAATCCGAGTTCATCAAGTTTGGACCTTGTCGGCACCCCTTCATTATCCCATCCGCTGAATCTATAATAATCATCAAGCATTTTCTGGAACCTGACTGGGTCAATCCCG
>Ga0187833_10006578_pt1 | contig 10708 bp, 8 predicted proteins | sample ETNtaG_37_FD_167968 | JGI IMG/M metagenome (GOLD analysis project Ga0187833, IMG submission 167968) | Marine microbial and viral communities from oxygen minimum zone, Eastern Pacific Ocean - ETNP2014_SV_400_PacBio MetaG (Illumina Assembly) | ecosystem: Environmental > Aquatic > Marine > Hypoxic... | reverse complement strand
CACAAATAAAAATTACGGACAGCGATGTTAGTTCTGTTTCTTTTGAGTATCTTTTAAAAAAGTCAGATTTCATCACTTTGCATGTGCTTTTAACTTCTGAAACTAAATGTATGATTAGTGCTCCACAATTTGAAATGATGAAAAATAATGTAATTATTGCCAATGTATGTCGAGGTCCTGTTATTGATGAAGCCGCTATTACTAAAGCGTTAATGTCAAACCGAATTGGCGGAGCTTGTCTCGATGTTTTTGAAAAAGAACCATTGGCAAAAAATAGTATACTTCGTCAACTCAACAATGTTATTTTAACACCACATATTGGTTATTGTTCTAATGAAGCTTTAAACAGACGCTTCCAATTTTTTGCAGATAACTGTCAAAAGATTCTTGATGGAGAAAAACCAAAAATGGCTATCAATGCTGATGCAATTAGTTAGAAATAAATTAGTTATAATAAAAATTTTCAGAAAGGTAATAAACAATGAACGATGCAATTGATGCAAAATTTAAATTAGATCGTAAATTAAAAAATCTTATAGAAGGAGAATGGGTTGATTCAAAAAATAAAATTGAAGTTACCAACCCTTACACTAATGAAATTGTCGCTACAGTTCCTCAGATGGGAATCGAACAAGTTAAAACTGCAATTGATGCGCTTTATAACTATCAACCAACTCTAACTGCTTATCAACGCTCAGAAATTCTAAAAGGAACTGCTACTGAGATTAAATCAAAGATAGATGAATTGGCTTATGGTATCTCGTTAGAATCAGGAATGTCTATTAAAGATAGTATGAAAGAGGTGGGACGCAGCATTAATTTACTAAATGTCGCTGCCGAAGAAGCAAAACGCATTATTGGAGAACAGCTACCAAGTGATATTGATTTTTCCGGAACTGATAAAATTATTATGGCTATGCGATTTCCAGTTGGCCTGGTCACTGCTATAGTGCCCTTCAATAGGCCTTTGAATCAGGTTGTTGTTAAAGTTGCTCCAGGCTTCGCTGCGGGAAATAAGATTATTATAAAACCTACAGAACGTACGCCGGTGTCAGCAATCCGTTTTGTTCAAATCATGCTAAACAATGGTTTACCTCCAAAAATGATTAGTATTGTAACGGGAAAATCGAGTGAGATTGGAAATGAACTCGTTTCTAACCAAAAGATTGACATGGTTACCTTTACTGGATCTACAGAGGTAGGTCGCAAATTGTCGAATATTGCAGGAATTAAGAAACTTACTATGGAACTTGGTGGCAATGATCCGCTAATTATTCTTGAGGATGGTGATCTTGATAAAGCTGTCAAGTTGGCTTCTGTAGGGGCATATTCCAATGCTGGTCAAGCTTGTCGTGGTATAAAAAGAATTATTATAATGGAGAGTGTCGCAGATATATTCGCAAAAAAATTGAAGGATGAAACGAAAAAAATAACTTGTGGTAATCCTTTTGATCCAAAAACTACAATCGGTACAGTTATAGATGAAAACGCAGCAATCGAAGTCGAAAACGCTGTCAAAGAAGCAATTGCAGATGGAGCAAAATTGTTGTGCGGAAATATACGAAAAGGTGCGCTATTTACTCCAACGGTACTTGACCATGTAAAGCATGATTCCGCTATGGTTTTAAACGAAACATTTGGACCCATAGCGCCTATCATTCGCGTAAGAAATCTTGAGGAAGCATGTCGGATTGCTAATCAAACTGAGTTTGGCCTTCAATCTGGTATTGTAACTAATAATTTAGAAAACATTCGATACTGTATAAAAAATTTGAAAATGGGTGCTGTTAATATCAATGAAGGGCCTCACCACGATATGCCGAACATTCCATTTGGTGGAGTAAAACAAAGTGGTATCGGTAGGGAAGGTATCCGTTATGCAATACAGGAAATGACTTATGTTAAATGTGTCGTTATGTAAGCTAACTTAAATTGTTATCTATTCTCGCAAAATACTACTTCTTGTAGCTAATTTTTTTGGAAAGTATACTTTTTACGAAATCAACGTCAATTTTTATAGGATTATTGTCAAGCCTTTCTTGATTAATATTGCTTAAAATTAAATTAACGTCATCTATTTTTTTTACGTTAAAATCCTTAATATCAGTCGACAGTCCAATATTTTTTATGGTTGAATTTAGTTTGCTAATTAAATCAAATTCCGAGTTCACTTTGAAAATTTTGAATATCGTATTAAATCTAGATTTTAAATTAAAAGGTGTCTTCGAAAATTTTAAGTTTGCATAATTATAATTTAGACAATCACACAAAGTAAAACTCACTGCCTGTCCATGTTTAACTCCAAAAAAAGAAGTAAACGGGTATGAAATAGCATGTGGAGCAGTAGTCTTAGAAATATTAATTGCCTTACCTGCATATAGAGCGGCCAAAGACATTTTGTGTGTCGTATCCAATGATTTTTGATTTATATGCTTCTCCAAAAACATAGATGAGTATTCTAATGATTTAATCGAATGTTGAACACTTTCGTTATTTGATCTTTTGGACATTAAGGATTCTATAGCTTGCGAAAGAGCATCTATACCAGATGAGGCACTAATATCATTAGGAGCAGTAATAATTAAGTCTGGATCAAGAATTATATAATCTGGAAGAATAAAAGAACTTTCAATAGAGTATTTATTTTTATCAATATACAAAACTGTATGTCTGGTAGCTTCAGCACCAGATCCGGCGGTTGTAGGTATGGCAATTAATTTACTAAATTTTTTTTTTATTTCAAAAGCGGATTTTTTAATTTTTATTTTATCAAAATTTAATGTACAGAAAACGTTAGATAGTTTTGCAAGGTCTAGTACGGCTCCGCCACCAACTGCAATAATAATATCTGGTTGAAATTCTCTCACAAGTTTTGATGATAAAATCAGATCCTGATATTCGGTATAATTAAATGATTTATAAAAAAACTTGTTTTCAGTTTTTTTAAGTAAATCTTTGAATAGCTCCGAAGCACCACTTTCTAGAAAAGATTTTTTACCGCAAAAAATCAGAATCTTTTTGACTTTTAGATCTTTAATGAGATTCTTTAAATTATTTAAACTATTTTTGCCTATAAATTCATATTGGAACATAAAAATTAATTCATAAATTTTATTTTTACTTCACTCAAATTATTAATTCTAATCAAGTTTTTAAGAGAACCTTTTTCAATTTTAACTTCTAATAATGAAGGTCCCTTTGAATTCAAAAATCTATTAAGTGTAGAATTAATATATAATTTATTTTTGATTAAATAGTAATTTTTATATCCAAGGCTAAATGAGAGATTTTTTATTTTAATATTATTTGCTATAGTTTTTTGTCCACCAACAGACTCGTGGCAACCGTTGTTTAACAAAATATGCTTAAAGTTTTTTTTTGAAAATTGACCTATTGTACCAGCTGAGCCCAGGTGCATCAAAAATGATCCATCTCCATCTAGACAAATTGTTTTTTTTTTTGAAAAAAGAGAGAATCCAAAAGCAACCATTGAGGCATGACCCATTCCACCCACCATATAAAAATCATTATTTGTAGAAATTTTTTTATTTTTTTTAATTTGATGTAATTCTCTCGCTGTATAACCTGTTGTTGCGATTATCCTAAAATTTTTAGCTTTTGCAGCTAATATTTTTAAAAAATATGATCTTGTAAAGTGATTCTTTTCTAAAGAATTTACAATCGTTGATTTAGCGTTATCAACAGAAAGATCGTTTTTTTTAAATAAAATTGCAACTATTTTCTTTTTTTTTTTTGAAAATTTAATTAATTGAGTTATTTGTTTTTTGAAATTTTTTTTATCAATAATCACGTACTTGATGTCCAGTAATTTCAATAAATCTTGTGTAATAGTTCCTTGAATTTTATGTTGTATTGCATCCTTTACATCGGGCGCTCCTCTCCAGCCTATTAGTAATAACATAGGAATCGAATAAACTTTCTTATGAGCTATAGATACAATTGGATTAACAATGTTACCGAGTCCTGAATTTTGTAAATATACAGCTGGAATTTTTTTTGTTGATAAATGATACCCTACGCCTAAAGATACTGCGCTGCCTTCATTAGTAGCGATCACATGTTTGTTGCTATTATAACTCGATATTACTTTAGTTAAACTTTTCAAAATACTATCGGGAACACCAGTATAAAAATCTATTTTATTTTTTTTGAGTATTTGAACAATCTCTTTAGCTTCTATCATGAATTATTTGGAATAATATTTAATATTTTTTTTATAGAAATAATACTTTTTTCAATTTTTGATGATTTAGTATTTTTTAAAATAGATAATGCAGCATTCTGCATAGCAGGATAAGCAGCTCTTAATAAATGATTTGCATAAATTACTACCTTAAATCCATTTTTAATTAGCTCCCCCTCACTAACTTTTGAATAAGTAGAAGGTACTGCTACCAAAGGTTTGTAAAAGTTCGATTTTTTAAATTTTTTTGCAAATTTGAAAATTTCTTTTGGTGAGTCGGATTTACTATGTATCAAAATTAAATCCGTGCCTGATTTTGAATAATGTTCAGCTCTTTTTATTGCATCATTAAGCCCGCGATTAAATATAAAACTTTCAATTCTAGCTACTACTAAAAAATTTTGAGACCTTCTTGCTTTACATGCTATCGCAATTTTTTTACAAAAATTTTCAATAGAGTCTTGATTTGACTTTGACTGGTCTTTAAACAAAGAATTTCTTTTCAGTCCAATTTTATCCTCCATAACAATGGCCGATACACCTAATCTTTCTAAATTTCTTACCGTGTAAGACAAGTGTTCTGGTTGTCCCCCATTATCCGCATCAAATAGTACTGGCTTTGTTGTGTGTTCCAATACATTGCTTAAATTATTTATTCTGGAAGAAAGTTCAAATGACTGATTATCTGGCTTGCCATTTGAAATGGAATCCGTCAAACTTGAAGACCATATTCCATCAAATTCTCTAAAAGAATTTTTATAATTAATTTTTAAATTTTCTATCATCAATCCTGTTAATGGATTGTGACTTTCGATAAATCTAACTATACTTTTTGATTCTATAAGTCTCTTAAGTATTGAAACTCTGGACTCTATTGTAAAAAAATTATCTTTAATTTTTTCATGTACTCTAGATGCTAATGGCGATTTGGTATATGGAATTTCAATTAATTTACCACCCCATTTTTTTAAAATTTGAACAACTTTGGATCGAGTTTTTTTTTGAATTCCTTTTTTCCAATCATCTCCATGTATAAGATAGTTGGGTTTAATCATCTTAAGATTTTTTGAATAATCCCAAGTATCTTGTTTGATGATTTTATGCACTCCTCTTATATTTTTCATAATTTCAAGTCTTTGTTGGAAATTGATCAATGGAAAACTCTTGTACTCAGCTATAGCTGCATCGGTAAATAATCCTATAAATATGTCACCATATTTTTTGGCTTTATTAATAATATTCAAATGTCCGCTATGAATAACATCGGCGCCCATTGGCACATAAACTATTTTATTTTTTTTCATAATTACATAAAAACTTCAGATGAAATTTTTCGAAAAATTTCCGCATCTGATTTCCCTAAATTAGAATATTTAATTGTAATATCTTTTTCTAAATCGGTAATTCCGGCTCCATGTTGCCCTCTTAATTTTGGATTAAAAACCTGATCAAATTCTAAAAAAGATTCATTAGACGCTATATAGCTTGAAACAATTAACGGAAACTTCCAAAATATTTTTTTTAAATCACTTTTTTGCTTTTCAGAAAAATTTTCTTCAAATTTATTTTCATCATCAAGATAGACTGCCAACATATTTTTGATCTTATTTAGTGAGGATAATTGTTTTTTATCTATTAGTTGGATCAAAATATCAGCGTTTTGTTTACTTAACTTTAGCCATTTTTTATCTATGCTAAGCATATATTCACATACTTTGTGATTTAAAAATGGAAAACGTGCTTCAATCGGACCTCTATTCATGAATATAATTGAAGCTCTTTTAAGCATATTATTATAAATATTATTTATAAAGGCTAATCTACTAATCGTTCTTATCTGAACGTCGTGGGGTTTATTTAGTTCCTTCCAATTGTCATAAGCACCAAGAAGTTCATCAACTCCATGTCCGCCAATAGTAACTTTGAAACCGTCTTTTTTCATTCGTGGGGCTAGATACCAGTAAATTGGCAACGGATAAAAGCTTAAAGCTTTTATTTTTCTCATTTCAAATGTTTCTATTATTTTAGGAATGTCATCAACAATTTGTTCTCTGGTGGCTTCAACTTCTATTAATTTTAGATTTATTTTTTTAAAACCAGATGCGGCAAGTCGAGCCCTATGTACGTCAATAGAGTCAAAACCTTTAACCGAAAAAACATATGAAGTTGGTTGATATTTTATTTTTCTGAAATCTAAATTTTTGAAAACATAAAACGTTGTTAAAACGCTGTCTATACCGCCAGATAGCATCGTGCATATCGGAACATCTCCCATAGTTCTATTTTTCGCTGATTCATCTAAAATTTTATGTAAACCATTAGCAATTTTATTTATATCGTTGTTATAATTTATTATGTTGTATGAGGGTTTGTAGAATTTTTTCTTTGATATTGTTTTTTTAACAAGATCATACTCAACATAATGTCCCGGTTCTAATTCGACCGGATCTTGCAAACTTAAATTTTTCAGACCCCTGAAACCCTTAAGTTCGCTAGAGAAAATAAACCTATTATTATCGTGAAAATAATATAAAGGTATCCTGCCAGGCCAGTCTCTAGTAATATAAATTTTCTTTCTGATTTCATCATAAATTGCTAATGAAAAAAGAGAATCTATATTTTTTTCGAAAAGAAAATTTATGCCTTTGGTCTCATAAAGCTTTAAAAATACTTCGGTATCGCCGCTACTAAAAAAATTTATTTTATCATTTTTTAATTTTTTTTTGTAATCTTCAAAATTATAAAACTCTCCATTAAAAATTAATGAAATTTTTTTATCATCAGAAAAATAAGGTTGATCCGATTTGTTACTATTCGTTTCTTTGCCTGATAGTTTAACCAGGTGACGTCTTGCAGCAAAAATTACAGAATTTGTTAATTTTTTAACATTAATGCCATCATTTCCACGCCTTATTAGATTAATGCATGATCTAGCATCTTTTTCACTTATTCCGATTCCTCCAAAAATCCCACACATAATTTTTACAATAATTTCAATTTTTTAATAATTTCTTCAGCAACTTTATTTGGCTGTTTTTTTTCTGTATCTATCGTAAGCTCATTTTTCTTAGGTATGTCGAAAGGTATATCAACATCTACTACATGTTTTTTTTCTCCTTTAAGAGCAGGAACGTAAAGTTTCTTTTTATCTCTTTTAATTCTTTCGTCTAAACCGCAACTTAAATAAATCTCCTTATAATTTTTGATTTTTTCTCTACAAGAAACTCTATCTTTTTCGAAAGGGCTTATTACAGCAACTATTGAGGATATTCCGTTCTCCATTAACCATTTTACTAAATTAATATATCTAAAAGTATTTTTACTTCTTGAAGCTGGATCGTAACCTAGTTTCTTTTCATAAAGATTTCTTATTCGATCGCCATCTATTAAAACAAGTTTATCGTTTTTTATCTTAATTTGATCATAAAAAATCTTCGAAACTGTCGTTTTGCCAACAGCAGAAGGACCAATTATCCAAACACTAAAAGGTTGCATCTATTTTATTTTCCATTTTTTCTTCGTAACCCCATGTTTGTTTATCTTCTCTGCCTCTTTTAAGAGTATACTTAAGATTAAAAGTTTTCATTAATTCTTGTTTTTCCAAATAATTTATATTCTGCCCATCGCATAATTTAATTAAGGATCCCAATCCAGTAAATCCATGTTTGGTAAAAGCAGATACCCATATAGCATCATCTTTTTTAAGTTCAATAATTTTACCTTTCTCTCCTTCCAATATATGAAATTTCATTTTTCCTCCTGTAACAAGATAATGAGCACAGGTAGAATCCATAAGGTCAAAAATTCTCTTTCTATTTAAATTTTCTACTTTCAAAAAGTAACCGAATAAATCGGCATATCTAGCTGAGTTGGCTATTGAAGCCACTGTGTAAGATTTAAATTTTCTTTTTGTTTTCAAAGATTCTTTAGTATCAAAATATAATTTTCCAATAGAGTCTTCTGTAAATTTTCTATCGGCATATAAATTAGGATCTGAATTTATAATAGAACAAATTTTATTTATTTCTTTATTAGACAAAAAACTACTATTTTTTTTAAAATAATTTTTTATTTTTTTAAGTTCTATTTTTGTTTTTTTTGATATTTCTTTAAAAGAATACCCTTTGCCCATAATATCTAGTTTAAAAAAATATCTGTTTATTTTTAAACCATTAATAATTTTAACAAAATTGTTAAATGAATTGTTGTTAAATTTTTTTCCTAATAAATTTTCTAAATTAGATCTGGTTGTGTAAGATAATATTCTTCCAGGCCCATTAGTTGCTCTGGAATAAGTGTGCAAACAATAGGATGGTTCATAATAGCTGGAACCCACTACCCAGTCAGATTTTTTATCTTTGTTAATCTTGAATTTTAACCAAGTTGTTTTATTTAATTTTTTTGCAAATCTTGCATATATATCATTTGGGCCTAAACTTATTGTTACAGCTGGTTCTAAATGACCGTGATTTAAGACAGGCAGCTTATCCTTTGGACATAATATGTCTATTAAAACTGGAGCAACATAAGCATGGGGTGTTGGCAAAGTATAATAGTTGTAAAAATGTATTCCGCCTCTGCATATTGGTCTTCTTGTTTTTTCAATTTCTTCTTTAGTTTGAAATAAAAAAACTGGTACATCTTCTTCTTTTAACAAATATGAGGTCGGAATTCGCAAAACCTCAGCTATTTTTTCAATCGAAAATTGGTCAAGTTCTTTAAGATTGTTTTTTGAAATTTTTGAATTGATCTTTCCGGCTAAATAATCATTCAAAACCTCAAATGTAGTTTTTCTAATATTTAACCAGTGATTTAACTTAACTTCGTCTATCTGATTCTTAATACCCATGAACACTCCAAACTATTTCACATTAAAGTGGTACAATCTGAATTGTTTGTGGCGACACTTAGCCATTTGAGACAAGATGTTCTCAATTAAATATGCATAGTAATACAAAATCTAAATTGTAGCAACTACTTAAAAAGCCTCCTTCTCTTAAAATATGAGATCAGGTAAGGATTTATAATACCTTCTAATTTCAAAAAGTCTCTTTGTGCAATTTTCTTTTTCACAAATTTTCCATTAATTCCAGTAAGTTTGGATTTTGAAAAACAATACATACAACGATTTGTTTCTTTGGCAAAACTAATTATTTTGCAATTATTACAAATTTTAGGTTCTTTTGTTTTAAATATTTTGAGCGATAAACCTTTTAATTTATTGAATATTATTTGGGATTCATATTTTCCATAAAAACCCTTTACGCCAGCGTGGTCACGACCTACTACAAAGTTACTAAATCCCAAATTCTGCATCATTATTGCTTGCAAAAAGGCTTCTTTAGGACCAGCAAAAAAAGTTGGCATAAATATTGAAATTATTTTTATTTTTTTTTTTAGATTCATTTTTTTTCTAATTATTTCGTAGGTTTCAAATATTATTTTTGGATTAATCTTGTTAACTGTACTTTGAATAACCACTATATATAAAATTTTAACTTTTTTCAAAATATAAGAATGAATAAAAGCATGACCGGAGTGGCATATATTCCTGGTCGCAAAAGCAGTATATGAACATTTTTTTTTTTTAAAAAAAGCTCGCATATTTTTAGGAGAGTAAAAATAGGAAGACGTTGGTAATGCACTATTTAATAAATACGTTTTACCACCAATAAAAAGATTCTTTTTTTTTGCAACTATTGCTACACCAGGGTGATTGATGTTATTGGTCCCAAAAACTTTTCGATTAAGCAATTTTTTATTTATCTTAAAAATACTCTTGACATTAAGAACACCAACTATTTTTGATTTGTATTTAAGTCTAAAAAAACCTTTTTTTTTTAATGAAGAATTTAATAATATTGGTATGGTCCAATTAATATTATTATTGATTTTATTTTTTTCAATTATAGAACAATAATCCCTGTAATCACAAAAGCCCTTTAAAGGACTATAAAGACCTACGCAAATATTAACTAAATTAATATAATCATCTTTATTTAAATTAATTATGTATTTTTTATTATTTTTAGTTAATTTTTCTAACTTCGACTTCGATATAATTTGGTAAATTAACTTATCTCCGTAGAAAGGTTTCATTGATTTACTAATTACAAAAAATATTCTAGATAAACAACAAGATCTATAAGAAAAAATCAGTACATAAATCAAGCAAATTGAGCTATTAATGCTGAACTACGGATAGCTAATGCTTTCTAAACGTCTGTCTAAACTTTGCAAAAAGTTAAATTCATGGCCGAAGGAAGTGATTCGAACCTAAAGAATATGGTAAATATTTATATTTTATGAAAAATTTATTAATCAGAATAATTCTTTTCAAGAAAAAATATGGAATGGTGAGCACATGATAACAAATGGCTATCAGGCGGGACATCAAGCGGACGCTTTTTAAATCTGTCCTTACTATCGCCATAAGTCGGGATCCACTTCGTGATAGCAGCATTACTAAAAGGAAGTTTATCCTTTTCTGTTACAGGTTTATTA
>Ga0187833_10006577_pt1 | contig 10711 bp, 12 predicted proteins | sample ETNtaG_37_FD_167968 | JGI IMG/M metagenome (GOLD analysis project Ga0187833, IMG submission 167968) | Marine microbial and viral communities from oxygen minimum zone, Eastern Pacific Ocean - ETNP2014_SV_400_PacBio MetaG (Illumina Assembly) | ecosystem: Environmental > Aquatic > Marine > Hypoxic... | reverse complement strand
AACCACCGTGCCCACTTGGGTCGGTTGGTGGGTTTCTGCTATGAAACCGCTCCTGATGTTAGTTGAATTTACAATAAATATTTCAAATTATAAACATTCCATTAATCGGTTCTTAACGCATTTATATTTTTCTATTCGAAATTATGATCCTGTTAACACAAAAAAATAATTCATAAGTTTATTGTATGAAATTGGAAAAAGAATTTGATTTCAGAAAATATCTAGTCGATAACCTGGAAGGATATGACGGCAAATATTCTGAGTATTTATTATTACTTCCTGCACTTTATGATACCCTATGCAACCTCATTAAATCTGAAACATTACCGCTGTCAATTCGGGCGGATGTCTATTTGACAATAGGTTACTTATACTATCCTGAGGACATATACCCTGAAGAAAAATACGGTCCATTAGGATTTTTAGACGACTTGATGCTTATACTGGTTGTACTTCGGAAATGTGCGATACAAAAGAGTCTCGGGTTAGAATTCATCGAAAAACACTCCCGGGGGCTCGATTATCCCATGGAACAGCTGTTGACAAATGATTTTGATAAAATTACAAAGGAGAATAGAAAATTATTTGATGAATTATTGGCCCTCACTGGCATGCAGTTTTGGTATAGATAATACTATGCTTCCATCTGAAGCAATGTATCCATCTTTTGCCGAATGTTTTTATAAGACAAAGTTGAATAATGGTAGATATGTACATCTGAATTTACTTTTTTAATCAAATCTCTATGCTGTTCCCTATTTAAGTTATTTTCAATAATTGTATCCAGTAGAGCAAATGCAATTTTTGGCTCTTTACCTATTGTACGCTCAAATATCTGCTGATATATATCCGTATCTTTAAGAATACATTTACTATAGTGATATTTATCTTTAGAATTTTGCTCTATGCCATTCCACCTATCCCAAGGGGTATGTGTTAGCTCAACAGCCCACCAAAGAAATGCAACAGCATTCCTTCTCAGCGTACGAGGATCTACAGCTGTGAAGAATCTTCTTTCTAAATAATTCCTTATTGTTTTTTTAATTTCTTCTTCTGAATAATCATAAAAATTTTCTAACCTATAATGATGGAAACTTTTTTGCGGGTGTGTTCTTACCTTAATATATCGAAAGAAAGGTCCATGGCAAAGGTAGGCCCATAGCCTATGATCGCATGCCTGAACTCTATTTAGATTCATAGATTCATATAAAGTAACTGCATTTTCAAAATCATACTCTGTTTCGCTTTCATCAGTACTTTTATCATTGGAATCGCTCAACCCGCGTATTTTATCTGATACATCTCCTTCACTACTAAGTATTGTTACGTTAGGTTTTTTAAGCTCAGGAAGTGTTCCATTAAAAATATTTGCCTTTTGAAGAAACTTTTTATTTAGTTCAAATTCATCTCCAAAATACATTTTGATATCTGTATCACTTTGATGATAAAGGAAAAGGCGGTGATAATGATTATCGCTGATAATAAAGTTGCCCATTTTATCCTGTAATGTATGTTTCCATTAGATGATCCAAACGTTTTATATATTGCTTTAACGGACCTTTCATTAATTTTTGAGCCTTCACGTGAGGATCTAAATTTTCATCTAAATCCTCAGTTTCAATCAACTGTTCGATTACCCTATACCATTTTAATTCTGAGAATTGATTATTATCAACATCATCTGACTCTACTCTCCAAATAACTTCAGTGAGGACTGGAAGATAAAAAGCCATATGAGCAAAATATTTATTATCTCCTTCTGCTGATCTTGAAAATTCCCTAAACATTTTTTTTGGAATTCCAACTTGCAGCTGATGTTGACCCCATTGAAGAACCTGAAAATGCGTTGTAATATTATCATCAGGAACAAACGTAATAATATGTTTAGCATTAGATTCATTTTGATCATTAAAATTGGGGTCAAACGTGTGTTTAATTGTATTTGAAATAGCGAGTTGACTGCCAGGGGAGATATCAAAACTTTCATCACCGTAAAATTCTTCACTTTGTCCTATCGGAGAAAAGCCAATAATCTCTTCTGCCGCTACCATGAATGCGGTAAAAAGAACTGTTCCTCTTATTAAATTTTGAGGTATGTTAAAACGGATTTCTTTTTCAAACCCCTCAAAATACTCTCGGTAGAAAGCTTGAGCATTAAATGCCTGGATAACATATTTCACTTTTTTCTTTTTAATGAAATTTTCATAATCATCTCTATAGGCATTATATCTCAAATTACAGGAAAATTCGTATTCATTACCTTGTGCTCCATAGCGTATTGTAAGTGCAAATAAATTATCTCTATCAAAATCATTAATATTTCCTAAAACAGGATAAGGGAAATTCTTATTTACATTTCCAAAATTAAGCATAAAGCTCTACTTCCACTCCAAATTTCCTTTTATGTTTTGTTACCAGCTTAATTGTTTTAGGATTGGGTGTTGTTTCAACATTATTTATTATATTATTCGCAACATTCAGTGAATCATTGCTTTCCGCATCAAACGCTTCCAAAAGAATAATATCTTCATTTCGGTTCTTATCTACGCCATTGGCATAAAATCTTATCTGACATGACTGTTCGCTTTTAGAAGATATGACCAATGTGTAATCATCACTGCCTGATTTTTGAAAACATTTATAATTAAATTGAGATTTTGGAAGTTTTTTCATTTTCCATTCTCCCTTTTGTCTTCCTTCTTCTTCGCCAAATCCTTGTGTTCCTGCATGATCGCCACCGCCACCGCTATTTTCTCCAGGACCGCTGCTTCCAGCGCCCGCTTCATCACCAACATCAAATCCATCCTCAACTTTCACTTTTCTTTTTCGCTTCTTCTTTCTTGATGGTTTTGGCATTTTATAATCCAAATCATTCATAGCTAGAGATAAATCTATTAATTCAAACCCATCATCTCCTTTTTCTTCAGAATTTTCCTGAGAGCCTTTTTCTCCTGGCATATCAGATTCATCGCTATAGGTAAATTGAGTTAGACCGCTTAGGATTGTTTCAGATGAATAAGTCTCAACAATCATTGACTGCAATGATGAATTAATAAAAAGTGTAATTCTACGTAGAGTTTTTCTTGCTTTATCTTCATCAGAGTGCCATCCTGGCGACCATTCTGAATGTTTAGGGTCTTCACATTTAGACAGGAATCTATTACCAACCCTATTATCGCATATGAATAATGCACTGTATCCAGCACTAAGTCTCGGATTGGATTGAGAAAATACCATCATTTTTGGCATCCTCATATATACGACTTGCTTTTTATAATCTTTATTTAATTGTACATATAGTTTGCATTTTCCAAGGCCTTCAATATTTTCCTCAAAAACTTTATGTTCTGAATTAATATACGCATCAAGGAAAGGATAGTTTGTAGGAATATTTCTATTATCTTTGTGAATATTATAATCTTTTTTCATTATATCGATAATATTGGTTGAAGTAATCTCATAGTTAATGTTTTTAGCCTCATCTTTAAGGATCACTCTTAACTTGTTATCATATATGGCTATAAAATAATTGTTAAGGATTACTCGCTGCAGAATAATATTCCAGGGCTGTTTGCTTTCTGGTTTTTTAAAGTCAAGTATATAAAGATCAGTGCCATAATGATCTCTTTCAATAAATAGCGGACGTATTTTTTTAATATTTATACCGTTTGTATAGGTTTCGCCAACATCATCTTTAACTACATCACTGTAAAAACCTACTCCTCTTCTTTTCGGCCTGCCATGGGTAGTAAAAATAGATTTCCAAATGAATGCCGTTTCATCCTGAACGTTCTTTGTGTTATATAAAACAGTTCGCAAACCTGAGCAGACAAATGGAGCCGCTTTACCTATTCCGAACGTTCCTCCAATATCTCTCTGGTTTTTAGCGCCTTCCCCCTTCATTTTTATTAGACCGTGCCAACGCCCTTGATCCTTGTTTATATCCTTAACTCCTACAGTAGAAGAATCGCTGATGCATAATATATCAAGCTGCTGATTATTTACTTTAGCAAGTGCATTTTTAAAAAATTTCTTCGCATTGGGGTTTGTTTGATTGGCTTCAATATTCTCATTAATGATTATCTTATATTTTTCAATATCAGGAATAGCTTTATCAGGCGGAACTTTAAATAATCTGAATTCCACTACAACAGGCTCACCTGGCTTATCAGGATCTTTTGCATCCAGGGCATTTTGAATTGTTTCTCTGGCTATATAATGGTGCGGATCTGATTTAAAATAGGATAAACCAGCATCTTCTAAACCTTCTTCATCAGAGCCCCCAGTTTTTGCAAAATGCCATTTATAATTGCTCATAATTATTTACCTAAAATATTAAAGTTTAAACTTAGTTGATTTATTGTTTTTTCCGTTACGAAACTTATGCTTTACATCGTTTAATTCGTCATTAAGTGTTTTTATAATCTTATTGGCCTGCTTATCTGTGTAGCTATAATTGCTTTTATTGGCCAAGTTACCTACTAGTTTAATTTGCTTAATTAAACGAGTCATTCTTTTTTCAGCTAATTCTATAAATTTTTTTTCTCTATTTTTCATATATTACTCTCGATAATAATACATATATGAGGAGAGGCGCACAGCAGCCTCTCCTCATATATGTATTAAGGTACAAACAAGGAATCGCGGAGGCAAAAGAAAGGATAAACAAAAACCTCCAAAACCTTAATACGTTTATTTCAAATATGTACGGTTATATATAGTTTTTATCTTCAACATATGCCTAATATAAGCATATATTTGATATAAGTTTCATCTTTTTTTATTTATATATAAATAATTTCTTCAGCTCTTCTATTCATTACTTTATCTGAATAGATATTATCTATTTGCTGTAAAAAATTTTCAACATTTGAAATTTTTTCCAAATGCATTGAACTGGCTACAATATTAGCTACCAAGCTCCCATTAATTAACATTAACGGATATTTATCATTATATACTTCCTTTTGTGCCTGATCTGAAAATACTCCCGTAGTTACAAAGCTTCCAATCCAGCCTCTCTGAAGTCTGGCGACAGTTCTTGCCAAGTCAATCGGTCTTACTGAAGACTTAGTTTTAATACATTTTGCTTGGCCCAAAACAATAATATCTACTGATGAAATGTTTTTGCCAATTCCGATCTTTCCAACAAAATCAATGCCACCGTCTGCTGCCTTAGAGGTAATCCATCCTAAGCGAAAATTACTGCCATCTAAAGCAATGATTTTTTCAGTCACATACGCAGCTAAGAATTCAAAGGAATGTTTTTTGTTATCATAGTAATGATAAATTTTATTGAGTAAGGCTTTTTGCGATCTATCAATTTTCTTCTGCTGAGCAGCTGGAACAATGAATGGCTTATAAATTTTTCTTTGCAGACCAACAGATAATTGAGCGCCTCCTTTTACCCATTTTTTCCATGACTTAGGAGCCAATACTAAAGTTTCCTTAGCAATTAGATTTTCATCTCTTCTATCTGAAATCCATTTCCAATCAAAAGCATCATTTTCTTCAGACATATCTAGAATAGAAATATCAAATACATAATTAGGAAAATAACTATCACTTCTTCTATCAAATTCAATTATACGATCAACCCTACTTATTAATCCAAAACCTAAAAACTTTTTATAACCTTTTACAGAGCTACCAACTCTTATATTTTCAAAAGCAATAATTGGGCAAGCTAATCTTCTCTCTTCAATTTTATTACTTTGATGTAATTCATATTGATTAATCATTTTAAGATTACTAACTGTATCGGGATTATTACTACCAGGTTTATTATCACCTGCATAACGGATAAATCCATTATCATTATCGATTAAATCCATCCATGGTGTATCTTCAGATCCAGATTTCAAAGGGTTAATATTTATTAAGATCGCAGGGATCCTTCCATCTGGTAGATTATCCCCAATTGGGTTTATTCCACTGTCAATTAAAGCTTTATTTCGTCCAATTGTATTTGTGTAAAAAAAATAATTTTTATAACCCTTAATATTTTCTTTCAGTTCAGAGTATGGTCTAGACATCCTATAAATTGTATTTGTATCTATCATTTAAAATTCTAAGTAATATTTATTTATCTGAACGCTACTATCTTCAATTTTATAAAAGTTTAATTTATCATTTCCATAATTTGCTAAAACATCAAGATCAAATGGGGTAAACATCTCTAGTGCTCCACTCTTTTGCATCTTACCTTTTATCCAAGCCCCAAATAATTGAAGAGCACCTTTTTCTTTTCCTCTTGATTCAATATTTTTATAATAATCTCCTGAGGTATGCATTGGTATAATATAACCGTCATCAGTATAAGCAAGAAAATTACCCTTCGGGTATCCTTTATTTGATCTGATTATTTTAACGGGAGTTATAAGTTGAACTTCATACCATGGTCTTGGAGTAATACCATGAGCACCAATTCTTCCTTTTCCAAAATATGTATTTAAATGAGAATGTTCTTTGGTAGCTGAAATACTAAGAGGGAAAGAAAAAGCTAATTCTAGATCTTCAGCATTATATGTGTTTGAATCATATCTTTTTAATCTGCTAACTAAGCTCTTATAATCCGTTTTAATCTTTATTTTTTTAGTCTTAACTGAACCAATCTCAGCCTTGTTAATTTTTTTTGCATTATCTGGTTCAAAAAGATGATCTAAATAGCTCTGTATATCCTCTCTCTTGTCGTTATTAATAAGAATATTAAATTCTTTATTAGTCCTTAAGCCTTGAGTGGAAAAATTTGAAGAACCAACGAAGTATTTTTTACTATTTTCGATATCAAAACAATATATCTTTCCATGGTATCGCCCACCTGTTGAAACGTAGATACCATTATTAATATTAATTTTTGAAAGCTTATCATTTAATTTATTTAAAATTTTATCCTGATTACCCTTTAAGCCTTCATAGAATGCCATCCCAATTAACAATTTAGCAGAACCACCATCTTTTGCTATGCGTAAAAGTTGGCTAGCAAATTTTTCTACTACTGAACTTCCAATATAACCTACAGCAATAGTAACATTCTGAGATTTTGAAAATGAATTTTCAATAATATTAAGAAAATCTCCTCCATGTTCATTGACATTTGAAGCAAAATGCATTTAGAGTAATATATTTCTAGTCATTATCATTCAAAGTTTTAAATATTGATTTAGCTAACCTCTCAATAACTCCAACTGTAACAGAATTTCCCGCCTGCTTGTAAAGTTGACCATTTGCCACCTTATTATTATCAGGTAATCTTTCAGCACACTTTCCGTATCCTTGTAATTTAAAACATTCTTTTGGAGTAAGCTTTCTCCACAAATCAATTTTTTTTTGATAAATTAAAGGGACATTATGTCCACCTGTGCCCATATTTGCTGTTAATGTAGGAATAAGGTTGCTTTGGTTTTCTCTTGGATAGACGCGCCGAATCTGATATCCCGTATCCTCTTTAGGCTCTGGAAAAGTCTTTCTTAACATTTCCAAGTAAGCACTTTCAGAATAATGATAACGTTTTTCTTCAACGTTTCTTTCAAACAAGGTATTCCTTACTGAAGCACTTGTTAATTTTACTGGGTTTTTATTTTTTTGGGGGTAATTTAAATGAAATTTTACAGTTTTTGGGAAAAATTTTATGTGTTTTCTAATCTCAGTATCTCTTAAATCATCAGGAAGTTTTTCAAACTCCTTCTTATTCCATCCGCCCTCACCAAGAAAACACACCATATAAGTTCTCTCTCTATTTTGAGGAACGTCTGAATAGTCACAGGAGTTCAGAACTTTTGTGTATACAGAATAATCCAATCTATTTAATTTTTTTACAATGGTGTTGTAGGTGTTGCACCCATCATGCGTTTTAAAGTTTTTTACATTTTCTAGGAACAGAACTTTTGGCATATCAGCTTTTTTGTACTTATTGATCAATTTAATTATATCGTAAATAACTGTTCCCCTAGCATCTTCAAATCCCTTTCTCTCACCTGCGATTGAAAATGCCTGACAAGGAAATCCGGCGGCAAGAACTGTGACAGGGGGTGGTAATTCTTTTATCTCATTAATTTTTTGATGTTTTTTATCGATATAATGATTTTTCTCCATAATGGATTCATAAGTTATCATACAATTTTTATCCATATCATTTGCCCACGCGATATCAAACCCTGCCAGTTTGAATCCCAATTCGATTCCCCCAACACCCGAACATAGTCCGCCAATAGTAAATTTATCTTTTGCCACCAATAATCTCCATTAATGCCTTATTATTTTCGAGGTCATTTACTTCACATTCCCAAATTACTGCGGTTCTATATCCCATAGTATCCAGCGTTTCTAAATTTTCTCTAAGCCGATTCACATTTTTTTCCAGCTTTGGTATCCAATAATCTGTATTGGACTTTGGTATACTTGCTCTTTTACATCCTTTATGCTGATGCCAAAAACATCCATTAACAAATATAGCAAAATTTTTACTCTTATTACTTAAATCGGGTTTCCCAGGTAAATTTCTGGCATGAAGTCTATATCTTATTCCTGAATTATGCAGCACCTTTCTAACGATTAATTCAGGTTTTGTATTTTTTGAGCGTATCCTGCTCATATTCCAGCTTCTTTTAGAGCGAGATAAATGATCGGTCATTATTATATAATAAATCCAATATTTGCGGTCTCATTCTTTTTCCAGCTTATGGTCAATTAATCTTCGCCAATATTGGGAATGAATAAAGTTTATGTTTATGTCTCTTAGCTCATGTATCTGTTCCTCTGAAAAATTTAATGACGATCGAATGATTTGGATAAATTCATTAATAAACTCAATTTTAATATCCGCATTTATCTTTGAATATCTACACATGTGAAGGATAAATAAGAAATGTAATTGTGGTTCTTCAATCTTATTTGGAATATTCAAACATAACATACACCATATAATCCAATCATTAGAAAGGCGGTTAAATGCTTCTTTAATCTCTTCATCTGTTATAAAACTTGCTTTTCTTGGATTATCAAAAATTTCATAAATATTACTATCAGGGTTATCATATTTTACCCTTTCAAGTGATTTAATTATATTTAAAAACTCATCGAGTTTTATACTATGTCTTAGAACTAAAATAATTTTGGGGATAAGGTTAAATCTTTCATTATGGTTAGAAATCTTTTTGGCATGGATTAAAGATTTTTTTAATAGCATAGCTACTAATTCATTTTCAGTATGACTATAATCACTTTTTATATTATCGGATTTACCCATTTCCAAAAATAAATATGCTAACTCTTTATTATTTAGATTCAAATTTTCTATTATTTTTTTGTAAGTATTCCTCCAACCATTATCTCTTAAATAATAAATAAAAAATACACTTAATACCTTTATTTTGTAGTCTCGGTTTAAAATTCTTTCAACAACAGGAATAATGTCTTCAACTATATATTTATATTGGCTGTATAAATAACTGCCGAGCTTTTCAATATTAGATTGTTTATCGCTCTTAGTGTTGATTGTTTTTACAAATTCTAATGCGTGGATATCCATTTTAATTATTCTTTATCGTTCTCATCGAGAATCGACCCCTTTATTTGAGCCAGAGGCGTTTCATTGTTCAATTACATCGACTTTTGGAATTAGTTTAAATTCTCTTACTGTCGTACCGCAACCAATGGAAATCATCCTACCTGTTTTATCATATTCCCAAATTGTAATATACTCTGCTCCAAACGATTGAATGGTAATATTTCCATTTTCTTTCTTCTTAATAATTCTGGTATTTTCACCTTCAATGAAGGTCCCTTCAACAAGAGAATTAAACCAATTAATTCTTTGTTCATCAATGGAAATAAAGTTATCAGATTGAAATAATAAAATAAAAGCTATTGTAATCCAGGGGTGCTTCATTTCTTATGCAACGGGAACATATTTTGATTTCCGAAACTTATCTCGAAGATCACATAAAGTTTCAAAATACTTAATCATTTCATATTTCATTTCAGTTTGCTGGGAATCATCAGGGATTTCATTTTCGTATTTATTCTCTTCATTGTGATGATAAACCCAATCAAAAACAGAGAATAGATCAACATATTTTTTCATCGCATTACGAATATTACTTCTTAATACATCTTCATTGTCAAATTCTTTGAAATTGGCATTTTCAACCTTAAAGGTTTCCTTATCTATCCATTCTTTCTTAATCGCCAATTCCTGTTTATGACTTTCAAGCCATGCCCATTCATCCATTTCAGCATAATTATCAATATCAATTTTTTGTGATAGTCCTTCAAGAATCAAATCATATTTTTCTTCAGCGGTTTTACTGTCATCTTCCATCAGTTTATGGAATAATTTTTCATATATTTTCTGTTCTTGTTCTTGTTCCTTCTGATACTTTTTATAGTGTTCCGAATACTTCTCTTTTAATAATTCAATTGTTTCCATATTTCGTGTTTTATCTTCTAAAATACTGAACAGTTTTTTTAAAACCTGATAATCAACTTCCTTTATAGTATTGTCTTCTAATCTACCTGTTACTACATCGAGATAAGTGTTACACATGTCCCAATTATAATCAATTGATTTAACCATTTCATTTATTATAAAATCGGATTGTTTCATATCAATTCCTTTCAAAAATCAAATTTTTCATCATTATATTTAATAAAAAGTTATATAATTTCCAGATCAACTATGGCTTATACTTGTTTATAAAATACTTGAAAG
>Ga0187833_10006576_pt1 | contig 10712 bp, 9 predicted proteins | sample ETNtaG_37_FD_167968 | JGI IMG/M metagenome (GOLD analysis project Ga0187833, IMG submission 167968) | Marine microbial and viral communities from oxygen minimum zone, Eastern Pacific Ocean - ETNP2014_SV_400_PacBio MetaG (Illumina Assembly) | ecosystem: Environmental > Aquatic > Marine > Hypoxic... | reverse complement strand
GACTGCGGGCTTCGATATTATTTATGCATGTCAGGATTTACAGCATGACATAAAGACAGGGCTACATTCTATCCCCAGTAAAATGGGTATTAAAAACTCTCTTATACTATCTTCAGTACTGCACTTTTTTATGGTAATCGTATTATTTGTCTTTATGCACTTTGCGAAACTCAATTTTGTTTATTTTGGAGGAGTTTGTTTTGTTGGTATAATGCTGATTTACCAACATTCGCTGATAAAACCACATGATCTGTCAAAGATAAGCTTAGCTTTCTTTACAGTAAATGGCATTATAAGTATTATTTTGATGGCTGTAACGCTTGTAGATATATTTATCTTTTATTAAAAAGCCATAAAATAAAAGACAATATTATACTGATAATAATACACGTTGTAACAGGGAAATAGAAACTGTAATTTTTCCTCTCAATTGTTATGTCTCCGGGTAGTTTGCCTATGAATGGTAACTTGTTTCCCACCATGCAAACAAGGCTTTATGCTATCATGCTCTCGCTAGGCCGACATCACGTTATCACGAGTGGGCGATTAAGCATTACAGGAATGCAATAATTTATTATTCTGATGATGATACTCGACGTGCAAAAGCTCATTATAATCTCGGTCTTGTCTATCATCTTTCAAACGATAGAGACTCTGCCTTAGAGCAGTATAAAATACTAAAGAAACTTGACTCTGAACGGGCGAAACAACTGTTTAACTTTATTTATAAATAAGTCAGAAAAAAACACCCCACCCCAAACCACATCTATCACCAGTAATATCCCTGTGTATTCAGATGTTTAGATTCCTCAAAAAACCCTTGCCTTCATATCTCGTAGGTTTATAATCCAGAAACATAGCAGTTACCATATTATTCTAATCAATTAGCCTGGATACATATGAGAAAATACTTACTACACGTTTTAATCATATCATTTGTATTTCTTTACTATCGCTACTATACAAGAGGTATCATACGCGGGAGAGATTGAAACTTATAAACAAGAAGTAGAGAAGAACCCTGATGACGCAGAGGCACATTATATACTCGGTGATGCCTATATATCGTCCAGATTGAGGATGGCAAGGGCAATTTTGATACGTAACGTTAACTCTCTTTTTATTTTGATGTAAGCAGAATGGGAGCTTAATATGAATAGGATCGTATCATGGAATAATCTGCAATACGAAAGAGAGAAGATTTTATATAATAAAGTAGACGTTGTTTTAAAAGAGTTGCAATCCAAATATGAGGCGTTTTTCAAGAAGACTCAATTACAAGAAAAAGAGTTTTTTAATTATTTGAGTCATTCAGTAAAAATAGATAAGCTTCCTTCCGTTTCAGACTTGTTATATACTGTCAATAGGAATCTCCATACCGATTTAAGAATAAAACTTTTAAAGATGGATTTATGGTAAAAATAGAAGTTAAGTATTGAGAACGATATTTTGATTACATCAATACCATTAACAGAGAAGAATTGTTTCGTGTTGAAATAACCAATTGCCTGATATTAAATAAATTCTCATTACTGTTTTATAGTAATTTTAATATGATTATGATCGATTGGTCGCTCATTTGCCTGCTGGAAAGTGGTCGAGGTGTTGTTCTTGAGCCGGAAAACGGCCAACCATTTGTCCTGAACAAATCAGTTATTATTTTCCTTAAACAACTGGACTTGCATAATCAATCTATCGAATCTGCCTGCCATAATTTGCAGAAAATGTATAAAAAAGATATAAATACTATTATTAAGGAAATGAGAACTTGCATCGATGTGCTTAAACAATATAACGTAGTCAAAGAAAAACCTTCATAATGTATTACTGTTAATGAATATCAAAAAGCCTCTCTACGGAGAATGGGAAGCAGAAGGTTCCTCGGTTCCGGCAACAATAGGTTCACATATATTTGTTTTCGGAGATATTAAATTATTTAATATTAATGATCTTAGACTTTTTTTGCAGTGTTCTTCGAAGAAAGTTGAAGAAATAATTGTTAAAGGTTTTAAGCGCCTTGGAACTAATTTTTTTATCAAACTTAAAGGTATTTATTCTTTCGCAATCATTGATAAGAAAAATACTCAAGTGATTTTATGTCGTGATAAAGTAGGAACAATTCCTTTATATTTTACATTAGTTAACAATAAACTATATTGGTCATCTACAATTGAGAGTATTCTTAAATCTAGACATGCTAACCGTGTTAATATAAATTTTTTGATCGATTATGTTTCTGGTGTACCAGAAAGTCCTTACGAAACCCCATTCGAAGATATTTTTCAACTTCCGCCAGGTAGTTATTTGCGTGCCTGTAAAAGTGGTGTTGAAGTGTGTCGGTATTGGATATTTGAAGACAGTCTAAACGTTAATAATGATGAATGTCTCCAGTTATTTGAATTGGAGTTTCAACAATGCATTAAAGAGCTGCTTTTTGATGTAGAACTGGATTCTATTGCTGTAAGACTTAGTGGTGGTTATGATTCAAGTTCTGTTTTAGTATGCTTGAAAGAAATAGGTATTCCTTTACGCGCTGTGTCGATTACTTTTCCAGGCAAGCAATCCAATGAATCTTTATATGTTCAATATCTTTCAAAAAAACTTAATGTAGAAGTCCTGGAAACAAAGGCTAATGATGAGCTAAGAAAACGGACAAAAACAGAGTCAGAGCATTTAATCACTCCTTTTTTTGACCCATATGAGCGTGAAATGGGGGAAATGTATAAGTCTGCTCTAGCCAAAGGTTGGAATTCATTATTAACTGGAACATATGGAGACGAATTTTGTTATTCTTTTACTCCAATGAATGACATTGAAGCATGCTTAGGAGGTTTTTTCTTGCGCAGAAAATTAGGATACGATAAACCTGCGCCATTTCTAACAAAATTAGCCAAGAAGCAGTTTGTAGAATCTTTTCTTCGTCACTGGGAATTGCCTGTAGGGATTAAAATGGAATGTCTCAGTGCTTTTCTAGGATGGGGTTCTTTAACCCAGATAGAATCTCTTTATGATGCTTCTGTCAATCATCGAATAAATATGCTAAACCCTTTTTTGTCTGATCGGTTGGTAGAGCTTTCCGCCATACTACCGAATGCGTATAAAACAAAACCTCATTCATTTAAGCCAATATTAACTTGGTACCTCAAAAAGCATAAAATAGACTTTATCGCTAATCGAGGAGAAAAAGCTTCTCTTCAACCATATTTCCAAAGATACTATTTGGAATCAGCAAAGAAAGCTTTACATTCTACCAGTATTGTTAAGGCGCTAGAAAACACGTATATTTTTGATATGCTAAAAGTGTATGAATATCTGGACATTACCGATAATTCGTCTGAAACTCAACATGTTGATTATATCCTAAGATTATGGCAAGTGGGTCAATTTCTATTAAAATTTGGATAGTGTTATCAGTAAGCAGTAGGTTAAGCAATGCGCCCCATCAAATCCAATCTGAAGGCTTTTAGATGAATAATACCTTCAGTATTTTTTATTTTCAACAACTTTTTAAACCTTCAGGTTTCTCATTTACAGGTTCTTCTACTCTTGACTTTCTCAACTTTATGTTATAATTACATCAATTTATGGAGGGAGATACAACTGCCAGTTCAGTATAAAGACAATTATGATATATAAACCGATCTTCAAACCGCATTATAATGTTGAGACAATTACGGGTGAGGGTGTGCTGCTTCTTACCGAGGATAGCAGCAAGGCCCTGCACGGCAGATTTTATGAATTGATAGTTCCGTTGATTGACGGCAAGCTGACATCCGACGAAATCGTAGATGAACTTGATGGCAAAATATCCGCAGCTGAGGCATATTACACACTCTCCATCCTTGAGGAAAATGGACACATAACGGAAGGTGGTAATACCGTTCCGGATAAAGAGGCGGCGTACTGGTGGGGGCAGGATATAGACCCCTCAGAGATGTCAAAAAAGCTTAAGGGTTCGACGGTTTCAATTACCGTTTACGGGGATGTTGAAACAGATAACCTGAAAGCTGCCCTTAAGCGATTAGGAATCCGCGAAGGTAAAAAACAGGGGCTGGATATTGTTATCACGGACAACTATCTGCGCAGAGAACTTCTTAACCATAACAGCAATTCACTTAAACATGGCAGGCCATGGATTCTGGCAAAGCCTGTGGGGTATGAGGTTTGGATAGGCCCGCTGTTCGTGCCAGGAGAAACCGGCTGCTACAACTGTCTCAGGCACCGTTTAGCTACTAATCGTATTGTGGAGCAGTTTGTGAGCCGGAAAAACCATGGAGAGAGATCGGTCAATACATCCAGGGCTGTTATTCACAATACCCTTGATGTGGCCTTTAACATGCTGAGCTGTGAAGTCGCAAAATTAATAGCAAAGGGTGAAAACAAGGCACTCGAGGGAAAGGTGTTGTCCCTTGAAACACGTAACTGGAAGTCAGCGACACATACCCTGACCCGGCGTCCTCAATGCCCTGATTGTGGAAGTCCGCGTAAATATTCGAAGCGTAAACCGGAGCCGGTCAGACTGGAAAACCGAAAAGTGCTATTTACGGAAGATGGCGGCCACCGGACCACTACTCCCGAGGAGACATTAAGGAGGTATGAGCATCATGTAAGCCATATTACGGGAGTAGTTACCTCACTCGTACCCATGCCGGACTCAAAGGAAAATATCTACGTTTATTATGCAGGCCACAATCACGCCATGAAATTTGACAGCATGGATTTTCTTAAACAGGGTCTGCGAAACGGAAGCAGCGGCAAAGGAATGTCAGACGTGCAGGCAAAGGCCAGCGGACTGTGTGAGGCCCTGGAACGGGATTCCGGCAACTATGACGGGTCCGAACATAAAATAATGGCCAGTTACAAGGAGCTTGGCCGTAAGGCAATACACCCTTACAAGTGCATGTTATACAGCAGAAAACAATACTCCAAATACAAGGAATGGAACAAAAAGGGCTCTAAATTTAACACTGTAATGGAGCCCTTTGATGAGAAGGCAAAGATATACTGGTCCCCTGTGTGGTCGCTTACGCACGAGAAATTCAAATATCTCCCCACCCAATTAATCTATTTTGGGGCCCCGGCCTCTAAAAACTCCAGAAGGAGGTATTGTCAAGGCTGTTCAAATGGAAACGCATCGGGCAACAATCTGGAAGAGGCGATACTTCAAGGTTTTTTCGAACTGGTGGAGAGGGACTGTGTGGCGCTCTGGTGGTACAATATGCTCAACAAGCGCGGCGTGGATATGGAAAGCTTCGGTGTACCGTACCTGATGGAGCTGCGTGAATACATGAAATCAATAAACAGGGAGATATGGGCATTAGACATCACGAGCGATCTTGGCATCCCTGCCTTTGCAGCGATTTCCAGGCGTGTGGACCAGGAAGAGGAACGCATTCTGTTTGGTATTGGCTGCCATCTGGACGCCAAGATTGCTCTTACAAGAGCCGTTACTGAGATGAATCAGATGAATCAGATGCTGGGTCTGGATCATACTACAGAAAAATCGGATGATGATAAGGTTCAGATAGAGGACAACGAAACAATACAATGGCTGAAAAATGCTACCATAGAAAATCAACCATACACCGCTCCCGTCAGAAAACGAAAGCCGGTCTGTTTTACCGACTTTCCTCAGAGATACAGTGGAGACCTTCTTAAAGACATCCTCTACTGTAAAGACATAATAGGAAAGGATGGGATGGAGATGCTGGTGCTGGACCAGACACGTCCTGATATCGGTGTAAGTGTGGCAAAGGTGATTGTCCCCGGCCTCAGGCACTTCTGGGCACGCTACGCGCCTGGACGGCTCTACGACGTGCCGGTAAAAATGGGTTGGATGAAAAAACCGCTCAAGGAGAAAGACCTCAACCCGATAACGATGTTTTTGTAAATAAAGTCTTCTTAATTCAATGACATTGCGTCCGTTGCAAAAAACATCTCTTCGGCTCTACCATTCAACTAATCTAACACATTAGTCCACTGCTGACCCATTTTGTACAACATCCGTCAACTCCGTATTCAATCTTACTCGGTGCACAAACTAAATCGTCCTTGTCCAACTCACCTTCATCTGGTTTAGGCGGCAGTGTGAAATGGACAAGCGTGTCGGTGTTTTCAACAATCTTTACCTCAGAACGTTCCGGTACCTCCACTCCATTTTCTTTAAGGACAGACTTAGGATCTACCATAAGCTTAGCCTTAAACTCTGCATCCTGCCATGCCTTTGCTACTATCTTGCCATAATTCTTCTGTGCTTCTTCCCTACTTCCGTTTGCCATGACTGTTTACCTCCTTAGGATGATGTTAAAAAAATAAAATTATGTAATATATACCATATTAGACTTATAGATTCAAGATTAAATATGTCGAATTAAATAGGTCGAAAAGTCCAAAAGTCTAAGAGTTGAAACAGGCAATAAAGGAAATATCACGCAAAGCCGCCAAGTTCGCCAAGAAAAAAAATATGCCTAAAGCTAAAGTCCCTTTGCGTGAGGAATAAAGAATTTATATCTCTGTTGCCTCCCTGTCTATCGGCAACAATGTCATTGAATTAAGGATTTTTATATGTGTCCATAACTGTAGCGGATGGCTTTAGCCTTCCATTTATACGCAATATTTCATGGTAGTGGAAACCTGAAGTTTCCGCTACGGCTTAATTCAATGACATTGCTATCTGCAAACAGGTGAGTTCTCCCCGCCTGCCCGTCCCCGCCAGAATACAGTCGGGCTGGCGAACGGCTTGGCCGGGCGGGAACGAATCATTCGGGCAGGTGTGGTCCCCCCCCGAAGGCTTAATTAAAAACAAATATATTGACTTGCTTATAGATCCTTATTTACATAAAATCACATTTTGCAAATGAATCCGGTTAAACAGGGAGGAAAATGGGGAATGACATACCCATACACACTTTCTTTCAGGAATGATGTATCCGTACATAGGAAAGGTGGAGATATAATATTGACGAACGGGCGTATATCAGCGCTCAGGTTAAAAGAGCCATCTCCAGGTCTCTCTGCCATAGTCGACTCGCTCTCTGACAAAGGCGGCACGGAAGATGCGCTTTGTAATATCCTTATAAATGAAGATGGCGCATCCAACCTTGGAAAGTTCTATTACCACCTCTCTAAATTGATGGAGAAAGATTTTCTTTGTAGAACGGTAAAACATGAAGGGCAGTGTATTTCAACTTTAGAGCCAATCTCGAAGTATTTCCAATTCAAAGAGCAACATATCGACAGCAATGTGAAATATCGTATTTCAAGATTTGCGTATTGCCATGACGAAAATGGCCGGATGGTGCTGGAGTCACCATTGGGCCATTGCAGACTGGTCCTGCATGATTGGAGAGGTGCAGCTTATATTAATATGCTTTCCCAACCATGTACTGTAAGAGATATTAATATAGCTTTTCCGGACGTAAATAAAGAAGTAGTCAGGCAGGTCTTTGTTTTCCTGTTTAATACACATGCAATTTGTGAAGTGGATGAAGATGGAAATGTTGCAGAAGAACATAACAATGCGCTTTTACAATGGGAGTTTCACGACCTTCTTCTCCATGCCAGAAGCCGTGCGGACAGGCACAGTAACCCTGTAGGAGGCACATATCGCTTCATGAAAAAGATAGACCCCCTTCCTGCCGTAAAGACTAAGATGAACGGTGAGACTGTGGAACTCTACAAACCGGATATAGAAAAACTTAAGAAAGATGATGTTCCATTTACCTTTGTCGTGGAAAAGAGATGTTCCGTTCGAGAGAATGGCGAAGACCCATTGACGGCAGAACAAATTGGAGAATTCCTGTACCGCTCCGCACGCATACGAAAGATTATGGACGCAGTGCCTGAAAAGGGACTGTATTCACAGGTAAGCAACAGGCCATACGCTGGTGGGGGTGCAATTTATGAACTTGAGCTTTACCTTACCATAAACAGGTGTAAAGGCCTGGAAAAGGGAATGTACCATTATGATCCCAAAGAACATACACTCACCAGGATATCAGATTATAACGATAAACTGGAAAAACTGCTTAAGGACGCATCGCGTGCTTCTGCCCGAGACTATCTGCCGGACACACTTATAACGTACACAGCCCGTTTTCAGAGATTTATGTGGAAGTACCAGTCTATGGCATATGCCGTTATACTAAAAGATGCAGGGCTATTGATGCAGAATATGTACCTCGTAGCTACAGCCATGAACCTTGCTCCCTGTGCTATTGGGAATGGAGATTCAGACCTTTTTGCGGAAGCCTCAGGATTGGACTACTATGTAGAAGGCTCTGTAGGTGAGTTTACGCTTGAGAGCAAGAAAAAGTGAGCATCGGTAAAGTTCTCGGCTTTAATCAGTTCATCAGTAGAAAATACCTTGATGAAAATTTTGCCGGAAAAGGTGGATAGATTGGATGTTACTGCCTTGCTGCAGACACTTTTAATCTCAGAAATTGAAGTTTCCGTTTGTCCTGTTAAGGGAGATTGGTGTGAAGTTGACAGTGGTGCTGACTTACAACTTTATAATGAGAAAATTGTGACGGCGGAGATCTCTGGCTGCCGCTGGTCTCATGATTGGAGAGAATAGTGACGAAAAACAACAACAAGTTGCAATATGGAGATTTCAGTGCATTGGCTGCAGATTACGCGATGAACAGGCCAGCATATTCCCCTTTTGTCCTCAATGCCATTTTAAGCTTGTTTCATCGTGACAAATGTGAAGATATTTCATGTGTAGATGTTGGTGCAGGTACAGGTACCTGGACTAGGATGTTGGCATGTAAAGGGTGTAAGACAACGGCTGTTGAACCAAATGATGAAATGCGCAAGCATGGCTCTGCTTTTAACTGCCAACACTCTATTAAATGGCTTAAAGGATCAGCAGAAGATACTGGTTTGAAAAGCAATACATATGATTTGGTAACTATGGCCTCATCTTTCCACTGGACGGATTACGATAGAACGGTTAGTGAATTTAGCCGGATCCTGAAACAAAACGGATTATTCGCAGCTCTTTGGAATACTAGGGTAATCGATGACAATCCGTTACTGGTTAAGATAGAAAACAAGTTTAAAGAGCTTGTTCCCGATCTAAAAAGAGTTTCATCAGGGAGAAGTAATTTTTGCGACAATCTGACAAATCGGCTTATGACCTGTGGAAAATTTAAAGATGTGCTCTATCTTGAAAGCCATCATACAGAACTTCAAACTCAGGAACGCTTTATAGGTCTTTGGAGATCTGTTAATGCCTTACAAGTTCAGGCTGGGGAAAAGAAATTCGGTTTGTTCATTCGCTTTATTGAAGAGCAAACATCAAACATCGAATTCATTGAAGCGAAATATTTGACTAGGTCTTGGGTTGCTGTAAAGTAATTACTGTTAAAAATACTAGTAATACTAGTTGTTAATATTCCTGCATTAAAACTGACAAAACGGAACTATATAATAATTGCTCAATATATGGCCTTCTCTTTTTGGAACTCCATGTTTGCAAAAGCCTATTACGAACTCCTTTTAACCCGTAATAAATAGGAAAACCGATAGCGGCCTTTATTATCAATTTTACTGTCTTTAGAACAAGAGATATCATTCCAATCTTCACAATTTATTTCTATTTAATCGCTAAAAACCCCTCAAAACAAACATATTTCATAATAGATAAAATATCTACAAAACCAGCTCTTTTCAATAACATTATATTTCCTTCTGTCGAAAAAGGCTCTAATATCCCTTTTAAACTTCTTGTTTTCGTTACAATTTCTTCTGCAGAATAACCTTTTTCCAATTTAAAATCCGTATACATAGATGTCATAATGTCTTGAAACCTGGCGTCTGGACCCCTTACTTTTTCAAACCAGACAAAGGCACCTCCCCACTCTAGACGTTCATAGATTTTCGAAATTAATTGCTGTCTGGCTTTAGGATGGATAAATTGAATACAATAATACGATATAATCATATCTGACTTTTGAAAATCATACGTATTGACATCCTCAGCCTCTAAAATAACATTCTCGTAGGAGGAAAATTTCTCTTGAGCCTCCTGAATCATATCTGGTTCGCAATCAATACCATACCATTTTACGTTAGTTTTACTCTGGTTATGCCGAACAAGTCTCAATAATAAGTCACCGAGAGAAACCCCCATCTCATAAACAACAGAATCATGCTTCACGAAAAAATCACTTAACCTGCAGACAAGATCATGCCCTTCATTATATAGTGGGACTGATTTTCTCACATGATTTCTAAAATTCTTTACGATATCTCCAGAAAATTTCCAATTCGCGTTTCTTGTAGTAATAGAATCGCCCGCATTATCAACGTCTGTCTTTTTATTTGCCATTGTTTTTAAACATTCTCCTTCCCCGCATCTCTCTTACTACCAGGAGTATTAAATAGTTTACATTGAAGCATATTGAGCATGCTCAAAACTGCATTCATCAAACTTGCTTAATTGTATGATTTTAAACGGATATTTATGATCAGGAAAAACAACGTATTTCTCTAAAAACTTCTGTCTTTGTGCAAAATAACTGACATTTTCTCTAGTTTTTTTGACATCTTGCTATCACTTTGATAAGATTCAAAACGTCAATTGATCATCACAAATTGTACTCATTTTATACCCCCAAGGCATTTCAATTTGAATCAAATCTTGAGTGAACTCGAAAATATATATAAGTTTAAAGATTTATTGCTTATGCCCTAAGAATAGTAATTGT
>Ga0187833_10006571_pt1 | contig 10719 bp, 5 predicted proteins | sample ETNtaG_37_FD_167968 | JGI IMG/M metagenome (GOLD analysis project Ga0187833, IMG submission 167968) | Marine microbial and viral communities from oxygen minimum zone, Eastern Pacific Ocean - ETNP2014_SV_400_PacBio MetaG (Illumina Assembly) | ecosystem: Environmental > Aquatic > Marine > Hypoxic... | reverse complement strand
TGGTTTTGGTCTACTTCCAGCTCTTCATAGCTTAAATGTATTATAGAATTAGTTTGATAAAAGCTTACGCTTTTATGAGGCTCCTTTCAGTCACCCACTGATTCATCTCCACACTAAAGTGTGGAAATGTATCCTCAAGTGAATGTAATAAATCCATGCTCATCAAAAGCAAAAGAAGATTCTACCTCAATAAGAAAAAACTAAAAAGAAAAATAAAAAAACAATCAATTAAACAAGTGGAGTTTTTCCGCCATGTATTGCCTGGAATCCTTTACCAGTCCACTCAAATGTGAATACATCTGAACTACATTTAGATTCTCTCATCTTAACCACTGAGATTTCTCTCATGACTTTTCTCTGTCTTTTAGTCATCTCTAATAGGATTATTCCATCAGCAAGATATTCTTCAACCCCATACTCGCTGTACGAACCAGTACCGCCTTCAGGTCTCTCTGATAAAAGCATTGAAGTAATGTCCATGTCTCTCAGAAACTCAAATATATAGAATAATCTTGTTCTTGGATGTTCAAAATGTGACAATACATACAATGCTGACAAAGAATCAAGACAGAATATATCACAACCAGCCTTTTCCTTTACTTTCTTGATTATGTTCTCAATCGCATTAAGCCAATCCTGGTTAGCAGCTACTTTCATTCCTTTAACTTGCTTCCTAATTGCACCAATATCTGTCATAATTACTGTACCAACTTTTGATTTCTTTATCTGAGCTACAACAGACGATACTCTTGAGATATCAGACAACATAATAAGATTTATTTTGCTAAAATCAAATCCCATATTAATCAGATGATTTAATAATGAAGTAGTACTCTGTTCAAGAGAGATATACAATCCGTTCTTTCCTTCTATAGCATTGTTGTAAAGAACGTTCATCGCAAAAGATGACTTCATCGCTCCCGCAGTACCAGATACTAATACCTGATGTCTTTCAGGAATACCACCTTCCATATTCTCATCAAACCCTTTTACATGAGTCTTAATCCTTTTAATATCGCCTTTACTTTTAATTAATTCTTGTGTCATAAATATTCACCTCAATCTATTTTATGCATTAAATCATCAATCTTGCCTTTTTTGACAGCAACAATAATCTCTTCTTTATTATTCTCGTCAGTAAAATGCGCTGTCCCAACTATCATTCCTTCTGTTTCAAGTTGCCATAATTTCTTACCATGATACTGCCCAGGTTCACTTGTCAGCATGTCAGTATAATGTCCTTGCTGTTGTACAACACCAGATAAACCAGGAACATAATTTAGTAAATAAGCTCCTTCAGCATCAAAGACATAGAGTGAGTGATCATATGACCCAGCAACAATCTCAAGCTTACCATCATTGTCAATATCAGCAACAAAAGGACTGTCTACTACCCAAAAATCAGTCTCATAACTCCACAGCTTATTTCCATTACTAGTAAGGACATATACATTATCATCACATGAACCAAATATAATCTCAAGCTGTCTGTCTTTGTTTACATCAACAAGACTCGCTTTAGAATATATACTGCCCTCTGTCTCATACTTCCATTTAAGTTTTCCAGCCATCGTGAGTACATACATAAATCGGTCAAGTGATCCAATTACAATAAAATCTTCGTTAGAGTTATATATGTCTCCAATTGCAGGCTGTGCAAGCACCTTGTTCTCTGTCTTAAATTTCCAGATTAATTTACCTTTAGTGTCAATTGCTCTTATATAATTATCATCAGCCCCGAAGATGATCATATTACCTTCTTCATAATACGCTGGAGTTGATTCAATCTCAACTTTTGCTTTATACTTCCATAATAACTTACCTTTTGCATCAAGAACATATAATAGTTTATCCATCGACCCAAATATAATCTCTGGCTTGCCATCTCCATTGATATCTGCAATCAGTACAGACCCTCTAATAGGTCCTCCTGTCTTGAAACTCCATAACAATTTACCGTTTGTGTTCAACACATATATGCTTCCAGAATCAGAACCGACGATTATTTCCGGCCTTTTATCATTATTAATATCGTGTACAACAGGTCTTGAATAAATGCTTTTTGATGATTCTTCATCCATGAAAAACAAGTCAACATCAGTCACTTTCTCCTTGATATTAAACTTCCATTTCAGTTTAGCATTCTCATCAAGAAAATATATTTTACCATCTTTTGTACCATAAACAATGCCGTACTTGCCTTTCTCATACTCAGAAACATCAGGAGGTGCAAGCAACTGTTCATTTACATCAAAGACCCATTTTCTATCAAGTCTTCCTATCTTCTTACCACTAATTCTCTTTAGAAAATTGCCTAACCTCATTTTTAACAAGTTTAACACAAAATGCATATTTAAAGCTTTCGATTAAATAAATAAAATTAAGAAAAAATAAGATTATAAAAAATAAAAAATTATCTTCTTCGCTTCATCAACAAGAGCACACCTAGCATGGAAACAACCATTCCAAGCACTATTACAAATGCAAGTACAAGTATTATTGCATAAAGCTTACTGTCACTAAATCTTGCTTCAGTTGTTTTCTTAGTAGTTTGCGCATCTGAGACTTGTTGAGTTGCTGACTGAACATTATCAGATGTCTTTGTCACTTGTTTAACAGATTCTTTTTTCACTGCTGTCTTGACAACCTTACCTTCCTTGATTGTCAAATCAACTGTAGTCTCATCATCCAGTTTACTATCATCATAATAAACACTTACAGTAATTGGATAAGTACCTGCATTAACTTCATCATCAAAGCTCATAGCAACTGTCTTCCTGAATTCACTATCATCATCAAACAAGTCATCACTTAATTCAATGTTAGATTGTCTGAAATTGATTCCTAGATCATGATTAACTATCTCTAATGTAACTTCATCTTCTTCGTCTCTACCATAGTTGATTAAGTTAATAGTTAATGTTACATCACCAGGAAGTTCAATATTGCTTCTGCTTAACTGTGCTTTGTTTATCTGTATATCATGCTTATCTTTCTTGACTTCCAGATAGATTGTCCATTCAAGTTCATGGAAGGTGTCGTTCTCATCTTCACCTTCAACTGTTATCACCAGCTCATATGTGTCTTCTTCAACTTCCTGTGGTATCTTAAAAGTTATTGTTTCACGTTCACTTTTCTGCGGTTTTAGATCAAATTCATCAGTCTCTTCCTCAAGATCATCGCCATCATCAATATCCCTTAATATTGCTGTAATGAAAATATCTTCGATTTCTAGTTCTTGATCTTTCTGGAATCTGTTCTTGACTTTTATCTTGACATCAACGTTAGAACCAGGTCTAACATCCTCACTTATTGTATCCCCATTATTTAGATTATTATCTGAGTCACCATCAACCTTAACATCAAGGTCTTCTATCTCCAGCTTTGGACCTTCTACAACAGTAACTACAAATGTCTGAGTATCATTTCCTGATTGATTATCAGTTACCATCACAGTAACAGAATTATTACCAATCTGGTTATATTCAGATGTCCATCTGATTAATCCTAATGTTGTATCAATATTCATCCCTGAGGGACTCTGTGTCAAGGAGAAAGTGAAAGCGTCATTATCAGCATCCACTGCTTCAACATTATATGTATATTGCTGATTCTCTGTAGCAGATGTGCTAGGTGTTGAAGTAATCTCTGGGTTAGTGTTTGTTGTGTTACCTTCTGTTGAATATGATGAGAATCCAGTAACAGTAAAAGTCAATACACCAGTCGCTTTATTGTAATTCACATTACTACATATATTATCTGGGCAGTCGCCTGTTATCTGGCTTACATCTGTCACAAAAGCTACATTGTATTTGATTACAGGAGCCTTATCATAGTTAAGACCTTTTAATGTGATTGTTGCGTTCTGGTTTTGGAATCCAGGTAAAACTGAACTATCAACTGCTATCAGGTTCTTAGTCAAAACAATATGATTATCAATATCAATGCTTGATGTCAAATCAATTGCTTCAGACCCAAAATCAATCTTGCCTGAACTTATGTTTTCTATTTTAACATCAGTCGCTGCAGACAGGTTGCTTATCGCAGAGAAATCAGTTGTTTCTCCAGTATAATCATTCGCAACTGGCGCTGCACTAACAGTCAATGCCCATTCATTCAGGTCAGATAGTGTTCCATCGCTTGCAACAGCAGTCACATTAAATGTACCTGCTGAGCTCGCGTTATAAGTAAAACTATTTCCTGTACCTTGTGATGTTCCATCAATATACCATGTAGTTATCGGTGTTGTTCCATCAATATCAGATGTAATGACAGTAAACGCTTGAGTTCCTGTTGTAGATATTTTAGGATCACTGTATGTTGGAGTGAATGATGTAATCTGCGGTGCATCAGCTACAGGAGTTACGTTTAACATAATCTGACTGCTTTGTATTGTGTTTGTTCCGTCAGTTGCTGTGAAATTGACATACCTTATACCATTAAAATCCTGATCAGGAACTAATGTCATCGCACCATTTGTATTATAGATTGTAACTTTATCAACAGCTGTTGAATCAAATGTAAGTGATTCTCCATCAGGATCATTGAACATTGTATTCAGATTAACAGAACCATTGGAATCTTCAGGCCATGTAATATCAGTTATGGTTCCGTTGTATACAGGAACTCTGTTATTGTTATTTACAGTTACAGTCCATTCTTTTGAATCATAAGCTCCTGAATTATCAGTTACTACGACAGTCACGTTATGTGTACCTACATCATTAAAACCAGTTGTTAATGTAAATGTCTCAATGACACTTACATTAAGGACATTGTCAACATACCATGATACAGTAACAGTATCTTCTGAATCAATATCAGTCTGTGTTATGTTAAACAATTGTGAATCAGTTTCTGTAATATTTGGATTGCTTACTGGATAAGATGAAGTTATATTTGGTGCATAATTTAACTGGATTGTGTATTTTCTCACATCAGTAGCAGTACTATTCAGAGTATCATCTGTTGCCATAACTTTCCAGTAATATGTCTGCATGTCAACTAATCCAGTCACATTATATTGAGTTGATGTTGTCTTTGCCTGTAAAGTTAAATTATCAGCATTATTGCCATTATAGACATAATATGATACTGTCTCTGTCTCATCACTTGGCTGGGTTGATGCACTCCATGTCAACAATACATGAGTAAAGTTCTCAAGTGAATTGTTTTCAGGTAATGTCAGTACAGGAACACTTGGCGCATCATTCTGCGCAACAACATTCACACTGAATACATTAAAAGCAGTATTGTTTCCATCATAAGCTTGTAAGACAACTGAAGTTATTCCGTTAAAGTCAGCCGTAGCAGTAAAATTTGCTTTTCTATCACTTGTTACGTTAAATAGTATGTTAGCATCTCCACCAATCTTTGTCCATGTGATGTTTGCGTCAGCAGTATCTGAGTCAACAACATAGTCATCTAAGTTGATTGAATCATTAAAGCTGTCTTCATTGAACACGATTGTAGGTAGCTGTGATACAACTGGTCCTTCATCATTCAGATAATTAACAACCAAAGTCACATTATTACTCTGTGTAGATGCCAGATTATCAGTCGCGTTGAGTGTAACATATCTAATTCCATAGAAATTAGCGCTTGATGATAATGTCGCTATATTAGTCGCATTATCAATTGCAACTGTAACACTATCAACGTCAGTCACTATGAAACTTAAGTCATCGCCATCTGCATCAGTGAAATATTCACTAAGATTGACAGTTGTTGTGGTATCTTCGTTCCAACTAATTGTAGGAATGGATGAACTTACTGGCACTACATTTACAATAGTTATAGTAAGAGTTTCTGTATTGTTTTCGTTATTAACATCATCTTTTGCATTGAATGTTAATGTACAGGTCACATCAGCTGCAACACAACCTAGTGCAGAAGGTGTTGTGATTACTGTCCATACATTTGAACCAGCGCTCTGCATACTTACCAGTGCATTATTTGCAACAGTCACTATCCCATTATCAAAATTAAGATCAGTAACAGTAACATTTATCTGGAAACTATCGCTTTTCTTAAGAGAACTATCATTCACAACCATGCTTGTCACAAAAGCTGCTGTGTCATCAACAATAAAATCCAAGCCAACTGAACCAACACTACCTGCGTTATCAGTTGCATTGAAATATAGTGTCTGATTACCCTCGCTTAAACCAAGAGCAGTTATGTTTGTGATTATATTATAGACACCAACCGCTACTTTTTGCATTTCAAGATTAGTCAATCCAGCTGTTACTGTTTCAACTCCAGCCATATCATCTGTTGCCTTGACAGTAAGGTTAAGTGTATCTATGCTTCTTACCTTGCTATCAGTATCATCAACAGAAGGATCAGTCACAGTAGGCGCAGTGATATCAACCTTAAACATCCATGTGAACTCTTCCATCTTATTACCTGCGTTATCAGCTGCACGGACCTGCGCAGTTATCTCCATTGAACCGCCATAAGGTCCTGTTGAATAAGCCAGATTAAAACCATTTTCAATCGCAGTAACAGTAGGTGATACTGAAAATCCATTTATCATCATCTCTAAACCAGAACTATTAACTCCTGAACCAAGATCAGTTATATTGACTCTTAATACAGGTACCTGGTCATTAGTATAGGATGCATTAACAGGAAGCACTTCTTTGATTTCAGGTGCAACTCTATCAATAACAATGTTCTGCACATACTGCGATGAATTAGAATTGTCTGTTGTGTCTGTAGCATTTATCCTTAAAGAATAGTTTCCGTCAGGTATTGCAGATATATCAAAAGTAGCTACCCAATATCCATCAGTTAATGCAGCAAGGTTCCATGAACTTTCATATGTAGAGTTCTCTAACCTGTATGAAACATTCTTCACCTGGATATTGTCAACAACAGTAGCGTTAACAGTAAAGTTAGAATTATAATCTGCTGGTACAATATTATTAATCAATACACCAGGCTCATCATCATCTGTTACAGTAATCCTATAGTATACTGTTCCATCAGTTGACGGATCACCGACAGGGCCGTTGCCTGCTGAATCATTCACAATAACATAATAATTCACATCATTGACAGATGTTGAAGATATAGCTATATTTGCTAAACCAGATGAGATATCTGTTTGGCTCCAATTACCTGCTCCTGATTCTCTATAGAACAATGTTGCATTCTCAACACCGATATTATCAGCCAATGTAGCATTTATTGTAACAGAATCACCAGTTGTGCCGGTTGTGTTGCCAGTGACAACTGATACAGTCGGAACGTCATTGTCTGTTATGGTAACGTTTGTTGTTGTTAAAGCAGCCACATTTCCGCTTGTGTCATTTGCATTAACAGAATATTGTAAAGTATCAAGGCTGTCTGATTGGATAGTAATTATTCCTAAATAATTATCACCAGTTCCATCCAGATTTATTATTGATGATGAACCGCCTCCATACCAATATGATACATACACAGTATCAACTGCAATATTATCTGTTGTGCTGACATTAAATGTGAGATTATCACCTGTTGTCGCTGTGCTTTGTGAATTATCTGAAGGACTAGGCGCATCATCATCTGTGATTGTAATTGAATTTGGTGATGCTAAGTTACCATTCTGATATAAGTTAGATGCTGCATCTGTTATATTGACATAATACTGTAAATCAGTATCATTATTGCTGTCAACAGTTATTGTGTAATTAAATACATCATTTGTAGCTTCCAATAATTCAGTCATCTGAGCGATTGTCCATATATCTCCAAGCTTTCTATAAGCGATAAATCCGGCATTAGGATCAACATTATCTGTAACATTGATTATAATATCAACTGTGTCGCCTGTAGTACCTGCTGTTACAACTGGTGCTGCCACTAAAGTCGGAGCAGTTGTATCACTTACAGTCAATACAGTAGGATTATTGTTATAATTATTAACATTATCAGAACAATTAGCATAAACATTGTATGAACCAGGAGTTGCTAAGTTTAGAGAAGTGTTTGAGTGGGTTGCATTAAGCAAACTCATTGAAGAGTTTAATACACCTTCCACATATAGGTCACATGAGTTTATACCTGAACTGCTATCAGAATAGGTTGCATAAACAGTGGTTGCAGTATCCTCATCAAATGTTGTTGGGAAAACAGTGTTCACTGTTGGATTTGTGTTATCAATAGTAACACTGCCTACTATTATACTATTATTAGAATTACCTGCAGTATCAGTCAGATTTACTCCAATATTATATAATCCATCTGATTGAACAGCACTAGCATCATTTTTTCCATCCCATATAACTGCTGATGGATCAGATGAAGTTCCTGTTGCTAACGTCCTTATAAGATCTGAACTGCTATTTGTTACATATATAGAGTAAGTTGATGATTCAGAAAACCCTAAATCAACAGATAGATTATCATAAGTTAAATCAGCATTAGGTGAGATATAGTTACTATTATGGCCTGTCAAAGAAATTGAGGTCACTAAGGGCTTAGTATTGTCAGTTCTATAATAAAAGAAGTTTGTAGAGGACAACGAATCTCCACTGGTATTGTATGCAATAACTCTCCAATAATATTGTTGATCTGATAAAAGTGTATCTGGAATAGTAATTGTAGTATTTGATACAATAGCAGTTCTTTCATATTGGAAGTCAGGAGATGCAAAAGTGCTTACAGTATCAATCTGAACAGTATAGTTTTCAAAGTTGGGTTCTGTTATCGGACTCCACACTAGTGTAGGTGCCTGATCAATAGAAATTGTATTGTTAGCAGGTGACGTAAGGTCAAACGCTGATGCTGATGCTCCTTCAACAAAAACCAAAAAAGTTAGTAAACCAAAAACTAGAAATGATAATATCCTACCTATATTGTTTTGACTCAATCTATTACCCCCCAATGTAACTTTTATGATAAGAACTCAGAAATGCTTTTTAAAGTTTTATATAGTTAAGTATATAGTAGTAGTTAAATTAGTTAATTATTTTAAAGTTACTAAATAAGTATTGTTAAAAATAAAAGAAAAAGATAAAAAAATAAAAAAAATTATTTTGCAATTCCGCCGCCTAAAAGCAGCTTGAAAAGCAAAACAGCGATTCCGCCTAACAATAGAACAACTATTGCTCCTAGTCCAACTAATACTGTTGCCAGTGGTGAATCAAAGAATGATTCCTTTGTTTCTGTCACAGTTGTGGTTGTTTCTCTTTGTTGCTGGAGGTTCAGGATATTTCTGAACCATTATTTTTTCATATCCGTTACATAGATATTACCACATCTACTGCATGTTTCTATTCTTTCTTTTACTTTCTCATAACTATTCATACGAAAAAGTTCCCAAAAAAAATGTAAAATTGGAGAATGAAGATACTTAGGAAATCTATAATTTTTGTATTTAACATAAAATTTGGTTTTTCTTTCACAATCATCACACATTTGAAAGATGAGATTATTTTGTTTTTTATTTTTAGTCATAAAGCATAAACAGATGAGTTAGTATATAAATTATTTTATAAAATTGTCCCCTTCTCCTTAACCCTATCAAAATAATACAACAAGCTATTCCTGTATTTCAGCCATTGCAACCTCTCACAGTACTCTTTAATCTCAGGATCAACAAAACCTATGATCATATGATAGTAAAGAAATGTTCTTATTCGCATCAAAAACGGACTTAAGAAACAGTTTATAAGCCTCACCCTGACATATGTCCAGTGGTTGTGGTGCTTGTAGTCTATAAACAGCACTGGACATCGGTGTCCAGTGGGTTTTGGGAAATGTTTTTAAAGTTTAAAGTTCATTTTTTCTTATTCTGCTCTAATCTAGTTAACCCAATCACAATCATCATCACCCCAATAATAATAAGTATGGAATCAAACCAAAAACCCATATTAATATTGTTACAGCCTGTTCTGTAAGGGGTTTCCATTATACCAACAATATCACTTACAAGTGGAATATTACAATAATTCTTTAAATTCATTAAACTGGATGATTTTAGTACAGGATCAATTTTTTCTAAGTGAAAGAAATCACTTATTACTGGAGTAAACATGAATATTAATCCGATTACAGTTAATACTATCCCTATATAAATCAATTTATTACTAATGTGATGTTGTGACATATATGTAAATATCAGAATGTTTCCAACAATTAAGAATATCAATAAGAAATATGGAAAAGGAAGTTTAGTTGGTATAATACATTCACAGCTCTTATCTGGTTTAAGAATAGAATTTACTTCTTTACATTCTTGCTCAGCACATTGTTTTTCACAGTATACTTCACAGGTTTCTTCTGTATATCCGGATAAGGAAGGGATTAATAAAAGTAATAATAGAATCAAAGTGAATGATTTTCTAAGCATTATGTTAAATTTAAACTTGAATTATTTAAACATTACTGATTAAAGTAATGTTTTTATAGTTTAAAGATAACTTAATTAATATGGGATTAAAATGAAGAAAAATAATTTATATTATGTTTTAGTAATTGTTATATTAGTTATAGTACTTTATTCTACATTATCAAAATATTCTACATTGAAAGATGAAAATACTAACTTTTATCTTGAGTTAGAATCAATCAATAATGAATATAATAATCTCCTTAGAGAATATGAAAATATCAGTGAAGAATATAATAAAATTATTACAGATATAAACCCACTAATAAAACAGATTGAAGATTATAATAAAAATATCAGGGAATCAATAGAATGGTTTCGACAGAATTCAAGACTAA
>Ga0187833_10006566_pt1 | contig 10721 bp, 8 predicted proteins | sample ETNtaG_37_FD_167968 | JGI IMG/M metagenome (GOLD analysis project Ga0187833, IMG submission 167968) | Marine microbial and viral communities from oxygen minimum zone, Eastern Pacific Ocean - ETNP2014_SV_400_PacBio MetaG (Illumina Assembly) | ecosystem: Environmental > Aquatic > Marine > Hypoxic... | reverse complement strand
TTCCTATTTACTTCAGTAAACTGCTTGGATTTAGTTTCAAAAATCTTCGTTGAGAGATTTTCAAACTCGGTGCCCATCAGCTTCTTTGCTTCTTCCAAAAATTTTAATTTTTCTCTTGATTCGTTCTCCTTTGATTCGAGCCTTTCTTCTAAGGTAGCATTCAAGACCTGCAGGGCGGAAAAATGTTTTTGTTGCAGCTCAAGATTTTCTTCAATCTCCGGAATCCTTTGAACTTCTTGTTTCAGAATTGCAACTTGCTTGTCGATCTCAATTTTTTCCAACTGCAGGATTTCATATTTATCCTGGAGGATATTATAAACTTCTTGAATGTTTTCTATTTCATTTGATTGAACCGAAACGGATTTTTTCATGTAAATCCAGCATATAAACATCCCAAGTAAAATGCACAAGAAAGAATATATTAATAAGGTATAGTCAATAGACTCAATGTTCATTACTTCTGTAGTGGTTATATTTTGGATATAAATTATTCTTGATTATTTCCTACATTGTATAATAGCTTAAGGTAGATGTGAAAACAATTAGACCTTTGACGGAAAGTATTGGGAGAAGTTGATCTCGGTTCTTTAGTCCAGGCAAAATAAACAAACTTAGGTAAAGTTATATGCCGAAAGCATACTGGGTAGGTGCCCACATGATTGTAAAAGATTCTGAAAAACTAAAAGCCTATGCTAAGCTAGCAGCTCAGGCTAGCGCGAAATATGGAGGGGTTGTTCTTGCCCGTGGTGGCGTAGGTGCCGGGAAAGTTCTTAGTTTGGAAGGATTTGAACAAAGTCGAGTTGCTGTAACAGAATTTCCAAGTATGAAGCATGCGGTTGATTGTTTCAAAAGCGAAGAGTACCAGGCCTCAATGGAAATACTTGATGGCGGGGTTGAACGCGACGTTTTTATTGTGGAGGGATTAGAATAGGGGGTTTTCTGTAGTTAGTTACAAATTGTCATAAGGGTGCATAAAACTAAATAGGAGTTATAGATAAATAATTATTCTAATGGTTAAAAAAATACTTGACATCAGTTTTTTTATTTAGAATAATGACTCTCGTGCCTAAATTATGCCTTGTCGGATGGCATCATGATGGGTAAAAATGATGTTTTGTTAACATTGTTAATTAATTTTTAACATTATTTGGAGAAATAACATGACTATTAATAACAGAGTAAAAATTAAAGTTTTATTAACATCATTATTTTTGTTTTCTACAGTTCAAGCTGCTACTGCATTAGACACGATACGTTTAGTCCCGTGGGGACCGAAGCTTATTGATTTTATTGATTTATATGTGGGGGAGGAAAATGGTTACTTTAAAGAAGCAGGAATCAAAATAGAACAGATGCGCGGAGCAGGAGCTGGGGATGCCGTGAGAAATATTGTAGCTGGCAATGGAGATATAGCCATGGCAGATCCTCTTTCTGCTTTTTTTGCAATTCAAGCAGGAGCAAAATTAGAGGGGTTTTATTGCCCTTATACAAAAAATTGGATGACACTCATGATCAATAAGACTAAGGGGATCAAGACACCAGCAGATCTGAGAGGAAAAACAATTGCAATTAACTCGATGGGATCTACAACACGTTACTATTTAATGGTTCTCTTAGGCAGAAATGGCATGACCGAAAGTGATGTTACCGAGGTTGCAACAGGACTGGATTTCGCTTCTTCATTGGTAAGCGGAAGAGCAGATGCCGCTTCAGCATGGGAGAGCATGAACTGGGGAATGCTGGTAGCAGGAGGTATTCCAAAAGATCAAGTTTCAGATTTTGAAGTCTGGCCTTACTCAGACATTATTCCTGGTCCAAATGATGTTTATTTTGCTAAACCCGATTGGCTGAAAAAGAATAGCGCCCTTGTTCAGAGATTTGTACGCGCATTAGAAAAATCAAAAAGATTTGTGCAAGCACATCCAGATGAAGCAGCTAAAATAGGCCAGAAATACGCCATAGGGGCAGACAGTCTAGTTAGGAATAGAGCAGTTATTGATATGCGTGTCAAAATGCAAAACAGTGGACCAGGAGTTGTAGAAAATGGTATGGGATGGTGCGATGTGGATGCGATATCTGATCTAGCTAATGATAGTTTGAAGAATGGTATTTTAACCAAGAAGATGGATGTCTCTAAAATTATTTCAAATAAATTCTTAAAATAAACTTTGAGTTTGGCTTATAGAGAAATACTCTCTATAAGCAAACAATGTAATAATTTTATATCATAATATTGATTCAAACTTTTTTAAGCCCCATGAGTCAAGTAAATAATTTGAGTAAAGAAGAATTAGATCTAGGGCAAATTAATGTTGAAAGATTAACAAAAAATTTCGATTCAGAAGCTGGAAATATTTTAGCCCTAGACGGAATTGACCTAGAGGTAATTCCTCAAGAATTTATTACTTTAGTGGGGCGAAGTGGTTGTGGAAAAAGTACACTTCTTCGTTGTATTGGAGGTCTGATTTCTCCTTCCACAGGAGAAATCAAAATATCGGGCAATGTCGTAACCGAACCTCATCCTCAAATTGGATATGTCTTTCAACAGGCAGTTTTGCTACCTTGGCGAACTGTTGAAGAAAATGTTTTACTTCCGTTTGTAGTTAAAGGAAATCCCACAGATAAAGAAAAAAACAAGGTCAAAGAGGTTTTGGAAATAGTAGGCCTTAGTGATTACGCAAATCACCGTCCTGGAGAGTTGTCTGGAGGTATGCAACAGAGAGTGTCTGTTTCTAGGGCTCTTGTTACAGAACCGTCAATTCTATTAATGGATGAACCATTTGGAGCACTTGATGCTCAAACTCGTGAAGATATGAATGTTGAACTTCTTCGAATTTGGGAAGTTGCTAAGACAACGATTGTCTTTGTAACTCATGATATTGGGGAAGCACTTTTCCTTTCTGACCGTGTGGTAATAATGTCAGCTAGACCAGGGAAAATTGATGATATTATAGAAGTAAATAGTCCGAGACCTAGAACATTTGATAAAATAGAGAATGATCCGGATTTTTGGAAGATGCGTCAAAGAATACGTGAAGCTTTGCATTAAGGAATAATTAAAGGTTAATAATGGCAATCGAAAATAATCTAACAATTGGTGAATCCAGTCCTAAGAAAAGCTTCTCCAGTAACTTTTCTACTCATGAAGTTTTAGGGAAAATTCTTGTTTTGGCAACACCAATTTTGTTCATTTTGATCTGGTATATTGTCGCATCAGGGACCACTCCTCTTATTCTGCCAAGTCCTGATGATGTATTCATGAGGCTGGTATCTTATTTTGTTAATGGAAGAGTGTATCCACATTTATTTATGACAACGCAGGAAATTTTGGCAGGCTTCGTTTTAGGCAGCATTTTAGGACTTGGTTTTGGTACCCTAATCTCGGAATCCGAAATTGCCAGGAAATTAATTATGCCTTACATAATAGTGACTCAGGCTTTGCCAAAGTTTGCTCTTGCACCTATGTTAGTTATTTGGTTTGGCTTTGGAATGGCGCCAAAAGTTATTATTGCAGCCTTAATAGCTTTCTTTCCATTGGTTGAGAATACATATATGGGTCTTACCTCAACACCAGCACCTCAATTAGAGCTCTTTCGTGCGCTCCGAGCATCAAGATTAACAACACTTCTAAAACTTAGAGTGCCGCATGCCGTTCCAGCAATATTTAGTGGTTTTAGAGTTGCTTTGATGCTCAGTTTAGTTGGAGCTGTTGTTGCAGAATATGTAGGCGCTAATGAAGGTCTTGGAGCACTCATTATTGTATCACAGGGTACTTTAGATACAGAATTGATGTTTGTTTCCTTCGTGATTCTTACAGCACTTGGATTATGTCTTGATTGGCTTTATGGGATAATTTATAAAATTGTTCTTGGTAAGCTATATGGAAAGACAGCTGGTGACGTCAGCTCCTCTAATACGAGACTATCTGTTTAAATAATCAAATTTCTAGACAATCAAATTTTAACTATCTAAGGAGATAAAAATTATGGAGATTGGATGGCGTGTTCCCACATATGCTCGTAAATGGACTAAAGTTGCTGATTCCAGGAAATTAGTTAAATATTTTACCTCTGTAGAGGAGCATGATTTTAAATCTCTTTGGGTAATTGATCATTTATTAGTAGCCCCAAATGTTTATTCAGTAGCCTGGCAAGATCCATTGATAACGCTAGCCGTTGCAGGGGCTGTTACTGAAAAAATTAAACTGGGAACTGCTATTTTGTGTGCCCCAATGAGGCATCCTGTTCTAACTGCCAAAGAGGTGGCTAGCATAGAACATTACTCTGGTGGAGGTCGTTTGATCCTTGGAATTGGTACTGGCCACGATGAAATAGAATTCAATTCACTAGGTGTTTCTAAGCGGGAACGAGGAAAAAGAACTGACGAAGCTCTTGAAGTAATCCGAAGATTGTTATCGGAAGATGAGGTATATCATGAAGGAAAATACTATCCATTAGAAGGGGTGTCAATTTATCCCAGGCCAGAAAGGGAGATTCCTATCTGGATTGGGGGGGGATCACAAGTTCATGTTGTTGACAATCCTGATCAGCCTATTATGGTTCCTGCAGTGTTAGAAAGGATTGTTCGTCATGAAGGTTGGATATGCCGCTCTAGTGGTACTAGTCCTGAAATTGTAAAGAAAGACGTTAATGCTGTTCTAGATAGAATCAAAGAAGAACGCAGTACAAGGGATTTTACTGTAGCGCATGCTCAATGGATTCATATAGTGGATTCAACAAATAGAGATTTAGTGATTGAAGAACAATTGAAGGCTTATAGAAGTGTAATGGATGTTAAGCGTTCAGATGAGGATCTTCAAAATGCATATTTATTTGGTACAATGGATGAGATGATAGAACGGATACGTTCTATTGATGGGACTGGTATAGAGCACCTGATAATAAACCCTCTAGTCGAAGATCCTGCTCAAATAGAGTTGTTTTCTAATGAGATCCTGCCAAATTTATAAATTTTCTATATACCTCAGTTAATCTTATTATATTTTTCAACATATGGAAACGCTACTTTATAATATTGGAGACATGCTTTCAGGTAAGCTTGACTCACCTAAGATTAATGCAGATAGAATTGTTATTGATGAAGGCAAGATAGTTTCGATTGGTAAAGAGCCTTCAGGGAGTCCACATTTAAGTATTGATTGTAAAGGAATGACTTTAGCTCCAGGCCTCGTTGATACCCATGTTCATCCTACCATAGGTGATTTTGGAACTAAGCAGCAATCTGTTGGTTATTTAGAGCGGATGGTACACGGAGCGGTAACACACGCAATTTCAGCAGGAGAGGTTCATGTTCCAGGGAGAGTCGGAGCCGACTCTGCCTTAGCAATTGCGTTAGCAGCACATTATTCTTTTAAAAAATTTGGACCACTTGGAATAAAAGTACATGGAGGAGGTCTTCTTCTTGAGAATGATACTGAAATTGAACATATAGATAAAGCTTTTAAAGGTGGTGTCAGGATTATAGGTGAGGTTGGAATTGGGTCCCTAAAAGATCCAAAACGTGCCGGAGAATTATCTACTTATGCCCGTGACCTTGGGATGGTTGTTCATATGCATTGTGGCGCTACGTCTGACAGAGGGGCTGGTGGGGAAAAACATCCATATTTTTCAGCAGATGATGTTTTAACTGTACGCCCTAGTATTGCTTCTCATGCAAATTCATTTGTTTCACTTTCAGATGAAGATGTTGATCTTGTTTGCGATCATGAAGAAGGCCCGCCATTCATAGAAGTTGTTCAGGCTGGAGGGGTAAGATCAATGTTACGTGTTGTTGAAAGGTTAATGGACCGAGGAGATTTAGATCGTTTACTTGTAGGAACTGACACTCCAACTGGTTATGGGGTTACGTCTTTAGGAATCATCAAAACTCTCGGAGATATCTGTTCAATGACAGGACTTTCTCCGGAAGTTGGTTGGGCTATTGCTTCTGGAAACGCTGCACGAGCGTTTAATCTTGAAGGGCATAAAATCATTGAGGGTGCTCCAGCAGATGTAGTTGTTATCGATGCGTCACTTGGATCACCCCAGAAATCGGCAATGGATGCATTATCTGCAGGCGAATTCATAGGAGTAGCACTTGTAATAACAGATGGAAAGATTCGGGTAAATGGATCTCAATGTACCTTAAGATCAAGGAGAGTGGCATCAATTAATAAGATCTAATCTTGCTCACATGAAAATTAAAGGTCGGAGCATAAAGATGGGTCTTGAGTTTAATTTACAACAAAATTTTTTATATTTAATTACAAAGTTTGAGCACAGGTAGTATAAATAGTCTTAATGAATTTTTTGAATGATAAGTAAGATTGTTAATGTGCGGGTTTAGAAAAAAGTGATTAGTGATTACAAATTAAGTTAATAAAATTATTTATTGTACTAAATATAGTAAGAAATATAAGTTTTTAAAAATTTCAACTATTTAATATAACTAATTAAAATCATGATAAAGGGAAATAAAATCATAGCAGAAGCAATTAGGGATGTCGGAATTGAAACTGTTTTTACAGTTGCAGGAGGTCATTTTCTTCCAACCTACAATGAAATAGGTATCATTGGTGCGACTAGGATTGTAACTGCCAGACATGAACAAGGCGCAGGATATATGGCCTCTGGATATGCTTTAGCAACAGGTAGAGTAGGTGTTGTTTTATCAGGAGCGCCTGGCCCTGGAGCAACTAATCTGGTTACATCCGTCGCGAATGCTCAAGCAGACTCTATTCCGCTGCTCGTATTATCAGCACAAGTGGATAAAAGATATTTACACAGAAACATTTTACAGTATTGTGATAATGTTGCGTTATTTGAACCTTTTTGTAAGAGTTCAATGCAGGCAGCTTCATTAGATGAAATCCCAAATCTACTTTCAACTAGTATACAGCTTGCTCTTTCTGGTCGACCGGGCCCAGTACATATATCATTACCACAGAATCTTCAGGCCGAAACAACATCTTCTCAAAAAATAATTCCATTTGAACAACTTAATACCGGAAAACCGTCTAACATTGATATAAATAATTTGTTAGAAGCATTAAGAAATTGCAAGAGGCCCGTCATTTTATCAGGACATGGAGTTTTAAGATCTGGCTCAAGCCTTATTTTAAAAGAAGTAGCTGAAAAAATCGGTGCTCCAGTTGCAACGAGTAGGTCAGGAATTGGCAGTATTTCGACTAACCATCCTCAGAGTGTAGGAATGTTAGGATTCTATGGTACGGATACGGCTCGGGATTCAATAAGTGAAGCAGATCTTATTTTAGTTCTTGGATGTGCGCTTGGAGAACAAACTACTTTTGGCTGGAGATCAGAAATTTTTGCAAAAGATGCACATTTAGTCCAGGTTGATATTGATGCATCTCAGCTCAATAGAGTATACAAGCTGGATCAAGGAATCGTATTTGATGTAGGAGCAGTGCTACAAAGTCTGTCAGAAAATGTAGAAAAAAGTGATCCATGGTTTAATCTCAAGCCAAAGAAATATCCTCCTCAAAATGATCCTGTTAGAGGTTTAAGTGCGGCTACTTTCCTGCAGACCTTAAACACGTATTTACCTGAGGATGCAATAGTTTCTGCTGATATAGGTAACCATAGATTGTGGGTTTGTGATCAACTTAATGTAAGTCATCCGGAAGGGCTTCTTCAATCTTGTGAATTCGATGCAATGGGCTTTAGTTTGCCAGCTGCGATAGGAGCATCGATTGCTCAAACAGGGAGGAAAATAATTTCTATATCCGGTGATGGGGGGTTTGTGCATACATTTGGAGAACTAAGTGTTGCAAAAGAACTAGGTCTCCCAGTTGTTGCTATTGTTTTTGTTGATGGAGCTCTTGGAATTCTAAGACACCAAGCCGAGGAAATGTATGGGAAAGAATTTTTTACTCGTCTTGCAAAAATAGATTTTACAAAATTTGCGGATGCTTTGGGAATTGAGTCTAGAAATATCGAAAATGATAAAGATCTTGATCAGGTGATTCAATGGGCAATAAAATCATCTGAACCAGTATTACTATCAATTGCGATTGATCCAAATGAAATTTTTCCACCTTTGCGAACAAAGATTGAGCAAAGGCGACGTGATCTTATGGGGAAGATATGATAAATCGATATAATCCAGATTCTATTGCCCCCCCTTTTTCTCCTTATAGTCAGGGTGTGGAGGTCCCTCCAGGTGCAAGAACAATTTATGTTGCTGGTCAAGTTGGCGTAAGACCAGATGGCTCAGTTCCGGAAGACATGGAAGAGCAAACTGCTCAGGCCTTCCAAAATATTCAAAGTGTTCTCAGAGAAAAAGGCATGGACTTAGTGGATCTGGTAGAGACCCGTACATATATGATCAGTAAAGATGATATGCCAGGTTACAGAGCTGGTCGTGCAATGGTTTTTGGCACTGGTGAGGGAGCACCAAGGCCAGCAGCAGCACTAGTATATGTAGCTGGACTTGCTCAGCCACATTGGAAGATTGAGATTTGTGCAATTGCCGCAAAAGAATAAAAAATTATTTTTATAATATGTTTAAAAAAATGATTTACATTTTATGTTAAAAAAGATGATTTCAAAAACTTTCCGGTATAACTTTTATTAAATTTTGTACAATTATATGGAGTCCCTTCATATACAATCCCTCCTCCTCTGTCCCCACCTTCCGGTCCAAGATCTATAAGCCAGTCCGCAGTTTTGATTACTTCTAAATTATGTTCGATGACGAGTACGGTATGACCTTCATCAACTAGGCTGTGTAAAACTGTAAGCAGTCTCGCCACATCGTCAATGTGCAGTCCTGTGGTAGGTTCATCTAAAATATAGAGAGTTGTCCCACGGGAACGCCGAGCTAGTTCTGCTGATAATTTTAAACGTTGGGCTTCGCCTCCGGAAAGCGTGTTTCCGGCTTGTCCTAATTTCATATAACCCAAACCGACTTCCTCAAGAGTTTTTAGAATCCGCTTGATACGTGGCTGTGCCTCGAAAACTTCAACTGCTGTACTAATTTCCATATCTAACACATCGGCAATTGTGTGACCTTTATAGGTTATGGCTAGAGTTTCACGATTATAGCGCTTGCCTTTGCACTGATCACACCTAACCCATACATCCGACAGAAAGTGCATTTCAATCAAATTAAAACCTTGCCCATCGCAGCTTGGACAGCGTCCTTCTTTAGCATTAAATGAAAAGCGACGTTTGGCAAATCCCCGTTGTTTCGCCTCCGGCATAGAGGCAAATAAATTGCGAATTGGTTCCAGTACTTTGGAATAAGTCGCTGGATTAGAACGTGGAGTGCGTCCTATTGCTTCCTGGTTAATCACCATTACGGATTCAATATGTTCAATTCCGGAGATCTTTTTGTGAATACCGGGTTTTGTCATTTTTCCGTTCAATTCTTTTTCCAGAACTCTTTGAAGAATATCAACTACCAGTGATGATTTGCCGGAACCTGAAACACCTGTTACGACAGTAAAAATTCCGAGTGGGAAATTGACGTCCAGATTTTTCAAATTATTCGCAGCGGCACCTGAAACAGAGAGCAGATGTTTCGGATTCATGGGCCGGCATTTTTGCGGCAGAGGAATCGATTTTTTACCACTTAGATACTGTGCAGTCAAGGTTCCGTTTTTTGCAGAAATTTCAGCTGGACTTCCGGAGTCAGAAACGTTTCCGCCATAATGTCCTGCACCCGGGCCAATATCAATTAGATGGTCCGCCTGCCTGATTGTGTCCAGGTCGTGCTCCACCAAAATCACGCTGTTGCCGCGATCTCGCAATTGCTTCAGCGTATGGAGAAGCCGGTCCGTGTCACGCGGATGCAAACCTATTGTAGGTTCATCTAAAATGTACATTACACCTACAAGCCCGGAACCAATTTGTGAAGCAAGCCGGATGCGCTGCGCTTCTCCCCCGGAAAGTGTGGATGCTTTTTGATCCAGAGTCAAATACTCCAGTCCCACGTTTTCCAAAAATTTGAGGCGTGTTAATATTTCTCCCAGTGCCTGTTCCGCAACCGTACGCTGATTTTCAGTGAGCGTCCAGCTTTCAAGTTCACGTCGTGCTTCCGGAACGGTGAAATGACAAAATTGACTGATGTTTCTCTCATTTATCGTCACCGCGAGATATTCCTCCTTCAATCGTTCCCCACCGCAATCAGGGCAGAGAGGATTATGTAAACGGGAAAATCCGCCTAAACCATCGCAGGTTGGACATGCTCCTACATGCGAGTTGAAAGAAAACATACGTGGAGTTAATTCTTCCTCTTGAAAAAACGCGAGACTTAAGTCACTTTCCACATTGGCTGGAGTTTCAGATAAGTATTCAGTTTTGCTGACGGGATCTGTCAAACAGATTTTAAGCAAACCATGTCCACGCTGAAAAGCGTTTTCAATTGCTTCCGCTAATCTTTTCTGTTCTTCCGGGTTTACACGTAACCGGTCAATCCCTAAATCGACAGTAGTCATTTTGCTGAGCGTCAATTTCGTAGAATACTCTTCCCATTCATCTAGACGGATTCCTTTTCCATTCACATAAATCCGCACGAAACCGTCCTGTTTTAATGATTCGATAACCTTCGGTAAGTGTTTAGGATGGTCGAGTATTAGTATTTTTTCGGCTCCTGGTAAGAATAAGGGAGCAAGCAATTCAAGACGCTCTCCCGCGTAATTTTCAGTGCAATAGGTCGCTGCTCGGGTAGGACTGTAACCGATCAAAGCCTTGCCGGTT
>Ga0187833_10006564_pt1 | contig 10723 bp, 12 predicted proteins | sample ETNtaG_37_FD_167968 | JGI IMG/M metagenome (GOLD analysis project Ga0187833, IMG submission 167968) | Marine microbial and viral communities from oxygen minimum zone, Eastern Pacific Ocean - ETNP2014_SV_400_PacBio MetaG (Illumina Assembly) | ecosystem: Environmental > Aquatic > Marine > Hypoxic... | reverse complement strand
CGGTCTTGTGAGGCTTCCGGACGTCGTCGCGTGCCGCTTGTGGTGCACGGACACCACGGCGCGACGCGCTCCTAGCCGGAAACCTCGCAAGACCGTCGTAGGGGTGCAATTTGGCTGACGCGGGCCACTAGCGGGAAGCGGCGGAACGTTTTGGAATATCCCCAGAGATGGTGAGGAAGATGCTGGCGCACTCGGTATGTAGAGAAAATTTAACGTTCGAGAATAGATATTCGCAGGATGATAACTAAAGTTTTATAAAAAGAGCCATAAAATTAAAGAAACTACGGTAATAAAAATTATCAAAATACGAACACCAAACAAATAATCTTTAATTTCGGGAGAATGGGAAGTTTTTCTTTTCCCACCCGCTCCCCACCAAATGACTAAGTAAAATGCAATAAAAAGAGCAAGTAAGATAATCAGAATTTCGGTTTTGTCAAACATCTATTCAATATCTTAACTGGTTGCGGGGGTAGGATTTGAACCTATGACATTCAGGTTATGCGCCTGACGCACGTACCTTTCTATCCGTAAAATTAACACAACCATGCAAATTAGCTAGATAAATTCTGGGATTTAAAATGGATTATGTCAGGCCTGTGTCATAGACTATGCTAAAAAAATGGCTCCTCGACGTTTCGAGTGGAATTCACCTGGATTTGCGGAGCCCTCGATGCCGCCACTTTCCGCCACCCCTCCGGCAAGAAATGAATGGTGGAATTCAATGCCTTCCTTCGGGAGATAACCGTCGCAATTCCACTTGCGGCGTCGAGGAACCAATATTCAAGACCCCTTATTTGCGGTTCATCCGGGAATTCCGGTAAAATTCGTCCATTCTTTATTAAGCGTGCCGGCTCGGGAAAGTGGCCTTATTCAGCCTCTCAAGAAAGTCATTCAAGGAGAGCCAATGATTATTCTTTCGAGAGACAAAAACGGCCATTCTTCCGAGCCGACCTACAGAGATCAAAAGCCATTCCAGGCGGCGGCGCTCAAGTTTCGCCCTCCGGGAGCGACCGGCGAAGCCGGCATGGCCTTGAACGCCGCCGATTGGGATGGCACACCCTACGTATAACGGACGCTTTTCCCGGAAAGGCTTGTCCCCTTGCGTCCGGTCGGATCGACGTTTTGTGTTCTTATGGCTCGCCGCGGCTTTCCTCCCCTCCCCGTTCCTCTGCGTCCTTGGCGTTTAATCTTAATGCAATGGACGCGGAGAAAAAGGAGGTGTGATGAACTCCGGTAAGCCTCGGGATATTGTGGCGCCGGATGCAAGGGGATAAGCCTTTCCCGGCGTTTAGTTCTTGCCTATCGTTACAAGCTTCAGCACACCCCCACGAAGGCGAATAATGCGGTGAAAACGCTCCGTTTGCTTTTGGGTTTCGCCGTCAAACGCGAAATGCTGAACATTAACCCCGCCGCCGACGTGGATAAGCTCAGGACTGGCGAAGGTTGGCGGCCCTGGCCGGAACCGGCGCTGGAACGGTACGGGCGGGATGGCGCGGGCCAAGCCCAAATTGCTTTCATGCTTACGATCTACAGGGGCCAACGCAAAGGCGATATCCGCGTAATGCGTTGGGACCATATCCCGATCCACCCCAACCTTGACGCGGCCCTAACCAGGGCGCCCAGGAACGGCTTGACAATTCTTCGGAGACGCGACGGCCAACTCTTCACCGAAAGCGGCTTCAACGCTGTTTGGCGGCGCGCCAAAGAGAAACATGGCCTGGGGGGATCCCAGTTCCACGGGCTTCGTAGGAATGCGGTTGAAGAACTATAGCCCTTGAAAGCATTGGTCGGGGAGACTGGATTCGAACCAGCGACCTCCTGCTCCCAAAGCAGATGCGCTACCAGGCTGCGCCACTCCCCGAGCCTTGGATTTCTGCGGTTTTTCGCCTGAACTGTCAACCGTAAAAACGGCACTTTCGGGAAACATTCGGCCGATTTCGGTAGATAAAGTCGCGAAATATCCCTGAAGCGCGCTCCCCTTTTGTTCTCGGAGGCGCGGCATGATCGATTCCAGGGACGCGCCAAAGCGAAATATGAGTTTTACACCCGCTTGGTCTGTGATCCGCCCCTTGCGGGGGATGACTGCCGCGTGGCGTGGCGGCTAGGGCATTTTAAGATTGGTCGCCGTCCGCGCGCCGCTCGACCCCGTCCGGCGAACCGACATTTTCCCAGCGGCGGTCCGGACCGACATAGGTCTCGGTGCGGAGAAACTTGCGGGGATTGAAAATGTTTGTCCGGATATGCTTGTAAAGGGTTTGCGGGGAGAAAGGCTTGGCCAGAAATTCGTGGACGCCGGCATTGCGGGCAGCGATGATTTTGCCCTTTTCCGAGCTGTTCGAAAGCATGATGAGAAGGATTTCGGGGTCGGGGATGTCCTCGCAGCGGCGAACTCGCATGGTGAAATCGATGCCGGTCATCAGTGGCAATTCGTAGTTCACCAGGATCACGTCGATCCGCGTATTTTGCAGAACCTTGAGCGCGGCGATGCCGTCGTCCACCTCGACGACATTGCGCATGCCGTAAGCGTAGAGGGCGTTTTTGATGGTCTCTCTTAAGTATCGGTTGCCGTCGATAATGATATAAACGAGTTCGGTCAGCTCCGGGGGAGCGGTAAAGGGCTTTTCATCATCCTGCCCATGACTACGGGTTTCGCTACTTGAGGCCATGGCTTGATCTAAAGACCATCTCTCCTTTCAAACAGACAACCATCATCAACAATAATCCCATTTCGATGGGGAGGATATGATGTGTGTCACGATTCCATCGCCCCCGCTAGGCCTCGCCGGCGCCGCTTCAAGCGCTCGTCACTAATGTTCGCGCTCCCCGATCAGGCGCGGAATCCCGCCATTTTTCGGCTCGTGTGGGCCGCGGACGGCCTTGCATGGCGATAGCGGGTGTGCTAGACACGGCGGCTTTGAGCGAGGGTAGGATATGTTCTGCCGGGAGCCCGTGCGCTCCTCCAATCTCGGCATCAACGAGAAACCTAAGGAAACTCCCAGGTGTCATCCGAGACCATAGGCGCGGCCGGACTTGCGGGCCGCTATGCCGTCGCCCTTTACGAATTGGCGGAAGCCGACAAATTGTTGGATCAAGTGGCTGGCGATCTCCACCGTTTTTTGGCCATGATCAAGGCCAGCGACGACCTTTTCCGGTTGATCCGTTCACCGACGTTTTCGCGTCAAGACCAGATGCGGGCCGTGGTGGAACTCGCCAACAGGGCCAAGATGAACGATTTGACCCGGCGCTTTGTTGGGGTGGTGGCCCTGAACCGGCGCCTGTACGTTCTACCAAGCATGATCACTGCTTATCACAACCTGCTGGCGAAACGCCGCGGCGAGGCGACGGCGAAAGTGGTCTCGGCCAAGAAACTGACGGAACAGCAACTGAAAACCCTTGCGGCTTCGTTGAAAAAGGCGCTGGGGACCAAGGTTGCCGTGGACGCGCATGTCGATGCCGGCCTGCTTGGCGGCTTGATGGTCAAGGTTGGATCGCGCATGGTCGATAGTTCCCTTCGCACCAAACTGCAACAGTTACGCTTCACCTTGAAAGGGATTGGCTGATGGAAATCAAGGCGGCGGAAATTTCGGCAATTTTGAAACAACAAATCGACCAATTCGGAACCGAAGCCGAAGTCGCCGAAGTTGGTCAGGTGATTATGGTCGGTGACGGCATCGCCCGCGCTTACGGTCTGGACAACGTGCAGGCCGGCGAAATGGTCGAGTTTTCCAGCGGCGTCAAGGGAATGGCGTTGAATCTCGAGGCCGACAACGTCGGCATCGTGATTTTCGGCGACGACCGCTCGATCAAGGAGGGGGACACCGTCAAGCGTACCAACGCCATCGTCGACGTGCCCGTGGGCAAGGGGCTTCTGGGCCGCGTCGTTGACGCTCTCGGCGAACCGATCGACGGCAAGGGGCCAATCGAAAGCGAAACCCGCGGCCGCGTCGAGGTCAAGGCGCCGGGGATCATTCCGCGCCGATCGGTGCACCAGCCCGTGCAGACGGGACTCAAACCCATCGACAGTCTGATTCCCATCGGCCGCGGCCAGCGGGAACTCATCATCGGCGACCGCCAGACCGGCAAGACCGCCATCATCGTCGACACCATCATCAATCAAAAAGCGATCAACGAAAGTGGCGACGAATCCGAAAAGCTTTACTGCGTTTATGTCGCCATCGGACAGAAACGCTCGACGGTGGCGCAGTTGGTCAAGACCCTGGAGGATTATGGGGCCCTGGACTACACCATTGTTGTCGCCGCCACCGCCTCCGAGCCGGCGCCGTTGCAGTTCCTGGCTCCCTATGCCGGCTGCACCATGGGCGAGTATTTCCGCGACAACGGCATGCACGCGGTCATTTTTTACGACGACCTATCGAAACAAGCCGTGTCCTATCGTCAGATGTCGCTGCTTTTGCGCCGCCCGCCGGGACGCGAAGCCTATCCGGGCGATGTCTTCTACCTGCATTCGCGGCTTCTCGAGCGGGCCGCCAAAATGAACGACGACAATGGCGGCGGCTCGTTGACGGCTTTGCCCGTCATCGAAACCCAGGCCGGCGACGTTTCCGCCTACATTCCGACCAACGTCATTTCGATTACCGACGGTCAGATCTTCTTGGAAACGGAACTCTTCTATAAGGGCATCCGCCCGGCGGTGAACGTCGGCCTATCGGTGAGTCGCGTCGGCTCGGCCGCCCAGATCAAGGCCATGAAGCAAGTGGCCGGCTCGATCAAGCTGGAACTGGCCCAGTATCGCGAGATGGCCGCTTTCGCCCAGTTTGCCTCCGATTTGGATCAGTCGACACAGAGGCTGCTCGCCCGTGGCGCGCGGTTGACCGAACTCCTCAAACAGCCGCAGTTCTCTCCGGTCCCGGTCGAGGAACAGGTGGTGGCGATTTTCGCTGGCGTCAAAGGCTACCTCGACGGCATCGAACTCAACGACGTGATGCGTTTCGAGACCGCCTTGATGGAAACCGCCCGCGGCGGCGGGGCGGATATCCTCGACGCCATTCGCGCCGAAAAAGAGCTCTCGGAAGATACCGAGGCCAAACTCACCAAATTGCTCGACGATTTCGTCAAAAAATTTTCCTGAGCAGACCTTGAAGAGTTAGACGGATTAACGATCCATGCCCAGCCTCAAGGCTCTGAAAGTCCGGATCAACAGCGTCACATCGACGCAGAAGATTACCTCGGCCATGAAAATGGTGGCGGCGGCGAAACTGCGGCGCGCCCAGGAAGCGGCCGAGGCGGCGCGACCCTATGCCTCCCGCATGGACCATCTGTTGGAATCATTGGCCGGCGGCTTCAAGGGCGGCGAAGGGGCGCCGCCGTTGCTTGCCGGCACCGGGGCCGAGCAAAACCACCTGATCGTCGCCTGCACCGCCGACCGGGGTCTGTGCGGCGGTTTCAACGGCTCGATCATCCGCGAGGTCCGCAAGATGGCCAGGGAACTTGGCGAGGAAGGAAAAGCCGTCATCATCCTTTGCGTCGGCCGCAAGGGGCGCGACGCGCTCAAACGCGATTTCAGCGACGCCATCAGCGGGGAAATTCTTGGGCTCGGCCGGCAGAGCCTTTCCTATTCGGATGCGGTGGAGGTGAGCGACAAGATCATCGGCATGTTCGAGGCGGGAGATTTCGACGTTTGCACCTTGGTCTTCAACCGTTTCAAATCGGCGATGACGCAGATCGTCACCCGCCGCCAACTCATCCCCTTCGCGATGCCGGCAAGCGAGGACGGAACGGACGACAAAAAAACGCAAACAACCCAACTTTCGGGGGCTTTCATCTTCGAGCCGGAAGAAGGGGAAATCCTCGAGCAGTTGTTGCCACGCAACATCGAAACCCAGGTGTTTCAGGCGCTGATCGAGAACAACGCCTCTGAACAAGGAGCGCGGATGACAGCCATGGACAGCGCCACCCGCAACGCCGGCGATATGCTCGACGACCTGACTCTGACCTACAACCGCACCCGTCAGGCCACCATCACCAAGGAACTGATCGAAATCATTTCCGGCGCGGAAGCGCTTTAACAACTTTTTACGCTGCCAGGCGGACAGGAGCACCAGTGATGGCGAAGAACAACATCGGCTTTATCACCCAGGTCACCGGCGCTGTCGTCGACGTCCATTTCGAAGGCGACCTGCCGGCAATTCTCAACGCTCTTGATTGCCAGAACCACGGCAAGCGTTTGGTCTTGGAAGTGGCACAGCATTTGGGCGAGAACGCGGTCCGAACCATCGCCATGGATTCCACGGAAGGCTTGCAGCGCGGCAAGGAAGTGACCGACACCGGCGGTCCCATCGAGGTGCCGGTCGGTCCGGAAACGCTGGGGCGCATCATCAACGTCATCGGCGATCCGATCGACGAACGCGGTCCCATCGGTCACAAAATGACCGCGCCGATCCACGCCGAAGCGCCGGAATTCGTCGACCAGTCCACGGAAGCCGAGATTCTGATCACCGGCATCAAGGTCGTCGATCTGCTCGAGCCTTACGCCAAGGGTGGCAAGGTCGGGCTGTTCGGCGGCGCCGGCGTCGGCAAAACCGTGATCATCATGGAGCTCATCAACAACATCGCCAAGGCGCACGGCGGTTATTCCGTCTTCGCCGGGGTCGGCGAGCGGACCCGCGAGGGCAACGATCTTTATCACGAGATGGTCGAATCCGGCGTCATCAAATTGGACGGTCCCGGCTCCAAGGCGGCCCTGGTCTACGGCCAGATGAACGAACCGCCCGGCGCCCGCGCCCGCGTCGGCCTGTCGGGCCTGACCGTGGCCGAGTATTTCCGCGACGTGGAAGGCCAGGACGTGCTGCTCTTTATCGATAATATCTTCCGTTTCACCCAGGCCGGCTCCGAGGTGTCGGCGCTGTTGGGGCGCATCCCCTCCGCCGTCGGCTACCAGCCGACGTTGGCCACCGACATGGGCAATCTGCAGGAACGCATCACCTCCACCAATAAGGGCTCGATCACATCCGTCCAGGCGATCTATGTGCCGGCCGACGACCTCACCGACCCGGCGCCGGCGACATCGTTCGCGCACTTGGACGCGACCACCGTGCTCAGCCGCCAGATCGCCGAGCTGGGCATCTACCCGGCGGTCGATCCTCTTGATTCCACGTCCCGCATGCTGGATCCCAGAATCATCGGCGAGGAACACTACGGAGTCGCCACCGCCACGCAGAGGGTTTTGCAGACTTACAAATCCCTGCAGGACATCATCGCCATCCTGGGCATGGACGAGCTTTCCGAGGACGACAAGTTGACCGTTGCCCGGGCGCGGAAAATCCAGCGTTTCCTTTCGCAGCCCTTCTTTGTCGCCGAGGTGTTCACCGGCACCAAAGGCGTGCTGGTTTCACTGGACGACACCATCAAGGGCTTCAAGGGTATCGTCGAGGGCGAATACGACCACCTGCCCGAGGCCGCTTTCTATATGGTCGGGGCCATCGAAGAGGCGGTAGAGAAAGCCAAGAAAATGGCCATGGAAGCGGCCTGAGGCCGGGCCTTGCGTAAACGGAGCCGTGAATGGCGGATGTCGTCGAATTCGAGTTGATCACGCCGGCGAAACTGCTCCTCGCCGAGCCTGTGGAAATGGTGGTGATACCGGGAAGCGAGGGCGATTTCGGTGTCCTGCCGGGACACGCCCCGCTGATTTCCGCCGTCCGTCCCGGCACCGTCGATATTTACCGGGGCGGCAAGGTCGGCGGGCGCATTTTCGTCGCCGGCGGTTTCGCCGAGGTGTCGCCCGATGGTTGTGTTTTGCTGGCCGAGGAAGCGGTGGCGGTCGCCGATATCGACCGGCCACGAACCGAACAACGGCTCGACGCTGCCCGCCAAAGCCTGGACGGCGCCGAGGCCGGCAGCGAAGAGGCCAAGACCGCCGAGCGCCGGCTGAAGGTGGCGGAGGCGATGCTGGCGGCGGTCGAAGGTGCCGCCAAGGGGCGGGAAATTCGGTGACAGCATACTTAATTTGGATATCGGAGATCGCGGAGCTTCTACCTCTGTCGGTTGCGGGGAGCTCGAATTGCGAATTAAGTATGCTGTCACCGAATTTTCGGGAGTGAGAAATGCGGCTTTATCTGGTCCAGCACGGAGAGGCGGTGGCGAAGGAGGAAAACCCCGACCGGCCTTTAAGCGACAAAGGGCGCGCCGACGTCCAGCGCATCGCCGCTTTCCTGGGCCGCGGCCGCACGCGGGCGGGGCGGGTGATTCACAGCGGCAAGACGCGGGCCGCTGAAACCGCCAAGCTTCTCGCCGACGTCGTCAGTCCGGGGACGGCAATCGAAGAGGCGGCGGCCGGTTTGGCGCCGAACGATTCGACCGATCTCTTCGTCCAGGCCATCGGCAACTGGCTCGAGGACGTGGAGGCGGGCGTCGAGGCGGCCGGCGAAGTGATGCTGGTCGGACATTTGCCGTTCATGGGCAAGATGGCTTCGCTGTTGGTCGCCGGCGCCGAGGAAACCGTCGTCGCCGCCTTCACGCCGGGAGCCGTCCTTTGCCTGGAACACAGCGGAGAAACGGGCGGCTGGACCATCGCCTGGATGGCCACCCCCGGACTGCTCGGACAGTGAGGTGAAAATGACCGGCTGTCGTCGTTCTTTGTCGGGTAGCCGGGCGGGCAGCAATGCCTGCCAGGTTACCCGACACCGGCCTCAAACCTTGCGTGGTTTTATCGGGCCATGCTCTGTTAGGTAGCATTTGTGGCGGCGTTTTTGCACGAGGGTCGGGGCGAAATTTAACATATAATTCATAGGTTTATTTTCATATGAAATAGGCGGAACAGGGGGTGGAAAACCGTTTTACAAAAGGCGGCGGGAATGATAGTAATGATAATGGAGGGATAACTTTTATTTATGAATAACTCTAATTTGTGGCAAGCGCGACCAAGCAATGTTTTGTTGGAATAGACTTTAAAGAACAACACCGAGGTGCTCTTTTGTAGGGGTGGAGAGCATTTGGGGTGGGCTTGGAGGTGCGGGGCTTTCCCGGTAACGGCTCCATTAACGAGCAGGGGATGGCCGGAAAAGCTTCTAAAAAATGAATTACCAGGGACCTCGAGACGCCGCCTCGCCGCGATCCTTGGCGACGGACGGTGGGGGGGACACAAGTTCTCCAAGCGGTGCCGGGCGAACTCCTGGCGGCGAAAGCTTGGCTGCTGAATGCCGATTTCATACGCTCCGGCCCCGATCTTCCGCTGATCGGCGCGGCCAGCGGCAAAATCCCCGTCCGCGATTTCTTCGACCTGGAAAGCCCGCCCGACCTGACGGCCGGGGGCGGCGCGGTTGTTTCCGCCGAACTGGCCGCCAAGCTGGCTGGGCCGGCGGCGCCCGGACATTACGCCCAGGCGACAAAAGCGCCACGATTACCGATACCGACTTGAGTAACGGGGATGACGGTACGGACCAAGTTCGGGCCGAGACGGCGGTCTTCTCCGACGTCATCTTGTTCCTGGGGGGGGCCATGGCCAGTGAGAAGGATTCCGGGTCGGGCGGCCGCGCTGGACGATCTCTCGCCTCAATTCGACTGCTCTCCAGCATGCCGGCGGATGCGCTTGGGCAAGTTGAAAACGCCTGTCGGTGGCGCAGCTACCGTGCCGGCGAAACTATTATCGAGCGAGGGGAGACCGCCCAGGATGTGTACTTCCTTATATCCGGCAATGCTCGCGTATTGAATTTGGCCGTTTCCGGGCGCTTCGTCGCCTATGCGTTGCTTGGGCCCGGAGATTTTTTCGGCGAACTCGCGGCGATTGACGGCCAACCTCGATCCGCCACGGTTGCCGCGGAGTCGCCCAGTAGAGTGGCGATCTTGCCCGCACACGAATTCAGACGGCTTGCGACCTCCAACCAAGACGTTGCTCTTTCCCTCCTGAGGAGACTGACAGATATAATTCGAACATGCGACGATCGAATTTTCGACCTCAGTTCCTTGGGGGCCAAACAGCGCATCTACTTTGAGTTGCTTCGTTTGGCGGAGCCTGATCCTTCTGGATCGGGTGATTGGGTGATATTTCCGCTGCCCACGCAAACGGCTCTTGCGGCCAGCGCCGATACGACCCGCCAAACCGTTGCTCGCACTATTGGCCGGTTGTCGGAGGGCGGCCTCGTCATAAGAAAATCCAAGGCTTTGCACATCCATGATCGAAAACGACTTGAATCCCTGATTCTACAGGTTAAAGGCGAGATATGATGGTTTCGATTTCCCGACTGCCGGCTCGGTTCACCCGTCGCCACGGGGTTGGCGGAAGCGCCCGCAAGACGATTGGGAACGGCTACCGAACGCGCGGAAAGTCCTTTGCTTACGAGTCCACGACTGCTCGCGTTCAAAATCGAATGAAAAAGGGTACAAAATTGTAACTTTGTAACTTGTGTTGCCACGGTCGATCACTACAATCCTTTGAGGTTGCGGACGTTATATCTGTGATCGAGGATTGGGGCGGCCCGAGACGGCAATCGGGGCCGCGAGCATGGACGGGGTTGTTACCAGGTGGATTGGAGGCAATTCAAACCGGCGGAACGATGACGCCCGCGTCGGCCGCGCGTAACGCCGGTCGTGGCGGGCGTGTGGCCGTGCCTCTGGGTAGATCGGCATTGAGGGTTCAGGCCATTGGCCTGCCCCCATTAAGTGGTCCAGCGTCTATGAGAGAGTTCGGCGCGGTTTCATGCCCTGCTGTGCAGGCTGGAGCGTAGCGTAAGCCTGGACAGCAGGGCGGGGCAAGATGGTTTGTGGC
>Ga0187833_10006562_pt1 | contig 10725 bp, 8 predicted proteins | sample ETNtaG_37_FD_167968 | JGI IMG/M metagenome (GOLD analysis project Ga0187833, IMG submission 167968) | Marine microbial and viral communities from oxygen minimum zone, Eastern Pacific Ocean - ETNP2014_SV_400_PacBio MetaG (Illumina Assembly) | ecosystem: Environmental > Aquatic > Marine > Hypoxic... | reverse complement strand
GAGTACCGGGGATGCGCCGCTTGTTGTTGGTGAAATCTAGATGGCCCATGGAGAGCACGTCAGCGAACTCCTCCACCTCGGACAGTCTCAGGTCGAACCCAGCGCTCTGGAGCTGGACATCGATGTCCCGATAGTCAATGATGAGTTCGTTCGCCTCGATGAGGTCGCGAATCTCCTGGCCCGAGAGGGCGCCGATATGATGGGTCATGGGTGCTCTCGCACGGGGGAAGGGGCAGAACATTTAAATCTCTCCGCCACCGGTTCCGCCGTTGAGGGCGATGGACAGCGAGCATCACTACTGGACCTACTGGGTGCACAGGATACAGGAGCTCTGGCGCAGCCACGAGACGCTGGAGAAGCGCGTGGCTGAGCTGGAGAAGCTGGTCGCCGGACAGAGCGGCGTCAAGCTGCAGACACCGTCGCCCGCCACGGCAGGCGCAGACCAGCCCACTGAGAGCGGTGCGCCACCGGAGCCTTCCGGTGAGCCCTTGAAGGAGATGGAGCTGACCGCGTGCATGGGCCTCAGGGAACTGGGCGGTGATGCATCCATCCACGAGATCAACGCCCAGCTCGCTAAGAGCCGCTCAATCAAGGAGGATGCGAAGACGACCCTTATGCGACTCCGTGGCGCCGTCCAGAAGGGCTACATCGCCATGGACCCCGAGTCCAAGCGGTTCAAGCTCCTCAGGGACACCTTCGTGGTGGGCTGATCGTGGGTACTTCCGCGGACAAATCCGTACAGGACGGGCCCGCGGACCTGACGGCGGTCGTCCACGGTGCAACGGTCACAGTGCGCGACGCAGCCCTCTCCGAGGAACTCCACGGGAAGGGCTCCTTCGGTTGGTTCCAGGACTCGCCGTCGCTGGTGCTCTCCCTCTCGGAGGCCCACTTCCTCCTGGAGCGTGAGCGCATCGAGGTGGTGGACGAGAAGGGGGAAAAGCTCGATATCGACGGGCTCGTGCGTCACGCATCGACGGTAGAGGAGGACTTCTTTCTGCGCTACCGCGTATACCGTGACCTCAGGGTCCGCGGGTACGTGGTGAAGTCCGGGCTGAAGTATGGCACCCATTTCCGTGTTTACGAGCGAGGGATCCGCCCGCGCAAGGGCCGCCGATCGGTCCAAGAGCACGCCAAGTTCCTTGTGCACGCCACATCGGAGAGCTATCAGTGCTCGGTGCCCGAGCTCACCCGCCTTGTGCGCCTGGCCCACTCGGTAAAGAAGCGAATCTGGATGGGTGTGGTCGACTCCGAGGGGGACGTCACCTACCTCCAGGTCATCCGGGTGACGCCGTAACGTCCAGTGTTTAAGATACTGCGACTGGGGTCATGGATGGCGGGAGGGTACTAAAGCATGCTTTAGTACCTTCTACACACCTTCCCCCACGGGAAAGCTCCCCTGCCTAGAACGCCGTGAGGGCCGGTGGCAGGCAGCGGGGAAACGTTCGTGGACTACCCCTCTACGACTAGAGGAGCTTCCCGATTCGACGCTGTCTCCAGCTCCACGGGCGCATCGGGTGGTCCCCACCCTGAGCGGTTAAGGATGTTCAAGGCAGCGTTCAGGTCACGGTCAATTGCAAGGCCACAGTTCCAGCAGCTATGTACTCGAACCGACAGGTCCTTCTTGACCAGCATACCACACCGGCTGCACATCTGAGAGGTGTTCTTCGGATCAACCAGTACTACCTTCCCACCAGCCTCTTCCGCTTTGTAGGTGGTGTACTGGATGAGTGTGTTCCAGGAAGCATCAACGATGGACTTTGCGAGATGGTGGTTCTGCACCATGTTGAGGATGTTGAGTTTCTCGAAGGTGATAGTGGAGTAATTGTCAGCGAGCTGACGGGAGAGCTTGTGGGCGAAGTCAGTGCGCTGGTTGCGGACCTTGCGGTGCGCCCTGGCAAGCTCCTTCTTTGCCTTCTTCCTGCGGTTCGAGCCTTTATTCCTCCTTGAGACCCGACGCTGGCGCTTCTTGATCTTCCTCTCCGACTCGCGGAGAAAGCGGGGATTCTCGATGACGGTACCGTCGGAGAGGGTAGCGAACTTCTCGAGGCCGACATCAACACCGACAGCGGTCCCGCCATGTGATCTGGCCTCTACCTCTACCTCGCAGGAGAACACGACGTACCACTGATCAACATCTCGCTTGATGGTGCACGTCTTGACCCTGCCTTCGAGCGGACGATGGAGCTCGATGCGAATGGAACCGATCTTCGAGAGCGTGAGGCGCCGTTCATCCGGAGAAAGTGAGAAGCCGCTCTGCGGATAGGTCAATGAGTCGTACCTCCCCTTGCCTTTGAACCGAGGATATCCGGGCGTTTCACCGTTCCTGACACGGCGGAAGAACGCATCGAACGCCTTCCTCAACCTCCGGAGGACATCCTGAAGTACTTGGGAGTGGACTTGTTGCTGATACTCGTCCTTGTTTCCCGGAAGGGCGTCCTGCTGCTCTCTGTAGATGACGCATCGTAGCTCGTCTTTCCAGGCATCCCTGCGTTCCACAAGAGCGTTGTTGTAGAGTCGACGGCAGGTCTCGAGCGTGGAGATCAGAACCGTTTCCTGAGTCCTGTTCGGAAACAGACGATATCTGTAGCTACGCATCGCTCGTTCCCTGTCCCCCACCATATCTCTTATTGGATGTAATGGTATTGCGATGAATAAATAGAACAGGAGGGTGGCGTGCCGGTACTCGTCCGGATTGTATCTTTCGAATCCGCCCCTCCCTCGGAAGGGAACTTCCCGCAGAAAACGATAAAGAATTAAACCTCGTACGGGTGTGTCGCGCTGGGATGCTCATGGACAAGGTCGTCGAATGTGTACCGAACTTCAGCGAGGGACGGGACAAGGCCAAAATCAAGCATATCGCCGATGCCATCGCCGCGGTCGAGGGCGCGGTCCTGCTGGACGTTGATCCGGGAGCGGACACCAACCGCACCGTTATCACGCTCGTCGGATCGCCCGAGGCCGTCGCTGAGGCCGCATTCCAGGGTATCAGGGCTGCTAGCGGGGTCATCGACATGGCCCATCACTCGGGAGCTCACCCCCGCATGGGGGCCTGTGACGTGTGCCCGTTCGTCCCCGTCCGGGGCGTCACCATGGAGGAGTGCGCGGCCATCGCCCGTCGTGTCGGCGAGCGCGTGGGCACGGAGCTGGACATCCCCGTGTACCTCTACGAAGAGGCGGCCGCAAGCCCCCAGCGCAAGAACCTGGCCGACATCCGCGCTGGCGAGTACGAGGGGCTGGCAGAGAAGCTCAAGGACACGGCGTGGAAGCCTGACTTCGGTCCGGCGACATTCAACGCCAGGAGCGGCGTCACGATCATCGGAGCCAGGACCTTCCTTATCGCCTACAACGTAAACCTCAACACCACCAACGCCAAGCTCGCCCGCCGTATCGGGGGCGCCGTCCGCGAGAAAGGTCTTCCCGAGTACAACGAGTTCCACGAGCCGCAGCGCAACGAGGACGGCAGCTACGTCTGGACCAAGGGCCGGCTGAAGGGCGTGAAGACCATCGGGTGGTACATCGAGGAGTACGGGTGCGCCCAGGTGTCCATCAACATCACCGATCATCGGGCAACGCTGGTCCACGTTGTGTACGAGGTGTGCAGGGAGGAGGCCGAGAAGCTCGGCGTCGTGGTCACCGGCTCGGAAGTAGTAGGGCTCGTGCCCGAGGACGCTCTCCTAGCCGCGGGACGGTACTATCTGGAGCGACAGGGCAGGTCCACGTCGGTTCCCCGGCGCGACCTGGTCTCCACCGCCCGCCAGTCACTGGGGCTCGACTCGGTGGCGCCCTTCGACCCGGACATGAAGGTCGTGGAGTACCGCCTGCCTCGCAGCTCGCCGCTCATGGACCTGTCGGCCGCCTGCCTCGTGGAGGAGGTCTCGAGGGACACGGTGGCCCCCGGCGGCGGCTCCGTGGCCGCGCTGGCGGGAGCCCTGGGCGCCGGGCTGGCCTCCATGGTGGACGCCATCACCGCCGGTAAGCCCCGGCTCCGGGACAAGCGCAAGGCCATGCTCGAGCACGGCGCTGCGGCCCACGCGCTACGAGAGCGGCTCACGGACGCCGTGGACCGGGACACCGAGGCGTTCAACGGTGTCATCACCGCCATGCGGATGCCCAAGGCAACAGAGGAGGAGCTGACGGTACGCTCACAGGCTATCCAGGACGCCTACAAGGAAGCTGCCAACGTGCCGCTGACGACCCTTCGCGACTGTCGGAGAGCCTTGGCCGAAGCACGGTTCGCTGCAGAGAAGGGTCACGCTGCATCCATCACCGACGCCGGTGTGGGAGCTCACGCGGCCTTCGCTGGTGTGGAGGGCGCGGCCATGAACGTTCTCATCAACCTCAAAGACATCACCGACGAGGCCTATGTGAAGGACCTTCGTACCGAGGTGGAGCAGCTGCGTGTCGAGTCTCGCGAGGACGTGGATGCTGTCACCGATCTAGTGTTCGCAGAGATCGGAGCGTAGGCCTCAGAACTGTAGCAGGTCGACCTTGTCGTTGATCTTGTTGATGTGGTCCGACAGTTCCTTGATCATCTCGAGGGTCTTGTCCATCTTGGTCTCGAGCTTCTTGAGGCGTCCGTGGTCACGCTCCTGGCGCTCGGACGTCTGCTTCAGCTCCTTCGCCTGCCCCTTCTCCATCTTCGACACGGAGGTGTTCAGGGCGCTCACGGTCCCCTTCAGGGTCTCGAACTCGCCCTCCTTCACCACGCCGAGGCGGGCCAGACCGGAATCAATCTCCTTCTCCTTGGCGGCCATGCGCTTGCTCCACTCCTCGAGGGTGGCGGCTCGGGCCTCCACCTGCTTGGCCTCCTCGTCGATGCGGGCCGTGAACGTCTTGATACGCTCGTCGACCATACCGCTCAGGTCCTTCTCAAGTGCAGTCAGGCGCTTCTTGGACTCGCGCTCCAGCACATCCTTGACCGTCTCCTCCTCGGCCTGTAGGCGTGAGATTATCTGGGTGCTCACGCGCTGGAGGTCCTTGATACGGTCACGGTGCTCTTCCAGCTCGCGCGTGTTCCGGTTCGCCTCATCCTTGACCAGGAAAGCAGTGGACACGTTCTCCTCCACACCGTCGAGGCGTGACGTCAGCTCCTTCACGTCCCCGGCGAGACCATTGCGCTCGGACGAGGCATTGTCCAGCCGGGAGCCCAGCTCCGCGAACTTCCCGTTGAGCCGAGATATGTCATTTGTGAAGCCGGCGAGCGACTGCTTGAGGATGCCCACTTCTTTGGCCGTCTCCAGGGCGGACGTCGTCGCTTTGACCAGGGCCTCCTGGACCTCGTCCAGCTGTTCATGGGCAAGCTCGATGCGAGTCTTGTGACCCTCTGAATCGTTCTCGTGATAGTCGAGCACGTTCTCCATGTGCTCGATTGTGAGATGGATCTTTGAAAGCTCGGCGGACACCGCGTCGATATGCGCCAGGCGAGATAGGAAGCTCGACTCGGCCTCGTTGAGCCTTGTTTCCATGTCGACTACCTTGCCGATGAGCTCGGATACCTTGGCGCGAATGGTCGTCTCGTCCTTGAGGGTGGTCTCGATGGTGTCGTCGGACTGGACGAGCTTGGTCTTGAGTTTGCTCAGCTCGGCCTCCATGATCTCGAGCTTGAACTCCATGTTCTTGATGTTCTGCTTCTCCTTCGTGAACTGGACGAGCTCGCCTCGCACGTCCTTGAGCTGCCTGGAGATGTCGGAGCTGATGGTGGTGAGCTTGGTGACCACGGTATCTTGAGTGGTCTTGAACTGGCTGAGCTTTTCGCTGAGCTGGAAGATATCCTCCGAGGCCATGGGGTGTGCAAAAGGGGCCAAGTAGTTAAAATCTTCCGTTTTAGAGCGACCGAGCCCGGTCGGTGACGTGGACGCAGTCCTCCCATCGGACGCCCCAGTCATCCAGGTAGACGCCCGGCTCGACGGTGAACACCATCCCCCGTTCCACGGTGTCCTTCGATTTCGAGCTCACCGTTGGCATTTCATGCACTGCGATGCCCACGCCGTGGCCCAGGCTGTGAGTGAAGCGTTCGGCGAGCTCGCCCAGAGCCTCGCGGGCCGCCGCGTCGACGTCCACCAGGGGAACCCCTGGCCTGATCGCGCGCAGGGCGGCCTGCTGCGCCTCCTTGACGCGGGCAAGCACGACCTCCTGCTCCTCGGTCCGTGGGATGGTACGGGTCATGTCCCCGCAGTAGCCGGCATACCGCGCCCCGCAGTCCACAAGAACGATCCCATCGAGAGGGGCCGTGGTCGTGCTGGCGTGGGGAAGTCGGCTGTTGCGTCCCGCGGCCACGATCGACGGGAATGCCACATCGCAGCCCTCGCGGAGAAATGCGCCCTCCACCTCGGCCCGCAGCTCGCCCTCGGTGGCAGCGTCCCCCAGGCCCTCCTTCATCAGGCGGTCGAGCACTCCCCGGGTCACCTCGCAGGCGCGGCGGAGGCGGGCCACCTCGTCGTCGGTCTTGCACGAGCGCAGGCCTTCCAGCACGACCGTGGCATCGGTCCAGCGCACTGAGCGCAGGCGGCGGCGGAGGGTCCGGGCGGTATGATGCGTGGTGAGCTTGTGGGGGAACGCGATCCTCGGATGGGGCTGACCGGGGATAAGTGCCCTTGCGGCCTTGTAGAGCTTGGTATCGAAGTCCTCGTACCGCAACACCTCAACCCCTTCACGGGCATCCTCCTCGGCACGCGTGCGCTCGAACTCCGGGACCACCACAGCGATTCGCTCGGGAGTGACCACCGCCAGCGCCGACTCCTGGCGCAGGCAGCCGGTGAGATAGAACACTGTGTCCTGATCGACGGCGAGGAGCGCGTCCAGGTGCTTCTTCTGGATGGCGTCGGCGAGGCGCGGGTCCACGGGGGAGAAAGGGGACGCTCAAGGTTTAAGGGCTTTTACTATGCCCACGGCGCCGGCCCTCGGGCCTGCCACGTAAACCTTAAATAGCGATAGAAGGGTGCGTGTTCCCACGGAACGGAAGATCCGTGATGGACCATGCCCCTGCTCTACGATCTCGACCAGATGCGCCGGCACTATCGCGAGCTGCTCGACCAGAAGCCCGCAGACTACTTCGAGCGCCTCGATCCGTTCCTCCTGGACAAGCGCCCCCTTGTCGTGGATGTCATGGAGAGGGCTTTCGAGCGGCTCTTCCCCGAGCCGGTCCGCGACCTGCTGGACGTGGGATGCGGGACATGCTTCTACTTCCCGCTGCTCTCGCGCCACGCCGAGCGACTCGTGGGCATCGATCCCTGCATCCCGATGCTCGACCTGGCCCGCGAACTGATCGCGGAGAAAGGGCTTTCCAACTGCGATGTGAGGGAGAGCTCCGCTCTGGATCTACCCTTCGACGACGAGAGCTTTGACATGGTCCACTCCTGGGACTTCCTGCACCACGTGCCGAACCCCCGGCGGGCTGCCTCCGAGATCGCCCGCGTGCTAAGGCCGGGCGGCCGCTACCTCGCGGTGGAGCCGAACCTCATGAATCCGGCCATGGTGTACTACCACGCGACCCGTCGCTCGGAGTGGGGTCTCTTCAGCAAGAACCAGTTCTCGAACGTCCGCATCTTCCGGCGGCACTTCGACGTGTCGGTCCACTTCGACAACGCGATCATCAGCCACGTGAACGAGCGCACCAAGGGACTGTTGCGCGCCATCGACGCCTTCACGTCGGTATGGCCCACGCGTTATCTCTCCTTCCGCTACGTGATGGAATGCACGAAGAAGGGCTAGGTGTGGTGAGCTGAGGCAGGCCTGCACCGTCCACTTGGACCCTTGGTTTAAAAGATTGGGCCGATTATAAGAGCGGGAAGATGCGGTTCTTGTTCGTGTTCAGGAGCGTCGAGTGGATAGGCGTTGAATACATCTCGGCATCATTGAAGAGGGCCGGGCACGAGACGGACATGGCATTCGAGGCGGACCTTGGAGGGACCTTCTATTTCGGCTCACGGAGCAGGACGCACGGATCCATCATCGAGAAGGTCAGGGAGTTCGGACCGGACATGGTCCTGTTCTCGTCCACCACACAACTCTTCCCGTGGGTAAAGGAGGTCTCACGGGATATCAAGGAACACTTTGATATCCCCATCCTGGTGGGAGGTATCCATGCCACAATCCAACCAGAGGAGGTCCTCTCCGACGACCATATCGACATGGTCTGTGTCGGGGAGGGAGAAGAGGCGATCGTGGAGCTCGCCGACAGGATGCAGGAAGAACAGGACTACAGCGATACAAGGAACATCTGGCTCAAGTCCGAGAACGGATTGATCAAGAACCCGGTACGGCCCCTGATAAGGGACCTCGACGAACTGCCGTTCCCGGACAAGGACCTCTTCTATAAATACGGTTGCTTCAGGAAGAGGGCCTACGTCATGGCCACCAGGGGGTGCCCCTACAATTGCCCCTATTGCTTCAACCATCAGCTGAAGAGGATCTACAAGGACACGCGCTCACTCTACGTCAGGAGGAGGAGCGTGGGCTCCGTCATCGAGGAGCTGAATGGATACCGGAAAAGATATGGGATCAACAGCGTCCATTTCTATGACGACACCTTCACGCTCGACGAGGGATGGGTCATGGAGTTCGCCGAAAGGTACGGGAAGGAGATCGGGCTGCCGTTCTATTGCCTCGTCAGGCCGGACCATGTCAACGAGAGGATGATCGAGGCCCTCAGGAAGGCGGGTTGCGTGAGCATGGGGATGGGTATCGAGAGCGGTAACGACCATGTCAGGAACCAGGTCCTGAAAAGGAACATGTCGAACGAGCAGATACTCGAGGCTGCGAGGATCATCAAGGCGCAGGGCATCAAGCTCGTAACGTTCAACATGTTCGGGTTCCCGGGAGAGGACACCGACCAGATGCTCGACACCATGAGGATCAACCTGGACCTGAGGCCCGATTCCCTGTTCACGTTCATCTTCTATCCGTTCCCGGGGACCGATGCATTGAGGATGGCGGTGGAACAGGGCTGCATAGACGACAAGAGCATGGAGATGATAATGAACGGGGAAGGCGGTTTCCAACGCGAATCCGTACTGGACCATCCATACAAGGGAATCGCGTACAACATGAAGGTCATACTGCCGCTACTGAACAAGATGCCCAGGTCCACTCACGACTACTTCCTCAAGAAGTGGGTCTTCAGGGAGCACTCGGGTTCCCTGCTATCGATCATCAGTCTGGTCTCTCTACCCTTCTATTCTTCCTGGGAGTCCTGGGAGAGGGCGAGGGAGCAGATCTCCATGTTCAAGGTCCGGTTCACTTCGTGAAGCGGTCCGTGCGAAACCCCGGAGCACAAGGCCATTACTCTGCGTCGCCCATTCAAAAAGGATATTAAGCATTGTCTTGATTTCCTGAGGTGTGAACCAGTCCGAGGTTCTCATTCTGGGTGCAGGCCCCGCCGGAATGGCCGCCGCGTTCGAACTGTCCAAGGCACAAAGGACCAGCACGGTCATCGAAAGGAACGAGTGCGTGGGGGGATTGGCGAGGACCATTCAGCACGGCGATTTCCGGACGGATATCGGACCCCACCGGTTCATCAGCCAGGACCGGAAGCTGTACGAGCTGATCGAAGGCCTGCTCGGTCGAAGATGGGCGAAGGTCGACCGCATAACGCATTTCATCATCGGGGGAAGGTTCTTTCGGTATCCCATAGACGTCAGGAACGCCCTCGTCAACGTGGGACCGTTCAAGGCGATCCGGTTCCTCCTTGATTACCTCTACGAGGGGATCAAGCCATTGTTCGTGGAACGGGAGTGCCGTTCCTTCGAGGACTACGCGGTCTCCAATTTCGGGAGGGGCCTGGCAGAACTGAACATCCTCAACTACACAGAGAAGACGTGGGGGCTGCCATGTTCCGAGATATCCCCTGACTGGGCAAGACAGCGGATCAAGGGCCTTTCCATACCATCGATAGTGAAGAAAGCGATAATGGGATCGGGCAGCGGACCAAAGACCCTGGTAGATCAGTTCCACTATCCCGACACCGGAACGGGAGCGATCTATGAAGCGATGAAGGAACGGGTTCTGGGCGAAGGGCATTGCGAGATCCTCACAAACGCTCACCCTATCGAGATCTCGTACGACGGCCATGGGCTTGTTGGGATCGCCGTCGATGTCAACGGCACTATCAAGCGTTTTCGCCCCGACCACGTGATATCCTCGATCCCCCTCCCGGAACTGATAGGGCTGCTCGAACCTGAACCGCCGGCCAATGTCGTGGAGGCCGCCGGGAAACTGAGGTTCCGCTCCCATGTATCCCTCTTCATCACGCTGGATAAATCATCCGTGTTCCCGGACCAGTGGATCTACTTCCCCGACAAGAACATCCCCTTCGGCAGGATCATGGAGCCAAGGAACTTCAGTGGAAAGATGGCCCCGCCGAACAAGACCTCCTTGCTCATCGAGTTCTTCTGTTGGGAGGACGACGAGATCTGGAACGCAGACAGCGAAAGGCTGTTGGAGCTTAGCGCCAAGTGGCTGGAGGAGCTGACATCCATCCGGATGGACGAGGTCATCGACAGCTTCGTCCACAAGGAGCGCCATGCCTACCCGGTCTACGACCTGGGGTACAGGAAGCACCTGGATACGGTCAATGAGTATCTCGGGAGGTTCAAGAACCTGCAATCCATCGGCAGGGGGGGCTGTTTCAGGTACAATAACCAGGACCACGCACTGGCAATGGGAGCTTTGGCTGCGAGGAGCATAATCGAGGGAAGGCGGTTCAATATCGAGGACGTCGGAACGGAG
>Ga0187833_10006558_pt1 | contig 10732 bp, 10 predicted proteins | sample ETNtaG_37_FD_167968 | JGI IMG/M metagenome (GOLD analysis project Ga0187833, IMG submission 167968) | Marine microbial and viral communities from oxygen minimum zone, Eastern Pacific Ocean - ETNP2014_SV_400_PacBio MetaG (Illumina Assembly) | ecosystem: Environmental > Aquatic > Marine > Hypoxic... | reverse complement strand
ACTGCAGAACCTACAGTTGATAAAGATAGGGTGTATTTCCCTATATATGAGCCAACTGCAGCAAATAACAAATGTGGCACTGGAATTGCTATATTAATGGCATATGACTCAAAATGTGGAAATTCCTTGTTAAATGTTAGATTAGGTAAGGGAGTTCTCTCAAAAGTTGTAATACTGGGTGATAATCTATATATTGGTATTTCTGGAGAGGCAGATAAAAATATTCCAGGATTTACATCGAAAGATAATTTAATTACAGGAAAGTCTAAAGCAATAGACACAGGCAATGAGATTCAGCTTGAAAAATGGATAGAAAACTATTAAATCTAAATATCTCTAAGTTCAAATTTTAATACTCTAACACAATTTAAGTATAGAAATAGTTTTATAATAAAATTACTGATTTTATTGGTATTTCTGAATATATAAATTATTTAAATAGTATTGATATATTCTAACACAAAAAAAATCTACTCTAACACAAAAATGTTTAATATTTGATAAATTAATTAAAAACGCTTATTTTTCTTGATTATATTTAATATTATATTTTAATTGTGTTAGAGTTTACTAAATTGTGTTAGAATAAATTATAAAATATAATTTTTATGGACGAAGATAAGAAAATATTTGATGATGAAATAAATAATATGTCTTCAGATAAAGAGAGACAATCTAAAGACGAATTAAATGTCAATAACGATGTAAAATCTAATGAAAATATTACAGTGTTCAATGAAGATCAAAATGCAACACAATCTTCAATAGAAAATAATAAAGAACATAAAGAATATAAAGTAATTCACAAAAAAGATGGCAGACTGCACATTTATGTACGGCAAGATAAATATAAAGGTGAATTAAAATCAAAAAATTGGGTTGGCAGAGTTTATATAGATGGAAAACAGAAGATATCTTCTTCAGGGACACAAGATTTTGAGGAAGCAATACCAATATTAGAGAAATGGTTTGATGATCTTCATGCTCAAAGAAATAGCGAAGAAAATAACCAGCAAAATAAAGAAGTAGAAGATGGTGCTCCTAGCGAACCCCATGCTTATAAGCAAGAGACAAGTAAAACAAGTGATGCAGATCAAAAATTAACCACAAAAGACAATTCCGAATTAAAAGAAATGAAATTAGATGATAGAATTCAAGAAAAAAAACCAAGGTTTTCGGTGTTTGAAAAACTTAAAAATATTAAATTTGGAAGGAAAAAAAATACTAATTCTAATGATGAAAAAATAAATCCAAATATTGGAGAAAAACCAAAGAAAAAAGGTTTTTCTTTAAAAAATATTTTTAAGTCTAGAGTATCAAAGTTAAGTGTAGCGGGAGAAGAAATTGCAGGATTGGATGTTACAAGAGATGCAATAAGAGTTTCTCAAGTATCACAAGATAAAGATGAAAAATGGATACTTGATAAGTTTTCATACAGACTGCTAGATCAAGAAAAAATTTCAGAAAATATTTTAGAAAATAAAGATTATGTTGCAGAGGAAATATCACTTGCACTTTCTAATGCTAAAATAACTTCAAAAAATATTGCAATGTCAATACCAGTAACTAGTGCAATAATTAAAGTTGTAACAAGTCCACTAATGACAGATGAAGAATTACAGAAAGCAATTGATACAGACTCATTGTGGGAAAATCTTGTTCAATTAACGGATAATTTAAATGATTATTCAGTATTTCATCAAGTAATAAATAGAAATTCAAAAACAAATACTATGGAAATCTTATTTGTTGCTTCAAAATTGTCAGATGTAAACGAATATTCAAACATAGTAAAAAAAGCAGGATTAAACCCAGTTATAATTGATGTAAAATGTTTTACTTTAAAAAATGCCCACGACAATACTCAATTCAAATCAATTGTTGAAAAATCCAGTTCAGCAATTTTAGAATTAGGTCCAGAAGAAAATTACTTAATGATTATTCATAATAATATTCCTGTAATTACAGATATATTTTTACGCCAGCCTGAAAAAGAAATTTTGAATTCTATAGATGAGGCAACAACAAACACCGAAACTGATGCAGTCGTAAGAAGATATGCAATGCAAATTAAACAAGCGCTTGCAGATTACGAAGCAAAATATGAAAACAAAATAAACAATATTCAAGTTGTTAGTTCAATGAAAAATATTTTAAGCTTATTAAATATATTTAAAAAAAATCTTCCAACAGTTGGCTTTCATTTGTTTGATCCCTTAGAAGGTGTTGCTATACCGTCATATAATAAGGAAAAAACTAATATAGAAAATCGTTCAACATTTGCATCAGTAATTGGATTGGCTTACAGAAAGCTAGATGTATTTGGATATTATAAGTTTGTTACTGCGGTCAAAAATATAAACCTTTTACCTAACAGAGAAACGATAAGACAAAAAGGAAGATTAAAGTTTTTAACTGGTTTTGCATTCAAAGGTATTGCAGGAGTCGTTGCTGCAATTTATTTAATTCTAATTGTTACATCATACTTTCAAATAAAATCAAATAATGAAATTTTAAATGAGTTTGATCAGGTTCAACTTGAACATGATCAATTAAACTCTAAGTTTTCAAAATTAATAAAAAGAAAAAGAGAGATTGATAAATCTTTAGAACTTGGAAAATTAGTTAGCTCTAATCAAGTTCAATCCTATAGAGCTCTTGCACAAATATCCAGAAGTGTTCCTTTAAGAGTTAATTTTACAAATTTAAAATTTGATGGAAAAAATAATATCATAATAACAGGATTGGCATTTTCAGATCAAGATATTCTTAATTTTATTTCAAATTTAAATTCCAAAACTCTTATTGCCCAAGCTTCTTTAACCAACATGAAAGAGGAAGCGCAAGATCAAAATTCTGCAAGTAAAAATAAGAAAGGATTTACAATAAATTGTATATTGAAAGGTAATTAATGGATTTATCAAGTTTAAAAAATATGAATGTTAATGATTTAATATCGAGTCTAAAAAATTCTGAATTATTAAGAGATAAAAAATTTCTTATAAATTTTGGCGTAGGTTTTGTAGCTATATTAATTTTTTTAATTGGTTATTATTTTTTTGTAAGTCCGACTTTAAAAGATCAGAAAGAAAAAATTGTTTTAATGAATGATAATAAATCTAAAATTGAAGAGTTTAAAAATAATATTATTACAGTTTCAAAAACAATTAAAAAATTTGAACCAGAATTTAAAAAAAATAACAGATTGTTTCACTCTAAAAAAGAAGTTGAAGATCTTTACCAAAATATTAGCAACTTTGCCTCAAATAATGGATTAAATATAATAAATTTAAAGGTAGTAGAACCAATTGGAGTAACTAGGGATCAAAATCAAGATCAAACTAACACAGAAAATCCACAATTTATTTATTATAAAATTCCAGTAGATTATGAAATTAAAGGTAATTATTTAGGTTATTTAAAATTTAGAAGAGCCCTAGCAACATCGACTAAAGTCATTAATTTTGATAAAGAGGAGATAGATGTGATTAAAGAAGTGCAAGGTCAAATTATATCAAAAGGAACAATTTCTATTGTAGGATTACCAGATGAGTATAAATAAAAAACTTTTATATATTGTTCTAATAATTTTTACTTTAAATTTAAGTTTATTTACTTCAAATGCGGAAGAAAAAGTTAATCTTGATGATGAAGAACTTCCAGCAATAGATCCATTTCAAGGCAATTCTACTTCTATGAATACTGGTCAAACGCAATTGTCAAATTCATCAGAAACCGTTAAGACAAAATCAATTATAAATGATTTAAGATTAGTGGGCACAATAATTGGAAAAAAAAAGAAATTTGCAATTCTAAGTGCTCCAGATGGATCTCTACTCCAGTTTAAGGAAAATGAACAAATAACTGAAAATGAGAGATTAGTTTATATATTAGAAGATTATATTTTAGTCACAGTCTTTGATGATGAAGAAGAAAAGTCTTATGAAGTCTACATGAACTATGTAGTTAAAGAAAGTAAAGAGAAAAAAGAATAGATGAAAAAAATTATTAAATTATTTCCAGTTATTTTTTTGGTCCTTTTATATTCATGTAAGAATCCAGGTCTTGTTACAAAACTTCCTGAACGAGATAAGCCACTTATAGATACTAAAAAAGTTATCGAAGAAGGCTTAAAAGATATGAAAAAAAAAGCAGAAGATGGGCCAAAACCAAAAAAATTAGAAGTTAAAAAAGAAAAAAGGAAAACAATAACTACTCAAAAATATAAAAACTATGTAACTTTTCCAGCAGGATATAGAAATTTAAAACAAAAAATTAGTATTAATTTTCAAAACTTAGATTTTAAATATGCAATGTCTTTAATAGCTGAGATGGGAAATATTAATATTTTGGTAGGAGACGAAGTAAGTGGAACAATAAACGCAAAAATTAAAAATGTAGCTTGGGACGTTACTTTTCAAACCTTGCTTAATATGAAAAATTTGGGATCCGATATTGATGTAGAAAATGGAATTATAAGAGTTCACAGTCCAGAAAATATTACAAGTCAAGAAACTTTTAATTCCTCTAGAGCTGAAGCATTAAAGAAAAAAGTTGAATTTGAAGAAACATTTAAACCTATGTTAGCTGAAATATTTAGACTTTATTATATCAGTCCAGAGCAAGCAAAGACTACACTTGAGGATTTATTTGCATCTCAAGGAGCCGAAGGTCAGAATGTCATGACAAATCTTAAGATTACGATTGAAGAAACTACAAGATCAATAATTGTAAGAGGCTACGAGGAAGATTTAGATGTAATTGATAAAGTCATAAAAGAAATTGATGTTAAAACTAAACAAGTCTTAATAGAAGCATTTGTTGTAGATGTTACTTCAACTTTTGCAGCAGCTTTAGGATCAAGAATTGGTGCAATGACCAAAAAGGGAACTGGAGATAGATCTCAAACAACCGTATCAGGTACAATTGGTGGAGCAGCAACAACTTCTACCGGCGTTGCTTTAAGTGCGGCAGCTGGAACTGTAAGTAATAATACAATTATAGGAGCTACAAGTGGAATAGGCATAATTAAAACCATGGGTGCTTCAGTTTTAAAAGTTGAATTAGAGGCATTGCAATCCCTAGGACTTAATGAAATTCTTTCATCTCCAAGTGTATTTACATTAAATAATCAAGAAGCAACAATTACTCAAGGTACTCAGGTTCCATATCAAACTACATCCGATGGCACAACTACAACTGCATTTAAAGAAGCTGCTCTTTCTTTAACTGTTACGCCTAGTATTATTGGAGATGGAAATGTTTTATTAGATATTAAAGTCAATGACGACTCTCCTGATACTTCTTTTGGTACAGATGAACCTGCTATAAAAACTAATGAAATTAAAACAAAATTACTAGTTAGTGATGGAGACATTGTAGTAATTGGAGGAATTAAAAAAAATACAAAAAGTGATACCAAAACTAAAACACCAGGTTTGGCAGATCAAAAAAACAAAGCACTTGGAAATTTGTTTAAGAGTAGAAACAATACAGACACATTAACTGAGTTATTAATATTTATAGCTCCAAAAGTAATTGAATAAAATGAGCAAAATCAGATTAGATGCAACAAGTGAACAAAATATTTTAAATATGTTACTTGATCGTTCAGTAATCAATGATAATCAATTATCAAAAATAAATTCTACCAGTGATGAAGTTGGAAAAACAAAGTTAGAAACTGCAATTGAATTGAATTTGGTAAATGAAGAAAAAATTGTAAGTCTTTTAGCTTCAACTTATTCATTAGAAATAGTTGATTTGAATGAAAAAAAAATTGATCAGAAAATAAAACAGGTATTAGATTTAAGATTTATTGAAGAAAACTTCATTGTTCCTTTTGAAATATTAGGCAAAACTTTAAAAATCGCTATTCCTGACGCTTCAAAGTTAAGTTTGATGAAAAACCTTAAAACAATGACTCAGTTGGAGCCAGAATTATATGCTACAACGATTACAAATATAAATAACTTTATTGATAGATTAAAGAAACTAAACAATAAAAAAATTTCTGAGCACAGTGTAAAAGTTGAAAAAGCTCAAAAAAGCAATGAAGAGCTTATAGAAGTTGGAAGTGAAGTAATTGTATTTGTTAATAAACTTATTACAGAAGCGATCAATTTAGGAGCTAGCGATATTCACATTGAATGTTTTAGAAGTGCTGCTCAAGCAAGGTTTAGAATAGATGGCATTCTAAAAGTAATGTCAGAATATTCTAAATATTTGCACGATAACTACAACGCAGTAATTAATAGATTTAAGATGATCAGCTCACTTGACATTGCTGAAAGAAGAAAACCTCAAGATGGAGCTTCTACTTTTAAGGCTGCAAATAAAGAAGTTGATTTAAGGGTATCAATTTTACCAACTAAAAATGCAGAAAGAATTGTACTTAGAATTTTAAATAAGGATGCCGGTGAAAAAAAACTTAGTGAATTAGGATTTGAAGCTCAAGACCTTGAAAAATTAATTAAATCAATAACAAATCCACAAGGAATGGTTTTGGTTACTGGACCAACGGGAAGCGGCAAAACAACAACGCTTTATAGCATTTTAAAGCATATTAATAAACCTGGAATGAATATTCTTACCGCGGAGGATCCTGTCGAATATGAAATGGAAGGGATAGGTCAAGTGCAAATAAGGGAAGATATAGAATTTACCTTTGCATCAGCACTAAGATCTTTTTTACGACAAGATCCCGAAGTTATTTTGGTAGGAGAGATGCGAGATCAAATAACGGTTGATATTGCACTAAAGGCAGCATTAACGGGACACCTTGTTTTTAGTACATTGCATACTAATGATGCTCCAAGTTCAATAACTAGGCTTCAAAATATGGGAACCCCAAATTATCTAATAGCATCAGCTCTCACTTTAGTAATGGCCCAAAGACTAGCTAGAAAAACATGCACTGAATGTAGAGTTAAAGATGAGTCTGTAAATGCACAATTATTAAATTCAATTGGTTTTCTACCAGAACAATCTTCTAGAGCAAACATATATAAAGGAAACGGTTGTGATCATTGTAATAATACGGGCTATAAAGGAAGAATGGGAGTTTACGAAATTTTAGAAATTAATAAAAGTTTAAAACAAGCAATCCTATCAAATCTTCAGCAGAATGAATTAAACGCATTAGCAAAAAAAAATGGCTTTAGACCTATGCAGGAAATGGGTCATGATCTGTTATTAAGTGGAGACCTTACTTTCTCAGAGTATTCGAGAGTATTACAAGCTAATTAATGTTAAATTTTGAATATAAAGGAATAACTCACGAAAAAAAATATATTGAAGGCGAAATAGAAGCTCTAAATAATTCAGAAGCCGCTCATAAACTTAAAGAACAAAAAATAATTATAACTAAATTACAGCAGTCAAAAAAAAAGAAAGTTGAAAAGAAAAAAGAAAAAACATCTCTTTCTTTCGGAACTGGTGTTAAGGCAAAAGATATTCTTGTTTTTTGTAAACAATTTGCAACGATGTTAAGAGCTGGCCTAGACGTTTTAAATGTTTTGGATTTGTTAGAAAAGCAAACGACAGCCAAAGGTATGAAAAAAATTATTGAAACTATAAAAAAAGATCTTGAATCTGGAAATTCACTTGCCAAATGTTTTGAAAAACATCCTAAAATTTTTGATACAGTTGTGGTTAACTTAATTAAAGCCGGAGAGGCAAGTGGTAAGTTGGATGTTTTCTTAAACAAAATAGTAACTAATTTAGAAAAAAAAGAAAAAATTAAATCACAGATTAAAAGTGCATTTTTTTATCCAGGCGTTCTTTTAACAGTTGCAGTTGGTGTTACAGTTTTTATGTTGATAAATGTTGTTCCAACCTTTGTTAACATGTATGAAAATATGGGAATGAGTGAAGAGTTGCCTACTCCAACAGCAGTTATTATGTCTATGAGTGAATTTCTTCGTTCATCAGGTGGATTAATACTTTTCATAAGTATAATTAGTTTTGTAGTAGTTTTAAGATATTTAATTGCCAAAAATTATAATATTAGAAAATTTTGGCATACATTTGTTCTCAAACTTCCTATATTTGGAAATCTAGTTGCAAAATCTATTTTAGCAAAGGTATCTATGGTTTTAGGTAATCTAAACCAGGCAGGTGTAGACATAATTGAAAGTATTGATATTGCAAAATCTGTTACAACAAACACGATTGTTATTGAATCTTTAGAAAATATTAAAAAAGGGGTTTTTTCAGGGAAAACTTTAACTGAATCGTTAGAAAAAGAAAAAGTTTTTCCATCCACATTTAAACAATTAATATCTGTAGGAGAACAAACAGGAAGCCTTGATGATATGTACGGCTCAGTTGCAACATACTATGAGGAAGAGTTTGACACAGCTGTTGCTAATCTTTCTACACTTATAGAACCCATTATGATTGTGTTTATGGGTGTTGTAATTGGCGGGTTGATGCTTGCAATGTATGCGCCAGTATTTAATGTAGGAGCTCTAATTGGTTAAAAATTATTTAATTTACTGTTTTATATCAATAATTTATTACTTAATTGATTTTTAATGATTAATCAAATAAGCTTTAATTTGAATTATTAATTTCTGGAAGGTTAAATATATGAAAAAGAATAAAGGTTTTACACTGATAGAGTTATTAGTTGTTGTAGCAATAATAGGAATTTTAGCTGCAGTAGGTGTTGTTGCTTACAATGGTTATACAGGAGCTGCAAAAGTGAACGCAACTAAGACTATGCATGCACAAACAGTAAAATATATTTCAGCAGAAATTCAAAAGTGTTCTTTAGGTGAAAGCAAGTTTATGGGAACTAATCAGGATTGTCCAGCAACAGCTGCAAAAGCAGTTACCGGCGCAGTCAACACTATGACTGATAAAAATCCTTATAGCACCGCAGACAATGCTATTAAATCAGGTACTGGATTTGTTGTTGGTCAAGTTAGCATAAATGCTACAAATACGACAACTGTTGGTGTAAAGACCTGTACCAAAACAGGATGTGCAACTGCTGATCAAATGACAGCTAGTATTAGCACAGAATAAAAATTTATGAGGCACTACAGCCGAGGCTTTACATTGATAGAGCTTTTGGTTGTAGTTGCTATTATTGGAATACTTTCAGCTATTGGAGTAGTTTCTTATACGAAATACAAATCTTCTGCAGAAAAAAAACAAGCTGAAATAAGTTTAAGTTCAATTTATCTAGCTCAACAAGAGTATAAGTCAAACAATCAAACATATTGTGTTTCAGAATGCAATTCACAAAGTAATATTATAAAAGAGTTGTTTGATGATGTAGATGATCTTTCAGATCAAAACTTCACATTCAAAATTAACAACAAAGGCACCGATAAGTTTGAAGCTGAAGCAAAACACAAAACATCTAATTGCACATTAAAACTTAATGAAAAAAATAAATTAACAAAAAGCAATTGTTAAAAAAAGCCTTCACCCTAATAGAGCTCCTAGTCGTTGTCGCCATCATCGGTATCCTAGCTGCAGTAGGTGTGGTTGCTTATAATGGGTATACTAAAGCTGCAAAAATAAATGCAGTGAAGCACAACTTTAGTCAAATAGTAAAATTTATCAGTTCTAATTATACAAAATGTGACATAGGGGAAACTGTTATGTTAAATGATCAATCTGGAGTATCCAAGGATGTAACCAACAGTTTTTGTAACAATAGTCCCCTTGGAGCATGTCATACACTAATTGCTCATTTTAAATCACTAAAATGGAAAAATCCTTATACTGATTATTACATAAAAAATAATGTTGATAGTGAGTACGTACTTCATTGTTCTAATTCTGGTTGGCCATCTAGAGATTTAATGCAACGGGCAGGTTATGTTTTTATAACCAATGTTTCGGGTGCTCCTAAAACAATGAGATTAGAAATGTATTGGGATAATGAATTTAGTGGGAAAGTGTCTAGACAAGATATTATAACACCATGAAGAAAGCCTTCACCCTAATAGAACTCCTAGTCGTAGTAGCGATCATCGGCATTCTAGCTGCTGTGGGGGTTGTTGCTTATAATGGGTATACTAAGGCCGCAAAAATAAAAGCTACATTGCACCAACATTCAGTAGCAGTTAAATACACTCAGTCTGTATTATCATTATGTGAAACAGGCGGAACACATGGATATACAAATATTAATGGTTACTGGGTTGATTACACGTGTGATTACAATATTGGCCTACTATCTCCTTTGATACAATATTTTATACTAAGCAGCAGTTTTAAAAATCCTTATAACACCAACTTGGTTGGTGTCAGAAGTAGCACTATTTATAATAATAGAGATCGTAAAAACGGCGGACAAGATCTTGAGAGAAAATATTCACCATCGGGATCAGGTTATATTTGTTGTCACACTTTAGGTCTTGTAGCAATTGAACCTGGATCTAGCAGTCAAACAAGTTGCAATGGTAACATGTGTTGTTTTCATATTACTACTGCATACGATTTAGACACCAATGATAATGCAATAGTAAAAATTGATACTGTATCAGGCAATACTTGCACTAGATAAAATATGAATAAAAAAGCCTTCACCCTAATAGAACTCCTAGTAGTAGTAGCCATCATCGGCATTCTAGCTGCAGTAGGGGTGGTTGCTTATAATGGGTATACTAGTAGTGCGAAAAAAGCAGTCATGAAATCAAACTTACAATCTATAAAAAAATATATAACAGCTGAGATGCAAAAATGTCCAATGGATATGGAAATGGAGGGT
>Ga0187833_10006557_pt1 | contig 10733 bp, 9 predicted proteins | sample ETNtaG_37_FD_167968 | JGI IMG/M metagenome (GOLD analysis project Ga0187833, IMG submission 167968) | Marine microbial and viral communities from oxygen minimum zone, Eastern Pacific Ocean - ETNP2014_SV_400_PacBio MetaG (Illumina Assembly) | ecosystem: Environmental > Aquatic > Marine > Hypoxic... | reverse complement strand
CTAATTTTATCGTTTTCGATAGAAAATATTTGCTTCGGGTTGTTACCAAAAATGGAATAAGTTGTTTTATTCTGATGCACCTTTACATTAGTTGCTTCTATTCTTTCCCCGTGATTTCTTAAATAAATAAAATCCTGAGCAGTAACACTAATCGTTACAAAAATTAATACTGCTGCTATTAGTATTGTTCTTTTCATTGGTTTAGATTTTTAAAAACGAAGTGATAGATTTAATGATAACGCACCTGTTGTTCGTGTTGGGTTAGTATCTATTTTGTACATATGTTGAATGCCTATTGAACCAATAAGTGAAACACTAAAAGATGAAGCAAAAGTAGCAACTATTCCATTGTTTATAAGAAACTTTAAATACCCTGTTTTAATTGGAGGAGGGTTATGATGCCCATAGCTATTAAAATCTTCGTGGAAATGTCCATTTCCGAACCGAATGGATGGTCCCAAAAAATACTTAACTTTTCCCTGTCCTGTTGGGTAAATGTTAAATGTGATCCCTGTATAGAATTGATTAACAAAATTATTAGTATAATCAGAATCCAATAGAAGCGGTGAAGGGATAGTAGTAGTTTTGTCAGAATAGCCAAAAGAAAAAGGTATTACTATGCCATACTTACCGTTGCCAATAATTCTCTCATAAGAGAAAGTGAAGCTATTTATCACAAAATCGAGAAAATGGAAAGTAATTAGGTTGTCTCCAAAAATTGCATTGTTTGATTTTTTTAATGCTTTATAAATCTTAACCTTTGATCCATTATTGTATAATATAGAAACAACATTAACTTTTTGGAGTACCAGCATTTCTTCGCTATTATCGTTAAAATTCTGATACCTAACTTCCGTATTTGTAATTACAATGTTTTTAGCGTCAATTGTGGAGCTATTTTTTAGGGTTATAATATCTTGAGCTTCTAGTTGTATGGTGAGGAGTGAAGCAATTAGTAAAAAAAATACAATTATCTTCATAATATTAACTTTGGGTTAATTAATATTAATTATAACGGACACTAATTATCTATAGTATCTCTAAAAACTAAAGAGGGGATCTTAATTAATCACCTTTTTAGTTTCTTATTAGCTGCCGAAGTCGTCGAACATAATCATCTCTTCAGGCACGCCAAGTTCGTCAAGCATCTTCAACACTGCATCATTCATCATTGGCGGTCCACAGAGATAATATTCAATATCTTCTGGCTCTGGATGATTCTTTAGATAATTATCATATATAACTTGATGGATAAATCCGGTATATCCTTTCCAATTATCTTCTTCGAGGGGTTCAGATAGAGCTACTTCAAATTTGAAATTTGGATTTTCATTTTCAATTTTCTCAAAATGATCTTGGTAAAACAGTTCGCGTTTAGATCGGCCACCATACCAGAACGTTGCTTTTCGGTCTGTTTTTTTTGTGTCAAATAGGTCGAAAATATGTGAGCGCATTGGAGCCATTCCTGCACCCCCACCAATAAACATCATTTCATTTTTGGTTTCTTTGATAAAGAATTCACCATAAGGCCCTGAGATTGTTACTTTGTCGCCGGGCTTACGTGAAAATACATATGAGGAACATATACCGGGATTAACATTCATAAATCCACCTTTTTTCCTATCCCAAGGTGGAGTAGCAATTCGGATATCCAGCATAACAATATTACCTTCGGCAGGGTGGTTCGCCATTGAATATGCCCGAGTAACTAACTCAGTGTTTTTCATTTTCAAATCCCACATATTGAATTTATCCCACTCATCATGATATTCTTTTTCAATATCCATATCCTTAAACTCGACTTTTATCTTCGGAACATCAATTTGGATATATCCTCCGGAACGGAAATCAAGTGTTTCACCCTCAGGTAACTTAACAACAAATTCTTTGATAAATGAAGCAACATTGTTATTTGAAACAACTTCGCATTCCCATTTCTTAATGCCAAATATTTCCGGTGCAACATTAATGCTCATATCTTCACGAACCTTTACCTGGCAACCTAAACGCCAGTTGTTCATCTGTTCTTTTCGTGTAAAGAATCCTTTTTCAGTAGGTAATATTGAGCCTCCACCAGAATTTACTTGTACATGACACATGCCACAAGTTCCACCTCCACCACAAGCAGATGGAATATATATCTTACTTGTAGATAGTGTCGTCAACAAAGTTGAACCGGGATCAGTCTCAATCACTTTCTCGTCATTGATAGTTATTTTTACCATGCCTTGAGGCATTAACTTTTTTCTGGCAAACAGTAGTAACCAAACGAGTAATAATGTTACTATTAAAAATATAGCGATACTTGCGCCAATAACTACACCAATTCCAACTTGCAGTAAAGTCATCTTATATAATGTTTAATTCTTTTACTATAATTTAATACCTAAAAAGCTCATAAAAGCTATACCCATTAATCCAGTGATGATGAAAGTAATTCCAAGACCACGTAGAGCAGGTGGCACATTTGAATATCTTATTTTTTCCCTTATCGCAGCAATTCCTACAATAGCTATAAACCAACCCACACCTGATCCAAGGCCGAAAGAAGTAGCCTGTGCTAGGCTTTGGTAATCTCTCTCTTGCATAAATAACGATCCTCCCAATATAGCACAGTTAACAGCAATAAGGGGTAGGAATATACCAAGAGAAGCATAAAGTGCAGGTGAAAACTTTTCAACTATCATCTCAACTAACTGGACCATTGATGCGATAATCGCAATAAAAAGTATAAAACTTAAGAAACTAAGGTCAACGTCAATAAAACTATTGTCGAGCCATACTAAAGCGCCTTCTCTCAACACAAATTCGTTAAGAAGGTAATCTACAGGAACTGTAATACCCAGAACAAAAACTACGGCAAGTCCTAGACCAACAGATGTTTTAACAGTTTTACTTACAGCAAGGTATGAACACATGCCTAAGAAATAGGCAAATACCATGTTGTCGATAAAAATGGATTTTATAAATATGTTAAATATTTCTTGCATGGTAACTTAATTTAAGTCCTTACTTTAGTTCTTTTCAATTAATTCACGTGTATAATAACGCTGTACCCAAATAATAACTCCAACAGTTATAAGTGCCATCGGCGGTAGTATCATCAAACCGTTATTTTCATATCCAAACTCGTAAAATGCTTGAGGAATAACCTGAACGTCTAAAACTGTTCCCGACCCAAATAACTCGCGTAAGAAAGCAATTAATATCAGAATTATACCATAGCCAAGTGCATTCCCTATACCATCCAGAAATGATGGCCAGGGTTTGTTACTCATAGCGAAAGCTTCTAACCTGCCCATTATAATGCAGTTTGTAATAATCAGTCCAACAAATACTGAAAGTTGTTTGCTAACATCGTATACAAATGCTTTCAAAACCTGGTCAACTAGTATTACTAATGAGGCAATTACCACTAGCTGTACAATAATTCTTATTCTTGGAGGTATTCCATCTCTTAAGAATGAAATAATTACGTTTGATGCTGCCATAACAACAACTACAGATATCGACAATACAATTGCAGGCATAAGCTTTGCTGTAACTGCAAGGGCAGAACAAATACCCAGTACCTGAACGGTAATAGGGTTTGTTAAGTTGATAGGTGTTTTTATCAACCTCATATTTTTAGCCGAAAATAATGGCTCTTTTTCTTTTATCTCAGCACTCATCTTCTATCTGTTTTTTTGTAAATATGGTAAATAAGATTTCAGAATATCTTCAATCATATCGTTTACTCCATTACATGTAATTGTTCCACCTGATATTGCATCCACACCATGAATTCTTTGATCTTCAGGAAGTTTAATAACTCCACCCTTTACAATCATAATAGAGGTGAAATTATTATTGTTATCAAATATTTGTTTTCCAATGAATTGTTTAGTGAACATATTAGTAGTTATTTCAGCACCAAGTCCAGGCGTTTCTCCTTTATGGTCGAAGGTAACGCCAACTATTGTATTTAGGTCATCATTTAATGCCATATTTCCCCATATCGGTCCCCAAAGTCCAGCACCTCTAAATGGTATAATATAAAGTTTAACACCTTTTCTTTCAATAACATATAAAGGAAGTTCAAACGGTTCCCCTTTTGATTTCTTGTACAATTCCTTCTTCATATCAATTTTAAAGGCCTTGCCATCTTCCATATTTCCTTCTTTATATGCTTCTACAACAGCACCTTCTTGGTTAATAACAATTTCCTCTTTAACATATTCGTTAAATAGTTCAATTGCATTTGATGAGTTAACATCTGGTATTTGTGCAGATGATAATATGCCGCCCATCTTGTCGATCGCTACATTCCTTTCCTGATAGGGTTTAAGAAGCATTGCTGCAGTGGAAAGCAAAGCTGCAGCAATGATAACCATTATGGAAGCGTACCTGAATATATAACTGTTACTATACATAGTATATATATTTTAAAGTTTTTAATTTTTTAACACGAGCTTCATACGTTTAAGCCTCTTTTTAATATTCGACTCTATAACATAGTGATCAATTAAAGGTGCAAAAACGTTCATTAGAAGTATAGAAAGCATTACGCCTTCTGGGTATGCCGGATTGAAGACACGGATTAATATTGCAATAATACCAATCAAGAATCCATAAATATACATACCATTTTTAGTTTGGGCAGCTGTAACAGGATCAGTAGCCATAAATACTGCACCAAATGCGAAACCTCCTAATAATAGGTGATTCATAGCATCCATTCGCATGTATTCATTTAGTCCCCAAAGATTGAATAATAGCCCCATTATATAACCTCCTGCAAAAACACTAAACATAATCCTCCAGTTTGCCACTCCTGTTGCCAAAAGAATAATGGCGCCGATGAGAATCATTAATACAGAAGTTTCTCCAACAGAGCCAGGCATTATACCAATAAACATTTCATATGCAGAGGGCATAGTATCAAAATTACCTACGAGAGCATCACCAAGAGGTGTGGCGCCTGAAAATGTGTCAGCCATTTCTGAGATCCATACTTTATCACCTGACATTTCACTGGGATATGCAAAGAAAAGGAATGCACGAGCAGTTAATGCTGGGTTCACAATATTCATACCTGATCCGCCAAATACTTCTTTGCCAAAAACTACAGCAAATGCAACTGCTACAGCTATCTGCCATAATGGAGTTTCAGGAGGGACAATCATTGGTATAAGTAATCCGGAGACAAAGAATCCCTCATTTACATCATGATTTCTGATTTGAGCAAAAACTATCTCTAAACCAAGGCCTACTCCATAAGTTACAATAATTATTGGGAGCATCTTAAGGAATCCGTAAAAAAACATTGTCCAATGATCAGTCGGTCCACCTAAAGATAGAAAGTGTTGGTATCCTATGTTCCACATACCGAAAAATAAGGCTGGTAGAAGGGCAATGAATACTACAATCATTGTTCTTTTCATATCAACGGCGTCTCTGATATGTGACCCTGATGTAGTTACTTTGTCGGGTACGAAAAAAAGAGTTTCCACAGAATCAAAAGCTGAATGGAACTTTTGAAACTTTCCACCTTTCTCAAAGTGCGGTTTTTGTTTATCTATAAATTTTCTAAGCACTTTCATTTATTTGAATTTGTTTTCAGCAGTTAGTTGGAAGTTTCATGTGATATACTTCTGATTTTACTTTATTAACTCATTTCCAGGCGCATCAAATCTAGACCCTTTCGAATTATCGATTGAATTTCGGTTTTTGATGTGTCAATAACCTCACAAAGGGCAAAATCCTCATGATCTATTTCATATATGCCCAAATTTTCCATGAGGTCTATGTCTTCAACCAGAACAGCCTTAATTAATTGTAATGGATAAATGTTAAATGGAAATACTTTTTCAAATTTACCGGTCATGACATAGGCTCGTGTTCCACCGTGCATATTAGTGTCGAGCCTGTATTTTTTATTAGGTGTTAACCATGATGGAAAGGTTCGTGAAAAACTAAATTTGCTAAAACCAGGTAACAACCAACCAATAAATTCATGATGCTTTCCTTCGGGAATAACTGTTACAAGTGAATCGTAGAAGCCAACGAAACCATCTTTTTCAATTTTATCGCCTGTAAGTACGTTACCGCTTATAAATCTATTGTCTCCATCCGTAACATTTCCTGAGATCATATTTTTTATTGATGCTCCGATGAATGTTTTGAAATATTTAGGGTTTTTAACCTCAGAACCGCCAAAGGCAATAACACGGGTTGAATCATACTTGCCATGCATAAATAATTTTCCAAGTGTTAGTACATCCTGAGGGTATAAATACCAAATAACGTCACCTTTATTTATAGGGTCAATTTTACTGATATGTACACTAACGTTACCTGAAGGATGAGGGCCTGAAAAAGTATTTATCTGAACATTTTGCGAATTTAAAAACACTTTGGATGTAGTTTTTGCAGCATCAACATTCAGATGAACAGTACCTTCTGTTAATTTAGTTAGTACATCAAGACCAGACTGAAATGCTTCTCCTTGTCCATGAACTATTAAGTCAAAATCTGGAGCAAGAGGTGATGTATCGTATGCTGCTACAAAAATTGCCTTAGGCGCATCATTTGGATTTGCGATAACAGAGTATGGACGTTGTCGCATTATCGGCCAAACACCACTTTTAAGCATTTTATCAACGACATCCTCTTTTTTCAGATTGTTAATATTTGAAGATCCGAAGTCAATAGCTTCATTTTTTCCGTCAGAATCAATAATTATCTCAAGCAAACGCCTTTTAGCTCCGCGCTTAAGTGCTTCAACCTTACCACTAACCGGGGCAGTAAAAACAATATTATCCCTATATTTATCATAAAATAGAGGAGTTCCTGCCTTTACATAATCACCTTCCTTAACCAAAACTTTAGGGAAACATCCTAAGAAATTTGGTGGTTTAATGGCAAATCTTTCAGCATTTAAGTCAACGACAGTCTTTTCAGCGCACCCTAACAACTTTATATCCAGACCTTTTTTAATTACAAAAGTAGTTGACATATATGTAAATATTCATGTATTAATTGGAGCGCAATTTAGACATTTATGTTTTTACCTAGAATGAAAATTAGATTTATAATGAAATTTTTAACGACTCTAAATAAGCTAACTTATTAGATGTCAGTAATTCAGTCATATACAGCAGATATTAGCTGATTTATTGTCTAAATACTACTGCTTATAATCTTGTTTCATACACTTATTAATAATCAGTTTGTATTTGAAGATTCATTAAATCATTTGTCAAATAAATTGTTAGATTTGAAAAACTTAATTTTCCTGATGCTTATCAGCAAAAAATATATATTATGATTAAAGATCTAATTATTGTAACCATTTGCTTTCTAATCGCTCCAGCAAACTTAATTGCTGAATTTGTTGAGAATAAAGATTTAGTTTATGATGACAATATTCATACTACTTTATTGCATCCTCCTGGTGATCAGCTAGCTCCTGCTGTAATTAGATTAAATTCAACAGACAAATTACAGCTATCGTTTGATGACATGAGTGCTGAATCGTATCTTTTTAAATACAAGTTTGTGCATTGTACTGAAGATTGGCAAACTTCAGATCTTGATGTTATGGACTATATTGATGGTTTTTTTGAGGAAGATATTAATAACTATGAGTTTTCTTTAAATGCAATTCCACCATACATTCATTACAATTTGATATTTCCTACCCGCGAAATGCAAATCAAATTATCAGGAAATTATATCTTAAAAGTATATATTGATAGGCCAGATGATGACAATGTAATACTAACAAAAAGGTTTCTTGTTGTTGAGCCTCTTGTGCGGATAGATGTTAGTATACCATACTATCCCAAAAATCTTGAGTTTGTTAGGAAGAAACAACAAATCAATCTTACTCTTATTACTCCCGACTTATTCAATGCTGAACCTGAGCAACGAATAAGAGTTACTATACAGCAAAATGGCCGATGGGACAACGCTAAGGAGAATCTAAAACCAACTTCAATTATGCTTAACCGATTGGATTTTAATTACCGTGAGGGAATTGTATTTGAAGGAGGAAATCAATTCAGGAATTTCGATATGAAAAGTTATTGGTATCAGTCGATGTATATTAAAGAGATAATTAGTAATCCTGATGGTTACGATGTTATATTACACACAGACCATCCCAGGGCAAATAAGCCATATAGTGTTATTGAGGATATAGCTGGTAAAAAGCTAATAAAAGCCCGGAGTGATCAGAATACAAACACAGAAGGTGAGTACGCCTGGGTAGAGTTTTGGTTAAAGCAGCCCCGAATTAAAGACGCTAATATATACATATTAGGAGCACTAAATGATTGGCAGTTAGATGAAAAAGGTAAAATGAGATGGGATTCAAGGGTAAACATGTACCATGGGAGGCTTTATCTTAAACAAGGCTACTATGATTATTTGTTCGTTGTTGTTCCTAGAGGTAGGAAAAGAGGAAGTGTATCTGTTATTGAAGGAGATCATTGGGAAACAAAAAACCAATATTCGGTTTATGTTTATTACAAAGAAAAGGTACCAGATTATGATAGGTTAGTAGGATATTTAAACTTCAATTCATTTGATGTAAGTACTGAGTAATTTACCAATCTAACTTAATTAATTTTTTTGAGTTTATTCGCTCTGTTTTGTGTCTCTTTTAAATAGGTATCTCGACACGAAAAGTAAAATTAGAACCAAAGTTATTGCTAATATCCAATAATTGCTACGCGATAATATCTTTATTGGTGTGGTGTCTCCATTAATAATATAAGCAGACCAGAAGAAGGGATGTGCTCTGGCCATATTTGCATCTCTAAGCACATACAATTTTGCCTTTTGCAAGGCAACATCTTTTGTCATACCATCTTTTAGATATTGATAATATTTTTTCATTACGATTGATCCGCTTGCATCCTGAACTTCCCATAAAGTCATAACAATTGATGGGACACCAGCATACACAAATCCTCGTGCAAGACTCATAATACCCTCACCTTTTCGGAATTTACCTGAGCCCGTATTACAAGCACTTAGCGTTACCATCGATGCGTTAAGATCCAGATTGAAAATTTCATGAGTATACATGTAGTTAGAAGTAGAATCGTTTTCATCGTCATAAAAAACTAATTTAGATTGCATCGGTAATGAATCATTTATTATTGTGTGCATAGCCAAATGCAATATATCATTAGAACCAGCATGCTTCAAAAAGTTATTTTTTGTAGCATTCCTATCATAGTATGCAGTTCCTTCCTGATCATTAATAATATTCAATACTTCGACCTTAGCAAACGGTAGATTTTCCAAATGAATGGAATTGGAATCTACAGAGTTGATGTTGTCGTTATAGATTGGAGCAAAGGCAAGTGTGTTATTATTTAACTTTTTATTGCGAGCATTAAAAAACGAATTGTATCTTAATGTTGCTGAATAGGAATATGATATTGGATGGTTTGTGATAAGGTATGGAAGATCTCTATAATTTATCTCATCAGTAACAAAGTCATATTCTATCAATAAATCAAAAGGTAGGTAACCCAATAAACCATCTGGTATAATTATTAGTCTTTTATTGCCTAATAAATTGCTAACAGGCATAATCATTGACCTGTAAAGATTATATGAGTGATGTTTAAATTCGTTAAATCTATTTATGTTTTGTTCATTTAAGTCAACATTTTTTATGGAAGTAACATAATTTAATGAATTATAAAAACTTGAATCGATAGCTAACTTTTTTACAACAAACTCTGTATTAGTAATAGTTATTATGTAAAGAACAGAATCTGTTAGTTGGTATTCGATGAGAGCTTCATCAACTCCGAGATTGTATTTAATTTGTTCCTGAGTAATTACTTCTCCGCCATATTTTACAGAATAATACTTTGGGTAATTATTCTCAATACTTTCAATCAGACTGTCGTATTTATTAATTAGTACCAGTAGCTTGGTCTCGAAAAAATTAATATTTGTCTCATTAGGTGAATCATCTGTTTTTTCTTTTTCGAGTAATTGACTTAATCCATTTATCTCGCTTTTTAATTGATTTTCATATTGAAATGTATCATCAGGTATATCTGATGTTTTCAAAGCATGTTCTCCTTTTACAACAGATAGCAGGGAGGACGCTTTACTCCTTTCAGTGTAATTTAATATTTCTGCGATGAATTTGGTGTTGTTTGTTAGGTTATATAAAACAGATGAATTTTCGATTGCCAAATTAAATACAGGATTTAATATTTCAATTACCAATAGTTTATCACTGTTACTTAAACTATTACTTACCTCCTCCATCTCATTTAATACATTCTTAAAAATTGTATCAGCCTCAAATAGCAATTCAATTTCATCTGTATTTCTGAATTTAAGCATTAGTGCAGATGCATAACCAATTTGAGCTTCTCCTATTGCAATGTTTAGATCCGCACTTTCGTTATCAATGGCACATTCATTTAGAATAGGGATAGCTTCACTAAAATATTCAATAGCAGAATCTGGGTTCTTTTTATTTTCCAAGAAATATTTGCCAATTTTAGTTAAAATCTTAGCGTATTCATCATGATTAGAACCATATAGTAAACCGGCAGATTCTAGAGCTTTCTTATAATAGGTCAAACATGTATGTCTTCAAACAAACTTGAACTTTTAGGGTCAAAAATTAAGAGAGTGTTAATACAAAACTAATTGTTTTTTTTGATATTGTTTTTTTCTTTCATTTAGCGTTTTATTTTTGATTCTTTTAC